>Ga0233377_1000224_pt1 | contig 30258 bp, 26 predicted proteins | sample ElkDunMinimDraft_6_FD_191540 | JGI IMG/M metagenome (GOLD analysis project Ga0233377, IMG submission 191540) | Fecal eukaryotic communites from dung pellets of Tule Elk in California, USA - Elk Dung E36 | ecosystem: Host-associated > Mammals > Digestive system > Large intestine > Fecal | place...
TACCTTAGTTTTACATCAAATGAAAGCCTGTTGCCATCCATCCTGTTGAAAGAACGACCTAAAACTAGTCCCCAACCATAATTGGTTTGATTTTTTACATCCGTATTTTGCCAAGCTGCACCTACGTTGGCCCCAATAAACCATGGTGAATAACGTTCATGGTTGAGTTTCTGTGCCGATACTGTAGAAAAAGTAGCTAAAAGAAAAGCAATGATAAGAGAATAAAAATAGTTCATATATTTTGGTTAATGTGAGATTTGCTGCTTCAAAACATTTATTGTGCCAAAATTCGAAAAAAAAAATGGATTGGCTACCTTAACATTTTGAAATGTCCAACATTAGGAAAAAAAACGTTGAATCTTTCTTCGCTTTTATTTAGCTTTGTAATCTATTCATTACAACGCGTTTACTTATGAAAAAGTTACTAAACCTTTTAACTTTACTTGTTCTAAGCTTTTCCTCATTTAGTCAAGCTTTAGAAGAAGTTACTATTGTTTCCAACGGAATCAATCGAAAATTTTATTTAAAACTACCCGTTGCAGCCTCAGCTATTCAACAAAGTTATCCCGTAATTATTGGTCTACACGGTGATGGCGGTACAGGAAATGGATTTGCCTCTTCCTCAGGGCTAGCTAATTTGACATCAACTATGAATTTTATAGGTGTTTTTCCAAACGCTACAGTGGGAGGTTGGAATAGAGCTGTTCAAGGACAGTCGCCGGCAAATGATGTGAAATTTATTGAAGACATTATTGATTACCTGTACACCAATTATTTTATAAATCGTAACAAAATTTATGCGGTTGGACATTCTGCAGGTGGATTTATGTCCTACAGATTGGCTATTGAAAAGGCAGATAAAATTGCTGGAATTTGTTCAGTAGCAGGAAATCTTTATGGTGATGCTGCAAATAATGGTCAAGCGTTTATGAATAATTACCTTGGGGGAGCTAATTTTATTAAAATTCCGATTCTTCATATCCATGGTGATTCAGACGGTACTGTTTCTTATCCTGATCCAAATCATCAGCCGGATGAATGGAGTGAATTTCCACTAACTGGTTTTTCTTATCCAACGTGTGGAAGTACGACTTACAATGCAAGTAATGTTACCAATATTAATGCTAATGTAAAGCGAATTCCATATTGTGAGGATGGAGCTACTTCAAAACCAATTACCTTATTACGAATTGTTGGTGGTGGACATGAATGGCATTCAACTAAATTGCCTGATATTTCTACTCGAATTGTTGATTTCCTTCTGCCTCACTCAATTGCTGGACAACCAGTTTGTGGGAGTTTAGGTATAGATGATGCTGAAGTTTCAGCTTTTAAAATCTTTCCTAATCCAGCACAAAACAGTGTAAAAATTGAAACCCCATTTCAGTGGGATAAAGCTGAAGTAATCGATTTGTCGGGTAAAATCATCTTTACATTTAATTATTCTTCTTCAGCTATTGATGTATCTTCATTACTTAATGGCGTTTATTTCATCAAAATTCAAGTAGATGGAAAAGATTATATGCAAAAAATGATCAAAGAGTAAAATATCATAGGATTATTCCAATTGAACTGTGTCGTTAGCTCGATGCAGTTTTTTTTTGTGTCAGTTTGTCATGCTGGATTTTAAAAATATCTGCCAATATTTAAGTTCTGTTCACTTGGCACAAAATTGGTCTAATTGCAATCAGCAAAATTTAATTTATAACAATTTATATATAAAAACTATGTCAATTTCATTTAAGCCTTTAGCTGATCGCGTTTTGATTGAAACAGCACCAGCAGAAGAAAAAACAGCAAGTGGAATCTTTATTCCTGACACTGCAAAGGAAAAACCATTGAAAGGAACTGTTGTTGCAGCTGGAACTGGTAAAACAGATGAGCCAATGACGGTAAAAGTTGGTGACCAAGTTTTGTATGGTCAATATTCAGGTACAGAAATCAAGTTGGAAGGTAAAACTTACTTGATTATGAGAGAGTCTGATATCTACGGAATTTTATAAGTTTTATTAAATTAAAATCACATTAAATTATGGCAAAGGAAATTTATTTCGACGTTGAAGCACGTGAAAAATTGAAGAGAGGTGTTGATGCTTTGGCAAATGCTGTTAAAGTTACACTTGGACCAAAAGGTAGAAATGTTGTAATCGGTAAGAAATTCGGAGCTCCTCATGTAACGAAAGACGGTGTGTCTGTTGCAAAGGAAATCGAATTGAAAGACGGAATTGAAAATATTGGTGCACAAATAGTGAAAGAAGTTGCTTCAAAAACTGCAGATATCGCAGGAGACGGAACTACAACTGCAACTGTTTTGGCGCAAGCGATTATCACTGCTGGTTTAAAAAACGTTGCCGCTGGAGCAAATCCAATGGATTTAAAACGAGGAATCGATAAAGCGGTAATTGAAATCGTTAAATCATTGAAAGCAATTTCTAAAGAAGTTGGTTCTGATAACGATAAAATCAAACAAATTGCTTCAATTTCTGCAAATAACGACGAAACAATCGGTGCATTAATCGCTGAAGCAATGTTGAAAGTTGGTAACGAAGGAGTTATCACTGTTGAAGAAGCAAAAGGAACTGAAACAGAAGTGAAAACTGTTGAAGGAATGCAATTCGACAGAGGTTATTTATCTCCATATTTCGTGACGAATACAGAGAAAATGATTGCAGAATTGGAGCGTCCTTATATTTTGATCTACGATAAGAAGATCTCTAATATGAAAGAATTGCTTCCAATTTTAGAGCCAGTTGCTCAATCTGGAAAGCCCTTATTAATTATCGCTGAAGATGTTGATGGTGAAGCTTTGGCAACATTGGTTGTAAACCGCATTCGTGGAGCACTGAAAATTGCTGCTGTTAAAGCGCCAGGATTCGGAGATAGAAGAAAAGCAATGTTGGAAGATATCGCAATTTTAACTGGTGGACAAGTAATCGCTGAAGAGAGAGGTTATACATTGGAAAATGCGACAATGGACATGTTGGGTACTGCTGAAAAGGTGGAAATCGACAAAGACAATACAACTATTGTAAATGGAGCAGGTGAAAAAGAAGCGATTGATTTACGTGTAAACCAAATCAAAGCACAAATTGAATCTACTACATCAGATTACGATAAAGAGAAATTACAAGAGCGTTTAGCTAAATTAGCTGGTGGAGTTGCGGTACTTTATGTTGGTGCAACGACAGAGGTTGAGATGAAAGAGAAGAAAGACCGCGTTGATGATGCCTTGGCTGCAACAAGAGCTGCAGTTGAAGAAGGAATCGTACCTGGTGGTGGTGTTGCTTTGATTCGTGCGATCGATGCTTTAGAAAACATGAAAGGAGCAAATGACGATGAAACAACTGGAATCTTGATCGCAAAACGTGCAATTGAGGAGCCTTTACGTCAAATCGTTGCAAATGCAGGTGGAGAAGGAGCAGTAATCGTTCAAAAAGTACGCGAAGGAAAAGATGATTTCGGTTACAATGCGCGTACAGATGTTTTCGAAAACTTATACGAAGCAGGTGTAATCGACCCAACTAAAGTTACGCGTATTGCAATTGAAAATGCTGCATCTATTGCTTCATTGTTATTGACTACGGAAGCAGTTATCGCTGATGAGCCAGAAGCTGAAGGAGGTCATTCTCACGGAATGCCAGGTGGAATGCCAGGAATGATGTAATAATATATTGCAGATTGCAAATTATAAATTGTAGGTTGAAGATTGAGTTTTTCAATGTGCAGAAGAGTATAAAGGGTCAACTCATGTTGGCTCTTTTTCCATCTCTACTTTGCCGTGTAAAACGGGTAAGATGAGGTGTTTATATATAGAAGGTCTCTCTCGTGAAAATGAGGGAGATTTTTTTTTGATTTTTTTCAAAGAATTTGTTTTAGAATGTAAAAAAAATAATATCTTTGCAGTCCCGAATCAGTTTGGGGGTAAGACGGAAAGCGTTTTATCATTGAAATAAATGCGGATGTGGTGAAATTGGTAGACACGCTAGACTTAGGATCTAGTGCCGTGAGGTGTGCGGGTTCGAGTCCCTCCATCCGCACTTAAAAAAATGTTTGAATGGTGTAAGCGAGTCTTATGCCATTTTTTATTTAATTAAATTCATAAAAAAATGAAAGTAGTTCGCGAAGACATTGATGCATTAAATGCAATCTTAAAAGTTGAAGTAGCACCTGCAGATTATGAACCACAGGTAAAGCAACAGTTGGAAAAATACAGAAAAACAGCAAAAATCCCTGGTTTCCGTCCTGGAGCTGTTCCAATGTCAATGATTCAAAAACAATATGGTAAACCTGTATTGGCTGAAGAAATCAATAAAATTGTAAACAATGCTTTGTACTCTTTCATTCAAGAAAATAAAATTAGCATTTTAGGAAATCCACTTCCAAAAGAAGGTTCTATCCCAACAGGTGATTTCAATAATCCATCTACTTTTGAATTTGAGTACGAAATTGGATTGTCTCCAGAAGTAAAAGTAAACCTTTCTGCTAAAAACACATTCGATTATAATGTTGTTAAAATTGATGACGAATTAGTAGGAAAGCAAATCGATGATTTACGTCGTCGTTATGGAAAAATTGCTTCTTCTGAAAAAGTGGGTGACAATGATATGATTTTAGCACAATTTGTTGAATTAAACGAAGATGATTCAATCAAAGAAGGTGGTATCATGCATTCATCTACAATTTCTGTTGAGTTTGTAGAAGATAAAGCGACCAAAAAAGCCTTGACTGGTTTAAAAGCTGGAGACAAAGCGATTGTTGATCCTACGAAAGTTTCTCGTGGTGGGAATGATACAGCAGCAATGTTGGGAATTAAAGCTGAGCAATTGGCGACAATTTCTAATAAATTTCAAATGACAATCACAGAAATTAAGCACATCGAGTTGGCTGAATTGAACCAAGAGTTGTTTGATAAATTATTTGGTGAAGGTGCAATTTCTTCTGAAAAAGAATTGAAAGAAAGAATCGCAGCTGACTTGAAAAATATGTTCGCAAATGATTCAGATCGTTTATTGACGAAATTCGTTTACAATGATTTGATGAAAAATACAGAAGTTGCTTTACCAGACGCTTTCATGAAACGTTGGATTAAAGCTTCAAACGAAAAAGAAATCTCTGATGAGCAAATCGCTGCAGAATATGGTTCTTATTCTGATGGTTTGAAATGGCAATTAATTCAAGGTGAAATTTTCCGTGCAAACGAAATCAAATTAGATAACCAAGAAGTGATTGAGTTCACAAAAGGATTGTTGGTTAGTAATTACGCACAATATGGAATTCCTGCACCAGAAGATGCTGAGTTGACAAAAAGTGCATTGGAAGTTTTGCAAAACAAAGAAGAGGTAAACCGTATCTATGATATGTTGGCTGAATCTAAATTGACAAAATTCTTTAAGGATACAGTTAAATTAAAAGAGAAAGAAGTAGCATACGATGATTTCGTTGCTTTAGCGAATGCTTAATTTCTAAATTATATTGAATTGAAAACCCAGTCCATTTTTGTTCTGGGTTTTTTTATTACATTTAATTCATATTTGAAAACTATGCGGTCTATTTTCCTTGCGTTTCTATTTTTATTGAGTGTCAATACTTCTAATGCTCAATCTGATTATCTAAAATTTCGTTCTTATCAACCTTATACTTGGATGGTTGGCGGAGGTTGGAGTATGATTGATAATGATGGACGTTCGCATGCAAAATTCTTCGATTTTAAAGGAGCTTGGTTGATGCATCCTTATCCAACACATCTTTTGGTTGATCGTTACTTAAAACACGGTTTTAGCATGGAGCTTTCTGCTTCATTTAATCAGTTTGGCGCCAATAAGATGGTTAATGAAGCTTATCATAGTGGAATGATGTTCTCGGCTGATTTAAACGCTCGCTATAGTTTTTATAAATTTCTGCAAAACACAAAATGGCTCGATCCTTACCTAGGAATAGGATTAGGATTGACACATGTAAATACTGTTTCATCTGCTATGTATCCAACTGCAAATGGAGTAGTTGGGGTGAATTTTTGGATCAAGAATTTTGGGATAAGATTACAAGGAACGGCAAAGTTTGCTTTAACAAGTAACATGTATTTCAACGATCGTAATTACTTACATTATACGGGCGCGTTATTGTACAGATTCCCTAAAAAGTACAATACCAAGTCAAATTTCCATAAGCCAAATCATAAATGGGCGAAGCAAAAGCCTGGTAAATACAAAGGTAGATCAAAATAATTTTTACAAAGCATTGCTTTTTATAATATTAATATTTACATTGGACTGTACCAAAATTACTCTAGCTATGGAAAGTATTGCTTTAGAGCCGCGTTTAGTGGCTAAAGAATCCATTCCGTCTTTATCATTTAAGAATAGTGTATTGAATGTAGAAGATGTGAATTTAAACCGCCAAATTGATCAAGCGGTTCGTTTAGGGAATGCTTACCAATCAAAAGTTTCAATCACATTCGTTGATGATGAAGGTTTAAAACGTGTTGAAACAACGATTTGGGCAAAAGGTGAGCAGTTTATCAGCTTAAAAGGTGGCGTTTGGTTGCCAATTTCTCGCATAGTATCTGTAAATTTTTGATGTTAGGAATACAAGGATTCTTTAAAACCTAGGCTTTTTTTTGCTTTTGAATGATTATATTTGGAATAATTAGTTGAAAGTGATGAAATCAGTATTTTTTACCCTCTTTTTGTTTATTAGTTTTTATAGTTGTTCTCAAAATGAAATAGTTTGGGATTACTCCTATAATTCCAAATCTAAGCAATTGGAAATGAAAGCTGTCCTTGCTGAAGGGTGGCATGTGTATAGCACTGATTTAGGAACTAGTGGTGGACCGGTTCAAACCGAATTTGCGTTCGATCCAAATCAATTGGTTACTTTAATCGCTGGTGTTGTAGAGCCAAAACCAAAGGAAGAGTTTGATCCTAATTTTGATCAAATGGTGAAGTATTTTGATAAATCGGTCATTTTTACACAGCAAGTCAAAGTAAAAAAGAAAACTAAGTTAGAAGGTAGCGTTCTTTATATGGTGTGTAATGATACCATGTGCCTTCCTCCGGTTGAAGAGAAATTTGTAATTAACTTGAAAAAATAACCATGATGCATTCATCCATGTTAAAATTTAAAACTGTACTACTTGTTCTTATTTCCATTTTGTGTTTGTCAAATGTTCAAGCACAATTTGGAGCGATTGAATTACCAGAAGACATTGTTAAAGTTAAATTTTCCATCGAACAAAAAGGGGAAGATGTTACAGTCGTTGCAGATGTTACAACAAAAAAAGGATGGCACATCAATGCGAGTAAATTACCTGCTGGTAGTTTTGGAATTCCAACGACATTTGAATTAAACAAATCGAAAGATTTTAAGTTGGTTGGAGGTATTATTGAGCCAAAACCGATTGAACATTACGATAAGATGGCTGATGAGACTTTGGTTTACCACGAAGGTTCTTTTAAGATTAGACGTAAAATAAAGGTTTTATCTACATCTGATTTCGTTCTGAAAGGTTCATTTAATTACCAAACTTGTAATGAAGTTAAATGTTTGCCAGATTATACGTATGAGTTTTCATTGAATGTAAAAGGTGTTGAAAAGCTTGCTGAAAATGTAGATACAGAGGAAGTCGATGAAACTGTTATTTCAGACACAGCAGATACAGCATTAGCCGATACAAGTGATAAAGTTACTTCTGAAGCAGCAGCAATTGCAAAAAAGCCCGTGGAAGAAGAGCAGAAATCAAATTGGGTTATTTTCCTTTTGGCTTTCGGTTCTGGATTAATTGCGTTGGTTACACCATGTGTTTTCCCGATGATTCCGATGACAGTTTCTTTCTTTACAAAAGGTGGGACGAATCGTAAGAAAGGATTGAGAGATGCAATCATCTACGGTTTATGTATTTTAGGAATTTACACTGGAATTGGCTTGATTGTAAAGTTGACTGGAACGGGTGATTATCTTAATAATATTTCGACGAATCCAGTGTTGAATATTATATTTTTCTTGATTTTCTTCATCTTCGCATTGTCTTTCTTAGGTGCATTTGAAATTCGAATGCCATCTAAATTGGTGAATTCAGCCGATGCAAAAGCAGATAAAGGTGGATTTATTGGAATCTTTTTCATGGCTTTGGTATTGGTTTTAGTATCTTTTTCTTGTACAGGTCCAATTTTAGGTTCGCTGCTAATTTCCGCTTCTACTGAAGGTGGAAACGCAATTTTGGCAGGAATGTTTGGTTTTGGTTTGGCACTAGGTTTACCATTTGCTGTATTTGCTGCTTTTCCAAGTTTGATGGAATCACTTCCTAAATCTGGAGGTTGGTTAAATACAGTTAAGGTTGTACTTGGATTGTTTGAATTGGCGTTTGCATTTAAATTCCTTTCAAACGCTGATATGGCACTACAAGCACATTTATTGGAAAGAGAATTATTCTTAGCTATTTGGATTGCCGTATTTGGAGTTATGGCATTGAATTTATTCGGAATTGTGTTATTCCCACATGATGATAAACCGGAGCGTATTGGCGTTGGACGTGGAGTTTTTGGAACGTTCGTACTTATGTTCGTAATCTACATGATTCCAGGATTGTTTGGTCACCCATTAAAGATTATAAGCGCATTCCCACCACCATTGCATTATAGCGAAGCACCAAATGGATTTATGGGAGGTGGAAATAATATGCACGTTAATTCCACTGATGAGAAATTGACATACATTGAAGGAACTCATTTAGGTCCGCAAGGAATTTATGTATTCCACGATTTAGATAAAGCGAAAGCTTATGCTAAGGAGGTTGGAAAACCTTTGTTTGTTGATTTTACAGGGCACAACTGTGTAAATTGCCGCAAGATGGAAATGTCCGTTTGGGGCGAACCAGGTATTTTGCCAATGCTTAGAAATGATTATGTAATCGCATCACTATATGTGGATGAACGTACTCCGTTACCAAAAGAAGAGCATAAGACTGTTACATATCCTGATGGTTCAAAACGTGAAATTAAAACGGTTGGACAAAAATGGATGGCTGAGCAAATTATTTCATACCACATTGCATCTCAACCTTACTACAGAGTTTTAACTCCTGAAGGAGAAGATGTAGAGGAAATTGGTTCGGCAAGTTATGAAACACACCGTGATCCAAAAGAGTTTCAAAAATGGTTGGAATCAGGATTAAAATTGACAGGTAAAAAATAAATGAATATGAGTAATGATCCGTTGCATGGAATTCCTTTACAACGTATTGTAAAAGAATTAGAGGATAAGTATGGTTGGGAGCATCTAGGACACCTTTTATCCATGAATTGTTTTCTTAACAATCCGAGTTTAAATAGTTCTTTAAAGTTTTTGAGAAAGACGGATTGGGCTAGAAAGAAGGTTGAAAAACTATACATTGAGCGCATTGTAGAAGCAAAAAAGCCACAACAGTAGTTGTGGCTTTTCAATTATTTTAAAGTCGAATTAAATCACTTTTACAGGCTCTTTCATCAATTCAGTTTGAATTAATTTCTCTAGATCTAAATAATCTGCATCTGCACGCTCATCATTTCTGAACAAAAAGGATGCATCTTTTTTATACGGATGCAAATAGTTTTCGTAACAAGGTAATACGTGATTGTCCCACTGATACATGATATCTTCTCTTGAATAACCTCTCGTTTCTTGATCACGGTATAAACGACGGTCTAATTGAACTTTCGGGTCAACGTCCACAAAAATTGAAAAATCCAATGCATTTCTAACTTCTTCGTAGTGGTATAAAAACAAACCTTCAACAATAATTAGTTCAGATGGATTTAATGTAATTAATACATTTTTATCTGGTGGCGCATTGAAATGGTATTCTTTAAATTCAATCGGTTGACCGTTAACAAGTGCGTTTAAATCTGCTGCTAATCGTTCTCTATCCAATGCCGTAGGTAAGTCAAAGTTGACAATTCCATTGTGATCCAAGGCTTGCATTTCAATAGGTAAATAGTAATTGTCCATTGAAAATACACTCGGCTTTTTATCAGCAAAGGATGTTTCTAATCTTTTTAACAAAGTTGTTTTACCTGAACCGCTACCACCACAAATTCCTACAATCATTTTTTTATGAATTCAAATTCTACATTGCCCTCTTTCTTCAATTGATTTTTATCGAAGAATAGATTTCCTGAGTGCAAAGTTACGGCAAAGAATTCTTTTTTATCAGAAATAATTGAACGACTTGGGTTAAAAATGAATGAATCATTGAAACTGTGTGTAATTGAGGTACTTCCATCAAGAGGTAAAGCTACCGTTTGCTCACCATTGTCTCCACCTGATATTCTATAACTTAACGCTTCGTTTAAAGGGTAAATACCAATATTAATTTGCTTTTTTGACAAGGTGGAATGAATGACATGCGAATTAATTAATTTCCAATTTTCTTGATCCAATTGATACAATTCAAGTGTGTTTTTGCCTGTTAAGTTGTTCAAAATTGAGAAATAAAAGTTGCCATTATGAAAAGTGACCAATCCATTTTGTACATCTTTTTCCGCTCCGATATAATAAGAACCGGTTGTTCCAAATCCTACAGTTCCAAAGGATTGATGATTTGATGCTTTGTTTTTTAAGACTAATCTTCGCTGTTCTTGTCCTTTCGAATTGAAAACAATAGCATTCCAAGCCTTGGAATTCGCGGCAGATGAGTAATCAGCAAAGCAAATTTCATCTCCTGTAAAGCCAACATATTGAAAGGTATTCGTTTTTCCACTTTTTACATCATCTTCCTTACTTTTCCCTAATTCTACCGCATAAACAAGCATGTTGTGATGCGTAATAAATGTTGCTATATCGACAAATACCTTTTCTTTCTTATCGTGGTAACGGAAATGATGCACCAATGCCTTGTCTGTTACTACAACATTTTTCAATTCTAAATTCAGAATGTCATAACCAAGATTTCTAATCACGGTTTGCATGTTAACGTTTGTATACTTTACGTTTCCTGCTGAATTTAACTGATCGAAATAAATTTTACCAGCTTCAGGATTGAGGTTTCTCAAAAAATAGACATATCGTGCGTTTTCACTTGAAATGAAGAAATATTTTTCATTTGGTGGAGCAATTTGTTGATTCCAGATGCTTTTGTCTTTTTCACCTATCAATGTGAGGTATATCTGATTACTATTGACAATTTTATTCATTAAAATTCCACCCATTCCTTTCCATTCAATGATGTTCGAATAAGGGGTGGCTGCTTTTTCAATCGTAAATTTCTGTGCTATCGAGTAGAAAGCTGATACTGTTAAGGCAATTGTTGTAAATGTTTTTAGCATCTTTTAATTTGTTTTGAGTGACTGCAGTGCTGTGATTTAATGTTTAATCAATTAAACACTCGTTTAAATCAATTGGAGCAGCTGATTTTCAAACTTAATTTAAAATTTCGTATTATTGAGCAGATTTAAGATAGAATTAATTTAATATAGAAAGTTGTTATGAAATCATTTGTAGTCACATTATACAGTTTATTATTTTGCTTTGGATTTGTTGCTTTTGGTCAGCATACTGCTCTTAAGATTGGAGATAAAGCACCTAATTTGGATCAGCCATTACAAGCAACCACAGGTGTTGTTTCAAATTTATCTCATTACGGAAATGAAAAGGGATTGCTAGTAGTATTCTCATGCAATACATGTCCCTTCGTTGTTGGAATGAAAGAAGGATTTCAAGGATGGGAGAAAGATTACAATGCGATTAATGAGTTAGCGAAGGAAAACGGTGTTGGAATGGTGTTGGTAAATTCAAATGAAGGCAAAAGACCAGGAGAAGATTCAATGGAGGAAATGGCAAAGCGTGCAGAATTGATGAGCTATAAAATGCCTTATGTCTTAGATGTTAATTCAAAATTGGCAAATTCATTTGGTGCAAAAACAACACCACATATTTATTTATTTGATGAAAATTTCGAATTAATTTACACAGGTTCAATCGACAATACATGGGATCCAAAACGTAAAGAAGACATTCCATATTTAAGAAATGCGTTCAACGAAATGGCAACCAAGATCGTTATTAAAGAATCAGAGCCAAGAGGTTGTAGTATCAAACGTGTAGCACAGAAATAAAAGTATGAAATCAATCTTCGGAATATTCGTAATCATTTTTAATTTTTCCCTTGCTTTTGCCCAAATTCAGGGCGATGGTAAAGGATTTTTTTTTGCTGTAAATGCTGGATTGGGTAATGAGATTGCAACAGTCAATTTTATGCAACCCGACATTCAAAAATTACGACTCGAAGATGAAATCAATGATGTAAAAGGAGCTGGTCCTTGGCGTTTTGGTTATAATCATGAAACCTCGTTAACTTTAGAAAATTCTGGTTCTTGGTCAACGCTTGCAAATGGCGGAAAAGTTTGGAGATTAAAAGTGGCAAGTAAATATGCGCAGACAATTAATTTAACTTTTAATGGAACTGTAATCCCTAAAGGAAACGAACTCTATATTTCAAGCAATGATCGTTCGGTAGTTTTAGGAAAATTTACTGAAAACCATTTATACAAAGGTGAATTAGGCTCTGAATTGATTCCAGGATCTAGCGCGATCATTGAATATTACGTCGCTCCTGAAAATAGTACAAACGTTGGTCAACTAGAAATCGTAACGGTGACACATGGATACCGCACAACGGATGAATTTCAAGCAAAAGCGTTTGGTCAAGCAGGTGCTTGCCACATGAATGTAAATTGTCCAGATGGCTTGCCTTTTGAGCAGCAGAAAAGAAGTGTTGTTTTAATCGTTTCTGGTTCTAATGGATTATGCAGTGGCGCATTGATTAACACTACTGAATATGATGAAAGACCATACGTGTTAACGGCAAACCATTGTTTTAATAGCAATTTAGCCAATTGGGTATTCCGCTTTAATTGGGAATCACCAAACTGTTCAAATCCTTCAACGTCGCCGAGCTATACTTCTTTATCAGGTGCAAGTTTATTAGCGCGCAAATTATCAACAGATTTTTGTCTTTTAAAAATTACAGGTGGATTGATTGCAGGTAAAATTCCAAGTGCATACAATGTGTATTTTTCTGGCTGGGATCGTTCTGGGGTAAGTCCAACAACTACCTTCGGAATTCATCACCCGAGAGCTGATATCAAGAAAATTTCTTTTGATGACCACGCTTCACATCCAACGCAAAGTACTATTTCTGGTGTTACAAGCGAAGTAAATGGGGTTTGGCAAGTGACGTGGGATCGCAATACAACCACTGAATCTGTATCTTCTGGTTCGCCATTATTTGATCAAAATAGACGAATAATTGGTCAATTGTGGGGTGGAGGAGCGAGTTGTTCTTCACCGACAGGAAATGATTTTTACGGACGCATCTATTCTTCTTGGAATCCCATTGATAGTGACAGTACAAATCAATTAGCATATTGGTTGGATCCAACGTCGACTGGCGCTATTGCAGTGGATGGTAAAGAACCTTCGGTACTATTAGCAAATGATGGGGCAATTATGCATCTAAAAAACGTAGATAACGTTATCTGTACATCTACAATTTCACCGATTATTCGACTAGCAAATATGGGCCAAACAGCAATGACTGCTGCAACAATTAAATACGGAGTAAATGGAAATTTGTCGGAAACTTATAATTGGACAGGAAACCTTTCTTTCTTATCGAGTGAAGAATTGACTTTTCCACCATTGACTTTGTCGACCAATGACGCAACAATTTCCTTGGTGTTGGAATCTGTAAACGGCGTTGCTGATGTAAACGCGCTTAATAACACAGTTGGTGAAACTTTCATTGTGATGGAAAATCCAGATAACTTGACGTTCAATTTAACGATGGATTGCTTTCCTTATGAAACGTCATGGGAGCTAAAAAATCAGGATGGTGAAATTATTTACGTTAGTTTACCTTATTCAACTTCGGATCAAGGTTTAAATGTTTTTGATTGGTGTTTGGATGAAGGTTGCTACACGCTTGTCGTGAAAGATCAATACAGCGATGGAATGTCTGGTTGCGCTAGTGGAAATGGTAGTTTTCAAATATTGAGCAGTGCAAATACTGTGCTTTTAGAGTTGACGAGTGCCAATGCGAATTTTGGTGCAACGTATGAAGGAACTTTCTGTTTAGGTTCTGCATCAGTGAAGTCAGCACAATTGGTAGAATTAGATGTTTTCCCAAATCCAACAACAGGAAACTTGAATTGGACTTCCGATCAGGTACGAGCGCTAACAGTGGTAGACCTTAATGGCAAAGTTGTTGCAGCTGGATTGATAAAACACGGAACGTTTGACTATGATTTATCACATTTAGAAAATGGATTTTATGTTGTTCAATTTGAATTAACTGATGGTCAACATGCAGTTTCACGATTGATTTTATCAAAATAGTAGCGTTCAGATTTTTATTGACTTTTAGACACTAATTTCATAGGGTAATTGACTTTTTTGGAACAATAATGCACTAATTTGGTTGCTTTTTCTAGAAATTGGAAATTGATATTGTTCATTTACTTAACTTCGACTTTTGAAATTAACTGTCTATTAAAGAATGATCGGTCGTTTGTTTGGTTCCTTAGCCAATTACTTCTCTAAGAAAAAACTATTATTTTGGGTGCTTTTTATCGCAATTGTTGCTTTTTTAGGTAATGGTGTTACGCGTTTAAAAGTTGAGAAAGATATTTATTCTATCTTCCCTAAAGGAGAAGAGTTTCAGGCATTCAGTAAGGTAATTCAGGAAAACAATCTCAATAAACAACTGGTATTTTCATTTAAGGCATCAAATGATGAAGAAGAAAATTTCGATCAGTTGGACCGACTTTCATCCGAAGTTGAAACCACTTTCAGTAAAGAAATTTCAAATTTACAAGTTTACCGCTTTGTTGATCAGCAAGCTTTAATTGCTTACCTCCAATCGGCCTCGATTGCTTACCTTTCGGATGACGATTATGCAACTTTTCCGGCTAAACTAACGCCCGAAGCAATAGATTCACAGTTAGAAAATGTAAAGTCGAAATTGACTGGAGCCAATGCGGTTTTTATGGGAAGTTACTTCTCCAAAGATCCATTGAATGTCCTAGGAAATAAAATGCAAGCATTCAATATTCAATCGGATTCTAGCGCCTATACTGTTGAAAATGGTGTTGTTTATAGTTTTGATAAATCGAAAGTTTTCTTTTTTGCCGACCTGGTTTTGGATGCAAAAGACAACGAAGCAATTAAATCTTTTGATGAAAAATTAAAGGAATATGCTGCTAAGCAAGATGAAAAATTAGAATTTGATGCCTTCGGTGTCTATCAAATCGGTTTGGCAAATGCTGATCAAATTCAAAAGGATACCTTATTAACGACAATTATTAGTGTTACACTGATTTTATTGGTACTAATTCTCTATTACAAAAGCGTTACAACGCCATTCTTTTTCTTGTTGCCAGCATTTTTTGGTATTTTATCAGGATTAGGAATGACGGGTTACATTCAACCTGAAATCAATGGGATTTCGATTGCAACAGCAAGTGTACTACTTGGAATTGTACTCGATTATTCCTTCCATTTCTATACACATTACAAGCACTCAGGCGATTTACTAGAAACGGTTCGGCAAATCGGTTCGCCAATGATTGTCGGAAGTTTTACTACCGTTGCTGCATTCGCTGCTTTACTTTTTACGGAATCAATTGTGTTGAAGAATTTTGGCTTGATCGCTTTGTTTACATTGCTAGGAGCTGCTCTTTTTACTGTAATTGCCTTGCCTGTAATTTTAAGTTCAGTTGGTTTTAAAATGAAACCAATGAAGGAAGGAACTGTAGAACGAAAAGGTTCTAAATTGGTTTTTAGATTTGTAATGATTGCTGTTGTTGCTTTTACTACATTTTGCTTGCTTAAATCACAAGGAATGAATTTCGATAGCGACTTAAATAATTTGTCCTATCATCCACAAGAACTAAAAGATAAAGAAAAGGAGTTTACTGGGATTCAACCTGCCAATCAAAAACGTTTGTATATTTTTTCAAACGGAAAAACGATTGAAGTAGCAAAACAATCTGCCGGTGAATTGTATTCTATATTGCAAAACGGTAAATCTGAATATCAAATTTCAGAGATTATTTCGCCCGCTCCTTACTTAATTTCAGATAAACAGTTCGACGAAAAAGAAGCAAAATGGATTAACTTTTGGGAAAAACAAACAAATCTGGAAACTGATTTGAGAAGTGCTCAAAGCAAGTTGGGATTTTCTGCAACGGCATTCGATCCTTTTCTCTCATCCATTAAAACACCAGCTGAATTAAAAGGAATAGGAGAGGGACTGATTGAAGAACTTGGGATGTCACGCTTGGTAAATAGTAACGAAGCAACGAATTCTCTACTTACAAGCATCATTGTTTCTAAATCTACCGTTGACGACCTGAAAGCTGAAATTCGAGAAGTGGAAAATGTTTACATCATGGACATTTCAGAAATTGCTTCGGAAATGCTGGTGACAGTAAAAAATGATTTTAACTTCTTGCTTTATTTCTCCTCAAGCATCGTTTTTCTATCCTTATTGATCGTTTATGGTCGAATTGAATTGGCCATCTTTGCCTTTCTTCCGATGCTTCTTTCTTGGGTTTGGATTCTTGGAATTACCAGTATTTTTGACATTCATTTCAATTTTGTAAATATCATCCTTACAACTTTCATCTTTGGGTTGGGCGATGATTATAGTATTTTTATAACCGATGGTTTGATTCAAAAGTACAAGGTCAATAAGGATAGTATTTCTACTTACAAATCGGCGATCGTTTTATCTGGAGTCACAACTATAATTGGAACTGGAGCATTGATTTTTGCGCAACATCCATCCATCAATTCCATTGCGATTGTTAGTGTAATCGGAATTGCAACAATTATGTTGATCACATTGGTTGTTCAACCGCAAATCTTTAATTGGTTTGTTACACGTCGTACGAAGAAAGGGCGCGGTCCAATCACATTTTTTACGTTCATTTACAGCATTCTGTTATTTACTTACTTCTTGATTGGAAGTGGTTTCTTAACTGGTTTGTTACTGGCATTTGTACTGCCTTTTCCTTGCAAGAAGGAGAAGAAACAATTGTTTATGAACTATGTGATTTCAAAATTAGCTAAGTCGACATTATATGCTGGTGCTCACGTGAAGAAAAATATAATTAATTACGAGAAATTAGATTATTCTAAGCCAAGTATTATTGTAGCTAATCACACTTCGTTTCTGGACATTTTAGCAGTTCTAATGCTGCATCCAAAGACTATCATTATGGTGAAAAGTTGGGTTTACAATTCGCCAATTTTTGGTCCTTTCATTCGCTATGCTGGTTATATTTTTGTTGAAAATGGCGCTGATGCAAATTTGGAGGTTGTTCGCAAGCAATTTGAAAAAGGTTATTCATTGGTCATTTTTCCTGAAGGTACGCGTAGCAAGGATGGTGAAATTCACCGTTTTCATAAGGGCGCATTTTTACTTTCAAAAAAGTTGAATGTTCCAATCCAGCCAGTATTATTGGTTGGTTTACATGAGGTAAATCCCAAAAATGACATCATGATCAATGCAGGTGAATTGCATGTGAAGGTGTTGGATAAATTGTATCCGCAAGCCGAAGAATCAGATAAAGATTTTACGAAGAGAGTGCAATCTATTATGCGATCTGAATTTGTTATTGCGAAAAATGAGCATGCAAAATCCAGTTTTTGGCGTTCAACAATTATGCGCAATTACGTATTGAAAGGTCCTGTTTTGGAATGGTATGTACGTGTGAAATTTGCCTTGGAACGAAAGAATTTTGAGTTTTATGACGAATTAATTGGTGAACGAAAATCAATTTATGATATCGGTTGTGGTTATGGATATTTGAGTTATTACTTGCATTACCGAAACCCACTAAGAGAAATTGTTGGGTTGGATTACGACGAAGAAAAAGTTTTGACAGCAGAAAACGCCATCAAACGTAATGAGCACTTGAAATTTGAAATTGCGGATATTAAAACGTACAATTTTCAACCAAGCGAGGTGCTTTTTGTGAATGATGTTTTGCATTATTTACCGGTGGATGCTCAAAAAGAAGTCCTACAAAAATTAGCAAATAGTTTATTGCCGAATGGTCTATTGTTTATCCGAGATGGGGTTACGGATCTCGATGGACGAATCAAGAATACCGAACGGACAGAGCAATTGTCCACAAAATTGTTTAAATTCAATAAAGCTGAAAATCAATTGTCGTTCTTGAAGATTTCTGAAATAAAGGCATTTGCAGCAGCCAATAATTTATCATTTGAATTGAAGGAACATTCAAAAACAACCTCTAATGTGTTATTTATTTTACGAAAAATGTAATCATGGATAACGCGCAAAAGAAATATGATGTCATAGTTATCGGAAGTGGTATCGGTGGATTAGTGTCTGCACTTGTGCTGGCCAAGAATGGTAAAAAAGTGTGTGTGCTTGAAAAGAATCAACAGATTGGAGGTGCATTACAGGTTTTTAGTCGCGATAAACGCATTTTTGATACAGGCGTACATTATTTGGGAGGTTTAGACGTAGGTGAAAACCTTTATCAGATTTTTAAATATTTAGATATTCTCAACGATTTAAATTTAGTTCGATTGGATGACGATTTTGACATCATTCGTATGCCAAATGGCAAACAACTAAAGATCGGGCAAGGTTACGATAAATTTGAATCTTTTTTAGTTGAAGAATTTCCTGAAGAAGTGGAGGCAATCCAAAAATTTATCAGCAAAGTGAAAGAGATTTGCACGTGTTTTCCTTTGTACAACTTAAGATTAAACGGTGAGAAAACATACTACAATTATGGAGAAATCCTTACTGAAAGTGCTTGGGAGTTTGTTTCAAATTTGACAACAAATAAAGAATTAATCGCTGCTTTCTTAGGGAATGCTTACTTATATGCTGGAGATAAAAAACGTACTCCGATGTATGTTGTTGCACTAATTTTGAATAGTTATATCAAAGGAAGTTATCGTATTGCCGATGGTGGTGCGCAGCTGGTAAAAGCGTTGGTGAAGCAATTGCGCGCTAATGGAGTAGATCTATTTAAACGCAAAGAAGTGATAGAAGGTATGAAATCAGACGATGGTTTACTTTCAAGTGTTCGTTGTTCAGACGGTACAAGCTACGTTGCAGATCATTTTATTTCAAACTTACATCCTGGTAAAACCATTGAAGTAATTGGTGAAAAGCACTTTCTTCCAGCAACAACTAAACGCATTAAAGGACTAAAAAATACAGTTGGTTCATTTGTAGTTAGCATTGCGCTGAAAGAAAATTCTTTTCCTTACATGAATCATAATTATTATGATTTTTTCAAGGAAGAAGTTTTCGATACTGCAGATTACAATTTGGAGAAATGGCCAGAAGTAATATTTAGTTGCACTTCGGTTTCTTCAAAACAAACGCATTACGCAGATAGTTTTTCGGCGATGGCCTACTTGTCCGTTGATGAGTTTGAAAAGTGGACTGATTCTTCTAATACGGTAGTGCATCCAGTTCAACGAGGAAGTGATTATGAAGCATTAAAAAGTGAGTTCGAGCAACGACTTTTAAACCGACTTTTTGAACGATTTCCTAATTTAGAAAACGCAATACTTTCAGTTCACAGCAGTACGCCGCTCACTTTTAGAGATTATTTGGGAACGCCCGAAGGTGAACTTTATGGAATAGAAAAGGATTTTAATAATGCAGCATTGACTTCGATTAATCCTAGAACAAAAGTTAAAAATCTATATCTGACAGGACAAAGTATTGTTTTTCATGGTATATTAGGTTCTACAATAGGCGCACTTGTTACAAGTTTTAACCTTGTGGAAGGTGATAAAATTCTTAGAGAAATTAATCGCATATAATATGGAGACTCAATTCGACGTAATCGTTATCGGTGGCGGACCTTCAGGTTCAATTGCAACTGCGAAGCTAATTAAAGATGGTTTTACTGTCTTGGTGTTGGAAAAAATGACTTTTCCTCGCTTTGTCATTGGCGAAAGTTTGTTGCCTCATTGTATGGATTACCTTGACGAATTGGATTTGATTCCAGTGCTTGAAGCACAAAAATTTCAGATTAAAAACGGCGTTTGTTTTCATCACAACGGTGAAGAATGTCCATTCTTTTTTGCTGATCAGTTTAAGCAAGATAGCTGGAAATATACCTGGCAAGTGAAGCGTGCAGATTTCGATGCTACATTATTGCGTGAAGTTGAACGTCGCGGAGCAAAAGTGATTCACGAAGCAACTGTAACGGCTGTTGAGAATTCTAATAACGTGCAAAAAGTTCACTTCGAACATCCTGAATTGGGTGCGCAAGTGGTTACGAGCAAATTTTTAATTGATGCTAGTGGTTATGGACGTGTTTTACCGCGATTAAAAAACTTAGATGAACCAGTTTCTACTCCGCCTAGGGGTGCCATTTTTACACATATTCATGACGTAAATCGTACAGAAAGCGCAGGAAAAAACATTTTCGTTCACATCTTTAGAAATAATTCTGCTTGGATTTGGTCCATTCCCTTTTCAGATGGTTCGACTTCTGTTGGAATCGTTTCAGACGTTGATTACATTAACGAATGCCAAGCAGATAATGGAAAGGAATTTTTGAAATTATTGGCAGAATTCCCTGGTTTGGAAGGTCGATTTGCAAATCCTAATTTGGTGTTTGAACCGCGTGTAATATTGGATTATGCAGTTTCTGTGAAGCAATTGTATGGAGAAGGTTATGTGTTGAGCGGTAATGCAACCGAATTTTTAGATCCGACATTTAGTTCGGGTGTGATGTTTGCTATTTCTTCCGGTTACAAAGCCGCAGCAATGGTTGGTCAACATTTAAATGGTCAACAAGTTGATTGGGAAAATGATTATAGCAATCACATGAAGAAAGGCATAAATGTTTTTAGAAGTTACGTGAATGCTTGGTATGATGGTCGTTTGGCAACAATATTCTTCAGTAAAAATCCAAATAAAGAGTTCATGGAGCAAATTTGTTCTGTGCTTGCTGGATATGTGTGGGATGAGAGCAATCCTTTTGTGAAGAAACATGCTAGTGTTTTAACTGCACTTTCTCATATCATCAAAATGAATGAGCAGGATGAAGAAGTATAATAGTTCACAGTAATTGATGAAAATTCGACCATATTTAGAGGCTGATAAAACAGCATTGATTGAAATATTGCGAAGCAATACACCAGACTATTTTGCACTGGAAGAAGAGCACGATTTCAACGAGTATCTTGATAATGCTATTGAATCTTATTTTGTTGCCGAACTAGATGGAAAAATAGTTGGTTGCGCAGGAATAAATTACAGTACAGACAAATCAATCGGAATATTGAGTTGGGGAATGGTTCACTCAGATTTTCATGGAAGGAAGATCGGCAAGGCTTTATTGGATTACAGAATTTCTTATTTAAAAAGTATTCCTGAAGTAACTAAAATTAGCGTAAGAACTTCCCAATTGGTTTATAAGTTTTTTGAAAAAAACGGATTTCAACTAATTGAAATTAAGCACGATTTTTGGGCAAAGGGAATAGATATGTACTACATGATCTACATTGAATAGTCATTACTTATTTTGGTAAGTTTTCACCAGTAATTCTAAAGTTGAAACATCTTGAATGGTTCGATCTACGATAAGATTTGCTTGCTCATAAAATGCGTTTCTCTTCTTTAGCATTTCATCAATAAAAGTTACCAATTCGTCAAAAGATTTACCATCAGTGATAGGTCGTTTTTTCTTGGAATTGATGATTCGATGCGCTAATTCTTTTGCTGGTCGTTTTAGATAAATAGTCGTCCCTAATTCATTCAATTTTACCATTAAATCATTGAAACATGGCATTCCGCCACCTGTTGAAAGCAATAGGTTTTCCTCAACTGCCAATTCTTCAATCAGTTCTTTTTCTAATTCCCTGAATGCTGCTTCACCATGTAATTCAAATATCGAACTGATGGTCATACCCTGACGTGATTCAATTAAATTATCGGTATCGATGAATCGTAAATTCAAACGTTTGGCCAACTTCTTTCCCAAAGATGTTTTGCCTGATCCCATATATCCGACCAGAATTATATTCATAATGTAAAGAAACAAAAAAATATAATAGTAAGAAATGATGTAAATTGGTTTTACTAAAAAGATGAAAAAAAATATGCGTACATAATAAATTGATTCAATAAAATGATTAATTTAGAGCTCGACTTCATGTCAATCCTTTAGAAAAAACAAAATTTATAATATGAAAGAAGAAGCATATATCGTTACTGGGTTTCGTTCAGCTATTGGTAAAGCAGGTAAAGGAGGTTTCCGTTTTTATAGACCAGATGATTTAGCTGCTGATGTAATTAAGCATTTAGTTGATTCTGTACCTCAATTAGATAAAACACGAATCGACGATGTAATCGTTGGAAATGCTACTCCAGAAGCGGAACAAGGTTTAAATGTTGGTCGTTTAATCGCTTTGATGGGATTGGGCACTGATAAAGTTCCTGGAATGACTGTTAACAGATATTGTTCATCAGGTTTAGAAACAATCGCTTTAGCGAAAGCTAAAATCGAAACAGGAATGGCAGATTGTATCATCGCAGGTGGTGTTGAATCTATGTCAGTTATGGCGATGGGTGGATGGAGAATTGTTCCAAATCCGAAAGTTGGTAAAGAAAATCCAACTTGGTACTGGGGAATGGGATTGACTGCTGAAGCTGTTGCTACTGATTTCAAAGTGAGCCGTGAAGAGCAAGATCAATTTGCATTTCAATCACACGAAAAAGCAATTGCAGCAATTAAATCTGGAAAATTCCAAGATGAAATCGTTCCTGTAACGATCGAAAATATTTTCTTAGATGAAAACGAAAAACGTCAAGTTAAATCGTACGTTGTTGATACAGATGAAGGTCCTCGTGCATCTAGCGTGGAAGCATTAGCTCGCTTGAAGCCAGTTTTTGCTGCTAACGGTTCTGTAACAGCTGGTAACTCATCTCAAACTTCTGACGGTGCAGCATTCGTGTTGGTTATGTCAGGTAAAATGGTGAAAGAATTAGGACTTGAGCCAGTTGCTCGTTTGGCATCGTATAGTGTTGTAGGTGTTGAACCTCGTATCATGGGTATCGGACCAGTAGATGCTATTCCAGCTGCAATCAAACAAGCTGGTTTGACATTAAACGATATCAACTTATTTGAATTAAACGAAGCATTTGCTTCTCAATCATTGGCTGTAATCCGTGAAACAGGTATCAACCCAGATATCGTGAACGTTAACGGTGGAGCAATCGCATTAGGTCACCCACTTGGATGTACAGGTGCTAAATTGACAGTGCAAATCATCAATGAATTACGTCGTCGTAATGAAAAATATGGTGTTGTAACAATGTGTGTTGGTACTGGTCAAGGTGCAGCAGGTGTTATCGAATTGTTGAAATAAAAAATAGTTATTTTATCGCAAAGGACCCTTCAGAAATGAAGGGTTTTTTTATTTATGCGAAAATAATAACGCCCTTTCAATTTTTTCTAGTAGAATTCTATCTTAGTTATATTTTCAAATTTTCTTAGCTTACGTAGGAGTTTCTTTTTCGGAAATACACCTCCGTGTAGTCGGACGAATGTTACATTTTTTGGACTTAGAAATTTCCATTTCTTGATATCTAATTTAATGTTGTTACTTTCTACAGTCCAATCATTACAATAGATGGTAAGGTGGCTACAAGTCAGTTTTAACTGTTTTAGTAAGGGTAGTTGGCTTAAATTAATTGTTCTTCCTGTTGAGTTTGTTATATTAATTACCAAAGAATGAATATTTTCAGTTGCCAAAAGATATGTTTTAAGCTTGTTTGAATTTATTGTACTTTCAAATGGCGCTACCTCTGAGATGTACAGTTGATTGTTTTCAACAAAAACATCATAAGGAGTGCAGTCTTCATCAGCTAATTCAGCTGACTTGTTACGTTCAAATTTATTAAAGGTTTCAATTTCATCAATTGCTGATAATGAGATAAAGCTTTGTCTGTTACCTGCTGAATCTAGGTAAATATCAATATTCAATGTAAGTTCAAAAATTGACTTAGGATTTAGAGGGCAATGGTATATTCTTGCCTGTGTAAAAGAACTTGTGTAACTTAACAAAAGCAGTAGAATTAATAATAAGATTGTTTTCATATGTATAGTATTTTAATCAGATGGATAAAATCAAGGAAAAATCTTCACACGTTATTCCATATTTCAGACGAATGAAATAAAGATAGTTATACTGCTAAAATAAATGATTTCAGTTATTTGTTTACATTTTTATAGTGCAACACCTCAAAAGTATTAGTATTCTGTACTAGAATTTAAGTACAAGCGATTTTATCTTTGCACTTTTATCTTTAAAATGCAGGTTCCTCCAAAACCACCTTATACCTTCTCTTTACTTCGTCGCGTGAATACGCATTAAAATGCCACCATTCCGAAGGAATATTTCTAAACTGTTGTGATTGCATCACTTTTCGCAGTAATTTACGATTGTCAACTTGATTTTGTGTCAATTCCCCTGAAGCTAAAAATTGGGCTTCCAAACTAGGATAAGCAATTTTTCGAATGTCATCATATCCAGCTCCCATATCCAACGGTTTTCCTGTTTCATCCACAATTGTTAAATCAACAGCCGCACCATAATTATGCACTGAATGGTTTTTAGGATTGGAAACAAATTTTCCACGTTCCCCTTCTGGTATTGAATCCAGAGCGTCCCACATACGTTGTTGAACAGAAACCGGTCGAACGCCATCATAAATCAATAAGCTAAATTCGGGGTGTAACTTCTTTAAGTACGATTGGCATTTAGCTATCCGTTCAGCTACATTCTTTTGCAGGTAAATCGCATCAATGTGCTGATATAATTGTTGCCTCATGAAATTATCCGTTCCAGCATATTTTACATCTACTCGTATACTTGAATCGATGGAATGAATGTCGACAATATTAAATACCAAAAATGATGAGTCCCGTTGTCTTTTCTTTTCTTGATCTTCAAAAATTTTCTGTCGTTGCAGGTATTGGTTTGCTTCTTTTAAATTTTTGTGAAACTCTTTGTAATCATTCTTCTTTTCTGATTGACAAGCTGCAATAAGTAGTGTTGTAAAAATCCAAAGTTTATAATTCATCCTCTTTATTTTTCATGCAAATCCTTTGTTAAATCTAATTTACGGAAAGTTGGTGAAACTACGCTTGTCGTTAATGCGGTGAGCAATGTGATGCAACCTCCACCAACAACGGCAATCACCGGTCCAAATAATTTTGCAGCCAATCCACTTTCAAATGCTCCTAATTCATTAGAAGATCCAACAAACATGGAGTTAACTGATGCCACGCGACCTTTCATGTTGTCTGGTGTTTTTAATTGTAAGATTGTAGATCGTATTACAACGGAGATTCCATCTGCGATTCCACTGAAAAATAAGGCAAGTAGCGAAATGTAGAAGGAAGTCGATAAACCAAAAGCGATGATGCACAATCCAAAGCAGAATACTGCGATTAATAATTTTTTACCGGCATTTTGCGCAATTGGCAAATAAGCTGTTGCAATTAATGTGATAAAAGCGCCGACTGCTGGAGCGGCACGTAACAAACCAAATTCTCTTGAACCTAGCTGTAGTATGTCGGTAGCAAATAATGGAAGAAGTGCAATTGCACCACCAAACAGCACGGCAATCATATCTAATGTCAGCGCTCCCAAAATTTCTTTGGTCTTAAACACAAAATGCAATCCTTCTTTCAAACTTTGAACAATCGGTTCGCCAATTTTAGTGTTCATCACTGGTTTCTTCTTGATGAAAAGTAAGGAACTTAAAGCCAAAAGTGCAAAGCCGAATACAATGCATAGCGACCAGTGTACGCCAAAATAGTGAATCGCTAATCCTCCTAAAGATGCACCGCCAACAGAGCCAATTTGCCAAACCGAACTGCTCCATGTTGCAGCGTTTGGATAAATCGACTTGGGAACTAAGAGCGAAACCAAAGAAAAAATGCTTGGTCCGATGAAGGAACGTACAATCCCACCGACAAAAACCAATGCGTAAATTCCATAAAGTATGGTTTTAGTATCGTTTTCTGTCAAAACAGATGGAATTGTCAAGTAAAAAAGTCCAAAACTGATTGCGCTAAACCCTAAAATAGCTTTGATTAAAAGTCCTTTTTTCTCATTCTGGTCAACGATGTGTCCAGCAAATAAAGCCATTGACAAAGCTGGGATAATTTCCATTAATCCAATAATTCCAAGTGAAAGTGGATCGCCTGTCATTTTGTAAACCTGCCATTCGATGATGATAAATTGCATTGACCACGCAAATACAAGTGCAAAGCGCATGACAAGAAAAAAGCTGAATTCCTTGATTTTTAAGGCGGCGTAGGGATCGTTTTTTGACATGAAATATTTTGATTAATCAAAAGTAAGCATTTATAAACTTCCGTAATTGATTCATTTCAACTTTTCAGCTTCACCTAAAATGCATTGTGTTCAATTTATTTTTAATGTATCTTTGTTACTCGAAAATTTAAACAAGTATGCCAAAATTATCCCACAAGGCTGTTGATATGCCATCTTCTCCAATTCGTAAATTGGTTCCATTTGCTGAACAAGCCTATGCAAAAGGATTGAAAGTTCACCATTTGAATATCGGTCAACCAGATATCGCAACTCCTGAAACAGCTGTAAAAGCTATGAGAGAGGCTGATATTGAAGTTTTGGAATATAGTCACTCAGCTGGATTTGCATCTTACCGTGAGAAATTAGCTGCTTACTATCAAAAAACTGGAATCAACGTTCAATCGGAAGATATCATCATTACAACTGGTGGATCAGAAGCATTGGTTTTTGGATTTATGACAACATGCGATCCAGGTGATGAGGTAATTATTCCTGAACCATTTTATGCAAACTACAACGGGTTTGCGGTAATGGCTGGTTTGGAAGTTGTGCCAGTTACTGCTTCTATCGAAAACGGATTTGCATTGCCTCCGGTAGAAGAAATTGAAAAGAAAATTACTTCAAAAACAAAGGCGATTGTCATTTGTAACCCAGGAAATCCAACAGGATATTTATATACGAAAGAAGAATTAAACCAATTAGCTGCAATCGTTAAAAAGCACGATATTTTCTTGTTTGCAGATGAGGTTTACCGTGAATTTTGTTACGATGGAGCAGTACCACATTCAGTAATGAATTTGGAAGGAATTGAGAACAATGTCATCATGATTGATTCAGTTTCTAAGCGTTACTCTATGTGTGGCGCGCGTATTGGTGCATTGATTTCAAAAAATAAAGAAGTGATGACTGGAGCGATGAAATTTGCGCAAGCACGTTTATCTCCTCCCACTATAGAACAAATTGGTGCTGAAGCGGCTTTGGATACGCCTCAATTTTATTTTGATGAGGTAATTGCTGAATATGTAGAAAGAAGAAATGTGTTGGTTGATGGATTGAATAGCATTGCAGGTGTTTTTTGTCCAAAACCAAGTGGCGCATTTTATTGTGTAGCGAAGTTACCAATTGATGATTCAGATAAATTCTGTCAATGGTTATTGGAAGAATTCGAATTTGAGGGTCAAACAGTAATGATGGCTCCAGCAAGTGGATTTTATTCTACTCCAGGTTTAGGAAAAGATGAAGTTCGTTTGGCTTACGTTTTAAATCAAGAGTCTTTGAAAAGTGCAGTTGAATGTTTGCGTGTTGCTTTGGATCAATATCCTGGAAGGGTAGAAGTGAAGGAGGAAGCAGGGACTTTCACAGCATAAAATCATATTTTAATTGGAGAAAGGCTAGTCGGTTGACTGGCCTTTTCTTTTTACTGCCTATTTATAGTTCTTAAAGTCGTCATTTACTAATAGAATAAATGTTTCTTTCATTTCTGGATCGAATTCTCTGACGTATTTTTTAGCCTTTTTCAGCATGATTTTGGAGTAGTAATTCGACCAAATGTTCCAGTAAATTACAATTTTGTTTTTATTAGAAGATTCGCGTATTATTTTGTTTTTTTCGTCGCTTGTTATGTTGAATAATTCAAATTCATCCTCAAAACGTAATTTGTAGTTGTTAGGGAATCTTTCATATTTTACAAATTCCTTTTTTTCTAATATGTCTATTCGATTAAGATTCCCGTAGCATTGTGTATATCCAGTTATTAAATTTCCATTCGTATCATAAACGCGAATTTGCATGGTAGACTGTTCTATATTTCTTTCCTTCTTGTAAAGGTCGAGTACATGCTCTTCTTTTCCTAATTCTTCTAAAAAATTACTTTTCATTAGAATAGAATAATTGAATGTATTGAAATTAATGTCATCTAGATAGCTACTAATTTCTGAATTTGTTTTATCCACCTTTTCTTTTGTATTCATATAACGTACGAACCCACAAGAATTTAAACAGATATAAATTAGTAGAAATGAAAGTTGTTTCATGATCGTATTAATTCATTTTAAGTTGGATAATTTACTGTATATGAATTTATGAAATTATCATTAAATGAAGCGATAAATCAAAAAATTAAAGCCTTTTGTTTTTCACTAAAAACATGTTCTTTGTTGATTATTAGTGAACTATATAGTTGAAAACTTCGTGTGAATACATGATAAAAAAATGTCATTGGTTTACAGTAAATTCATTATCTTTGCACCGCTTTAAAACTTGATGCAACTGTTTTAAAGCACGAAAATTTGCTTCCGTTTGCGTGATAACTTGTAAGTTAGTGGTATAAACTAGCTTTAGTGGGAAGTTATCAACAGATAAAATTTAAAAAGTTTAAAAAAACTAAGTTTTAATTTGGAAAAGTTAAGAGGAATTCTTTTCTTTGCACCCCATTTTGGAATTTTAGGATTAATACAATTAAGAAATGTCAAGAGTTTGTCAACTTACAGGAAAGTCGGTAATGGTAGGGAATAATGTTTCTCACTCAAACCGCAAAACAAAAAGAAGATTTTTACCTAACTTGGTAGTTAAGAAATTTTATCTTCCAGAAGAAGATCGTACAATCACGTTGAAGATTTCAACTTCTGCATTGAGAACGGTTACTAAAAAAGGAATTTCTGCATGTGTGAAAGAAGCACGTGAGAAAGGGTATTTGAAATAATTAATCCGCTGCTGCCCAAAGATGCTTAAGGGTAAAGCGAAAACAAAACGAAAATGGCAAAGAAAGCAAAAGGAAATAGAATTCAGGTGATTCTTGAGTGCACTGAGCACAAAGAGTCTGGTATGGCTGGAACTTCACGTTATATTACAACGAAGAACAGAAAAAATACACCTGACCGTATCGAAATTAAAAAATACAATCCTATCTTGAAGCGTTACACGGTTCACAAGGAGATTAAATAATACTGAATCATGGCAAAGAAAGTAGTAGCATCCCTTCAAAAAGGTGGAGGAAAAGAGCACACGAAAGTGATTAAAATGGTTAAGAATGCAAAAGGTTCTTACTCATTCAAAGAAGAAGTTGTACACAATGATAAAGTTAAAGAGTGGTTTGGTAAAAACTAATCTTTAATTGGCAAATTCTAAAAATATTAGCTTCCATTCTCGTTTGAATGGAAGCTTTTCTTATTTTTGAACTATGGGATTTTTCGGATTATTTTCAAAGGATAAAAAAGAGACTCTTGATAAAGGGTTAGAGAAAACTAAACAAAGTTTTTTAAGTAAAATCGCGCGCTCTATTGTGGGTAAATCCAAAGTAGATGACGAAGTACTCGATAACTTAGAAGAAATTTTGATAACTTCTGATGTCGGCGTAGAAACAACACTTAAAATCATTAATCGCATCGAAGCAAGAGTTGCTCGAGATAAAGTTTTGGGTGCTGATGAGTTAAATCGTGTTTTGAAAGAAGAAATTGCTTCTCTTTTGGAAGAAAATAATTCTGGAGATGGAACTTCTTTTGATGTTGAAAAGAAAGACGGAAATCCATATGTGATAATGGTTGTTGGTGTGAATGGTGTTGGTAAGACAACTACAATTGGTAAGTTGGCACATCAATTTAAAGCTGCTGGAAAAAACGTGGTACTTGGTGCCGCTGATACTTTCCGCGCTGCAGCTGTTGATCAACTGATTATTTGGTCAGAACGTGTAGGTGTACCAATTGTTCAACAAGGAATGGGAGCTGATCCTGCCTCTGTTGCGTTTGATACTTTACAATCTGCAAAAGCCCAAAATGCTGATGTGGTGATCATCGATACAGCTGGACGTTTGCATAACAAGGTGAACTTGATGAATGAGCTATCTAAAATCAAACGTGTGATGGATAA
>Ga0233377_1000231_pt1 | contig 29627 bp, 9 predicted proteins | sample ElkDunMinimDraft_6_FD_191540 | JGI IMG/M metagenome (GOLD analysis project Ga0233377, IMG submission 191540) | Fecal eukaryotic communites from dung pellets of Tule Elk in California, USA - Elk Dung E36 | ecosystem: Host-associated > Mammals > Digestive system > Large intestine > Fecal | place...
CAAACTCATCCGCATCATGCAAAAACCCACCATGACGCGTATACGACGTCCCCACCCGACCAGGATCCGGATCATAGATCCCCTCCAGATCCCACCCCCGATTCGTCGGAAAACCAGTGATCGCGTCAGTCTCCTCGACCACCAGACGCCACAAATCCTCCGGAGAAGACACCCCACCCGGATAACGACACGCCATCCCCACGATCACCACCGGATCATCGGCCACCGACCGCACCACCGGCGAGAGCACACCCTCATCGGCCCGCTCGAAGTCCGCCGAGCCGAACAGCTCCCCGTGCAGGAACTCCGCCACGCCGTACGAGGTCGGGTAGTCGAAGACGAGTGTCGCGGGCAGCGACAGCCCCGTCGCCGTGGCCAGCTGGTTGCGCAGTTCCACCGCGGCGAGCGAATCCAGCCCCATCGCGCTGAACGCCTGATCGGGCTCCACCGCGTCACCCGACGCGTGCCCCAGCACCACCGCCACGTGCCGTCGTACCAGTTCCTCAAGCACCCGCCCGCGCTCGGCCGTGTCCAACCCGTCCAGGCGCCGCCGCAGGCCGTCTTCTGCGCCGCCACCGGCGGTCACCCGGATCGGCCGCCTCGCCGGTACCAGCCCGCGCAGCAACGCCGGCACCTCGCCGCCACGGCCCCGCATCACCTCCGTGTCCACTCTCAGCGGTACCGTCAACGCCGCGTCCGCCCGCACGCTCACGTCGAACAGCCGTACCCCCTCCTCCGCGGACAGCGCCGGCAGCCCGAGCCTGGCCAGCCGGTCCCGGTCCGCCTCGGAGAGATCGGAGCTCATTCCGGTGGCCACATCCCACAGCCCGTACGCCAGCGACGTCGCCACCAGCCCTCGTGAACGCCGATGGGCCGCGAGCGCGTTCAGGAACACGTTGGCCGCCGCGTAGTTGCCCTGCCCCGCCGCCAGGACCAGCCCGCCGGCCGAGGAGACCAGCGCGAACATCTCCAGCGGCAGATCCCTGGTCAGCTCGTGCAGATGCCAGGCGGCGTCCGCCTTCGGCCGCAGCACCGTCTCCAGCCGGTCTCGCGACAGCGCCTCCAGCACGCCGTTGTCCGCCGCTCCCGCCGCGTGCACCACACCCACCAGCGGGGCCGAGTCCGGTATCGACTCCACGACCCGTGCCAGCGCGTCCCGATCCCCGACATCACACGCCATCACGCGAACCTCGGCGCCCAGCGCCGTCAGCTCCCGCACCAGCGTCTCGACGCCCTCCGCCGACGGCCCTCGCCGGCTCACCAGCAGCAGGGAACGCACGCCGTGATCGGTCACCAGACGACGGGCCAGCAGCGCCCCCAGCCCGCTCGTGCCTCCCGTCACCAGCACCGTCCCCGCCGCCAGCCCGGCGGGGCCATCGGCCCGCTCGCCGGAGTCCGGGTCCGGGGCGTCGGTGAGCGGCGCGGCGGACCGCTCAGGGCGGGCCATCCTGACCAGCCGGGGAACGAGGAACGTCTCCGACCGCACCGCCAGCTCGGGTTCGCCGGAGGCCACCGCCGCCCGCACCGCCGCGTCCCGTTCCCCGTCCTCCTGAAGGTCCAGCAGCACGAAGCGACCGGGATGCTCGGCCTGCGCCGCCCGCACCAGTCCCCACACCGGTGCGACCGCCACGTCCACGTCCGCACCTTCGCCCACCGCCACCGCACCTCTGGTCACCACTACCAAAGGCGCCGATGTCCGGCTCTCCCGCTCCAGCCACGCCTGCAGCGCCTCAAGCACGTCGCCGACCACCGAACGCACCACGTCCGGCGTCTCGCCGGTCGGCGGTGCCGCGCAGTCCACCACCGCGATCGAGTCGTCGGCGGCATCGGCAGCCGCGTCGGACACGTCGGAGGCCTGGTCGGCGGCGAGCGCGGACCACTCCGTCACCCGCGCCGAACCGGCCGCGGGCATCTCGATCGGGTTCCACCCCACCAGGAACAGGGACTGCTCCCCGGCCGCGCCCAGCTGTTCCGCCGACACCGGACGTCCCACCATCGATCCCGCCGACAGCACCGGCCGGCCGTTCTCGTCGGCCACGTCCAGGACCAGCGTGTGCTCGCCCGAATGCCGCACCCGCACCCGCAGCGTCGAGGCGCCCGCCGCGTGCAGGACCACCTGCCGCCATACGAACGGCAACACCGCCCGCCCGCCGCTCGCCACGCCCGAGGGATCGATGAGTGACACGTGCATCGCCGCGTCCAGCAGGGCCGGATGCACCCCGAACCGTCCCGCCTCCGTGGCCAGCCGCTCACCCAGCACGACCTCGGCGAACAGCTCCTCCCCGCGCCGCCACGCCGCGCGCAGCGCCTGAAACGCCGGACCGTAGCCGTAGCCGATCTCGGCCAGCCGTTCGTAGGCCCCCGTCACGTCCACCTCGGCCGCCCCCGCGGGCGGCCACTGCGCCAGGTCGAACCCCGGCTCTTCCGCTCTCTCGGCCAGTACTCCCTGGGCGTGCAGCGTCCAGTCGCCGCCCTCTCGCTCGTCGGCCCGGGAATACACCCTGACCGCGCGCCTGCCGGCCTCACCGGGGCCGTCGACCACCACCTGGACCCGCACCCCGCCGGTCTCCGGCAGCACCAGCGGCGCCTGCAGCGCCAATTCCTCCAGCACCGCGCAGCCGACCTCGTCGCCCGCGCGGACGACCAGTTCCACGAATCCCGTCCCCGGCAGCAGCACCCGGCCCAGAACCTCGTGGTCGCGGATCCACGGGTGGGTCGACGCCGACAGCCGCCCGGTCAGGACCACCCCGTCCGACTCCGGTGAGACCATCACCGCTCCCAGCAGCGGGTGGAGGGCCGTCTCAAGTCCCAGGCTCCGCGCGTCCCCGCCTCGCCTGCCGCTCGGCCAGAACCGTTCCTTCTGGAAGGCGTAGGTGGGCAACTCCACCCGGCGGGCGCCGGAGAGTACGGCCGGCCAGTTCACCGGTGTTCCGCGCACGTGCAACCCGGCCAGCGCGGTCATGATCGTCTTCTGCTCGTCCTGTCCTCCGCGCAGTACCGGCACCAGCAACGCCTCCGGACCGGCTCCGGCCACCGCGGTGAGGGTGTCGTCGGCCATCGCGGTGAGCACCGCGTCGGGGCCGAGTTCCAGATACGCTCGCACGCCTTGGGCGTGCAGGGTGCGCACGCCGTCGGCGAAGCGGACCGCGCCACGCACCTGCTCCACCCAGTAGTCCGGCGAGCACACCTGCTCGGCCGTCGCCGCCCGCCCGGTCAGCGTCGACACGATCGGGATCCGCGGCGGATCGTAGGTCAGCGTCCGGGCCAGGGCGCGGAAGTCCTCCAGCATCGGGTCCATCAGCGGCGAGTGGAACGCGTGCGACACCCGCAACCGCTTCGTCCTGACCTCCCGCTCCCGCAGGGCGGCGGCCACCTCCAGCACCGCCTCCTCGACCCCGGAGATCACCACCGAGGCCGGGCCGTTCACCGCCGCGACCGACACCTCACCCTCACGCCCGGCCAGCAGCCCGACGACCTCCTCCTCAGAGGCCGCCACCGCCACCATCGCCCCGCCCTCGGGCAGCGCCTGCATCAACCGCGCCCGGCCCGCCACCAGCGCACACGCATCCGCCAGTGACAGCACACCGGCCACATGGGCGGCGGCGATCTCCCCGACCGAGTGACCGGCCAGCACGTTCGGGCGGATCCCCCACGAGGACACCAGCCGGAACAACGCCGTCTCCACCGCGAACAACGCCGGCTGCGCCCACCCGGTCCGATCCAGCGCCTCCGCCTCCACCGACCCCGGCTCGGCGAACAACACCTCCCGCAACGACCCCTCAAGCAGCGGGTCCAGCTCCGCGACCACCGCGTCCAACGCCGCCGCGAACACCGGGAACCGCTCATACAGCTCCCGGCCCATCCCGGCCCGCTGGCTGCCCTGACCGGTGAACAGGAACGCCAGCTTCAGCTCCGGCCCGGCCACCCCGCGCACCACACCCGCCCCCGGCAGGTCCTCGGCCAGCGCGCCCAGCCCGGCCAGCACACCGTCACGGTCCCCGGCGACCACCACCGCCCGATGCTCGAACGCCGACCGCGTCGTCGCCAGCGAGAACGCGGCATCGACCAGACCGAGACCCGGCTCATCCTCCAGGAAGGACGCCAACCGCCCGGCCTGCGCCCGCAACGCCCTCGCCGACCGGCCCGACACCGGCACCGGCACCACGCCCGGCTCGCCCTCGCCCTGTGGAGCCTTCGGCTCCTCGGTTTCGGCCTCGGGGAACTGTTCGATGATCACGTGCGCGTTGGTGCCGCTGATCCCGAACGACGACACCGCGGCCCGGCGCGGGCGGCCCGTCCGCGGCCATTCCACCGGCTCGGTCAGCAGTTCCACCGCGCCCGAGGCCCAGTCCACATGCGAGGACGGCGCGTCCACGTGCAACGTCCGAGGCAGCATCCCGTGCCGCATCGCGAGGACCATCTTGATCACGCCCGCGACGCCGGCGGCGGCCTGCGTGTGACCGAGGTTCGACTTGATCGACCCCAGCAGCGCCGGCCGGTCCTGCGGCCGGTCCTGGCCGTAGGTCTCCAGCAGTGCCTGCGCCTCGATCGGGTCACCCAGCGTCGTACCGGTCCCGTGTCCCTCCACCGCGTCGACATCCGCCGTCGACAGTCCCGCTCCGGCCAGGGCCTGGCGGATCACCCGCTGCTGCGACGGACCGTTCGGCGCCGTCAGCCCGTTCGACGCGCCGTCCTGGTTCACCGCGGAACCGCGGACGACCGCGAGCACCCGGTGGCCGTTGCGCCGAGCGTCCGACAACCGCTCCAGCACGAGCACCCCGACGCCCTCCGACCAGCCGACCCCGTCGGCCGACTCGGCGAACGACCGGCACCTCCCGTCAGAGCTCAGACCGCCCTGGCGGGAGAAGTCGATGAAGGTGTCCGGGGTCGACATCACCGTCACCCCACCGGCCAGCGCCAGGGAGCACTCTCCCGATCGCAGCGCCTGTGCCGCCAGGTGCAGCGCCACCAGCGACGACGAGCACGCGGTGTCCACCGTCACCGCCGGGCCCTCCAGCCCCAGCGTGTACGACACCCGCCCGGAGGTCACGCTGCCCGTGGTCCCGTTGACCACGATCCCGCGCAGTTCCTCCGGTGCCCCGTCTCCGGTCGACGGATAGTCGTGGTACATCATCCCGGCGAAGACGCCGGCCCGGCTGCCCTTCAGGGTGAGCGGGTCGATGCCCGCCCGTTCGACGGCCTCCCAGGAGGTCTCAAGCAGCAGTCGCTGCTGGGCGTCGATCGCCAGCGCCTCGCGCGGTGAGATCCCGAAGAACGGCGCGTCGAACTCTGCCGCGTCGTACAGGAATCCGCCCGCGCGGGCGAAGGACGTGTCAGGAAGCTCCCAGCCTCGGTCCGCGGGGAAGTCCGAGATGACGTCCCTGCCCTCGGTGACCAGCTCCCAGAGCTGTTCCGGAGAGGTGACGCCGCCCGGATAGCGGCAGGCCATGCCGACGATGACGATCGGGTCCCCCGCGAGGGGGGCCGTGACCTGCGCGGGCGGTGTGGAGGTCGCTTCGACGCCGTCGAGGCGCTCGCGAATGAAACCGGTCACCGCCGTCGGGGTGGGCTGGTCGAACACCAGGGTGGCGGGCAGCCGGATGCCGGTCGCCTCGGTCAGTCGGTTGCGCAGTTCCACCGAGGTGAGGGAGTCCAGGCCGAGGTCCTGGAAGGTGAGATGCGGCGAGATCGCGTCCGCCGAGGCGTGCCCCAGCACGGCGGCCACCTGTCCGAGCACCAGCGTGGAGACGGCCTCGCCGAGTTCCTCTCCCGACAGGGCGCCGAGTGCGTCGGAGCCGGTGGAGGCGGCGGCTGCCCGCCGTATGGGAGCGGGCACCAGGGCGCGGAAGACCTCCGGCACGTGGCTCCGCGCCCGTAGTGCGGCCCGGTCCAGCCGCGCCGCCACCGGCGTCGGCTCGGGGCTCGCCAGCGCGGCGTCGAGGAAGGCGAGCCCCTGCTCGCCGGACAGGGGACGCAGCCCGACCCGTGCCATGCGCCGCATGTCCGTCTCGGTGAGGGCGGCGGTCATCCCGGTGTCCTGCCGCCACGGCCCCCACCCGATCGACAGGCCCGCCAGTCCTTGGGCGGTGCGCTGCCGCGCGAGGGCGTCGAGGAAGGCGTTCGCCGCGGTGTAGCTCGCCTGGCCTCCGTTGCCGAGCGTCCCGAACACCGAGGAGAACAGCACGAAGGCGGTCAGGTCGAGGTCGCGGGTGAGCTCGTGCAGGTGCCAGGCGCCGTCCGCCTTCGGCCGCAGCACGGTGTCGATCCGCTCGGGTGTCAGCGCCTCGACCAGCCCGTCGTCGAGCACACCCGCGGCGTGGACCACCCCGGTGAGCGGGTGCTCCGGGGGGATCTCGGCGATCAGTTCGGCCAGGGCTTCGCGGTTGGACACGTCGCAGGCGACGGCCGTGACCTCGGCACCCAGGGCGGTCAGCTCCGCGGTCAGTTCCGCGGCGCCCTCGGTGTCCGTGCCGCGACGGCCGGCCAGTGTCAGGTGACGTACGCCGTGCTCGGTCACCAGGTGGCGGGCGACGAGCGCGCCCAGCCCGCTCAGACCACCGGTGACGAGGACGGTGCCACCGGTACGGAAAGTGTTCGGTGCGGACCCGGCACGGAAAGTGTTCGGTGCGGACCCGGCACGGAAAGTGTTCGGTGCGGACCCGGCACGGGAGGTGCTCGACGCGGGAGAGGTCGTGTCGTCGCCGACGGCGACGAGTCTCGGTACCCGGAGCAGGCCGTCGCGTACCGCGATCTGCGGCTCGGCGGACTCGAACGCCTCGGCCAGCGTCTCACCGGTCACCCGTTCGAGGTCGAGGTCGAGCAGGAGGAACCGCCCCGGGTTCTCCGTCTGCGCCGAGCGCACCAGCCCCCAGGCCGCCGCGGCGACGGGATCGGGCTCGGCGTCGGCGTCGGTGGCCACCGCTCCACGGGTCACGAAGATCACAGGAGTGTCTGCGTGCTCGTCGCGTCCGCTCTCCCGCAGTCGTTCCAGGACCGCCGAGGTCACCGACCGTACGGCGGCCGGAACGTCGTCCCCGGCCGGTGTGGGGACTTCGACCAGCGTCACGTCCGCGGCCGGGTCGGGCTCGCGTACGAGGTCCGCCGTCTGCCCGGCCGCGCGCAGGGCGGCGACGAGACCGCGTTCGTCGGAGCCGAGCACCGACCAGCGCCTCGCCGGACGCTCCTCGCTCCCGGATTCCGGCGCGAGCGGCCAGTCCAGGCGCAGCAGAGGTCCGCCGGTGCGCGTCGCGGGCCGCGAATCGTTCGGCCGGAGCGCGAGGGAGCGTACCGAGGCGACCAGCCCGCCCTCGGCGTCGGCCGCGACCAGCGTGATCACGTCGGTACCGGTCCCGCTCATCCGGAGGCGGAGCGTCGAGGCGCCGGACGCGTGCAGGGACACCCCGGCCCAGGCGAACGGGAGCAGTCCACCGCTCGTCTCGTCGATCCCGGTGAGGGAGGCCACGTGCAGCGCGGCGTCAAGCAGGGCCGGGTGCAGCCCGTACGAGCCCGCGTCGGCGGCGGGGCCTTCCGGCAGGGTGACCTCGGCGAACACCTCCCGGCCCGTACGCCAGACGGCGCGCACCCCCTGGAACGCGGGGCCGTAGGAGAAGCCCGCCTCCGCCCGCCGCTCGTAGAAGCCGTCGAGGTCCACCGGGACGGCGTCGGCGGGGGGCCACTCGCCCATGCCCGGGTCGGGGACGTTCGACACTCCAGGAGTGAGCACGCCGGTGGCGTGCCGGGTCCAGGGCGCGTCCGGCTCGTCGGACGGCCGGGAGTACACGCCGATCGTCCGGGTTCCGTCGCCGTCGGCGGCGCTGAGCGCCACCTGCAGCCGCACGTCGCCCCGTTCGGGCAGCGCGAGTGGCGCGGTGAGGGTGAGTTCCTCCACCAGGGCGCATCCGACCTCGGCGGCCGCCCGCGTGGCCAGCTCGACGAAGGCCGTGCCGGGGAACAGCACCCGTCCTGCCACCACGTGGTCGGACAGCCAGGGGTGCGCGGCCGTCGAGACCAGGCCGGTGAACAGGAACCCGCCGGTGTCCGGCAGTTCCACCACCGCGCCGAGCAACGGGTGTCGCGGCCGGTCCAGTCCCGCCGAGGTGACGTCGCCCACCGTCGCCGAGGGGTCCGGCCAGTACCGCTCCCGCTGGAACGCGTACGTCGGAAGGTCCACCCGGTGAGCCGCCGTACCGGAGAACAGCTCCGGCCAGCGCACCGGCGTCCCGCGCACGTACAGCCGGGCGGCCGCCGTCAGAGCGGCGGTCTCCTCTCCGCGGTCCCTGCGCAGGATGGGGAAGGCCTCCGGTTCCGGCGTCCCCACGGGTTTCCGGCCGGTGGCCGTGGCGAGGTCACTGCCGGCCTCCAGGGCGAGGTTCTGGTGGACGAGCGCCGACAGCCCGCCGTCAGGACCGAGTTCCAGGAAGACCATGGCCCCCGCCGCCGCGGCGGCGCGGATCGCGTCGGCGAAGCGCACCGGACGCGTGACGTGGTCCACCCAGTACCGCGGCGAGCACAGGTACGCGGTGTCGACGACGGCGCCGGTCACGGTGGAGACGACGGGCGTCTTCGGCCGGTGGAAGGTCAGCCCTTCGGCGACCTCCCGGAACTCGGCCAGCATGGGCTCCATCAGCGGCGAGTGGAAGGCGTGGCTCACCCGCAGGCGTCTGGCCCCGTCGAAGCGCGCGGCGACGCGCAGGACGGACTCCTCGGCTCCGGCGATCACGACGGACAAGGGGCCGTTCACCGCGCCGATGACGGCCCCGTCCTCCAGCGCCGCCTCGACCTGTGCCTCGCCGGCCTGGACGGACACCATCGCCCCGCCCTCGGGCAGGCGCTGCATCAGCCGGCCCCTGGCGGCGACCAGCGTGCAGGCGTCGTCCAGCGACAGCACGCCCGCCACGTGGGCCGCGGCGATCTCACCGATCGAGTGCCCCACCAGCAGGTCGGGGGTCACGCCCCAGGACTCGACCAGGCGGAAGAGCGCCACCTCGATCGCGAAGAGCGCCGGTTGGGCGTACTCGGTGCGGTCCAGCGGCCCGGCGTCCGCGCCGAACATCACCTCGGCGGGAGGTCTCTCCATCCTGCCGGCGAGTCGCGTGAACACCTCGTTGAGCGCGCGGGCGAAGACCGGGAAGCGGGCGGCGAGTTCGCGGCCCATCCCGATCCGCTGCGCGCCCTGTCCCGCGAACAGCACCGCGAGCGAGCCGGGCGTGCTCGCGACGCCGCGAGCCACCTCGGTCACGCCGTCGCCTCCGGCAAGCAGTACCGCCCGGTGGGCGAACTCCGAGCGGCTCGTCACCAGCGAGTACCCGATGTCGGCCGGATCGGTTCCGCTCTCCATGGCGAAGGCCGTCAGCCGGTCGATCTGGGCGCCGAGCGCGGTCTCGGTCTTGCCCGAGACCACCCAGGGCACCGGCGCCGAGGCCCCGGGCTCCGTACCCGAGGTCGTACTCGGCGTCGCGGCGGGCTCCGAGGGCTCGGAGGGCTCGGCCTGCCCGGACGGCCACTCGGCGGAGGGGTCCGGCGCCTGCTCGACGATCACGTGCGCGTTGGTGCCGCTGATACCGAACGACGACACCCCGGCCCGGCGGGGCCGCCCGGCCTGTGGCCATCCGGTGCGTTCGGTCGCCAGCCCGACCGCGCCGGCCGACCAGTCCACGCGCGAGGTGGGGGCGTCGACGTGCAGCGTCCGCGGCACGACCCCCCGCCGCATGGCCATCACCATCTTGATCACGCCCGCGACCCCCGCGGCCGCCTGGGTGTGACCGATGTTCGACTTGATCGATCCGAGCAGCAACGGCCGTTCCCGCTCCTGCCCGTACGTCGCGAGCAGGGCCTGCAGCTCGATCGGGTCGCCCAGCCTGGTGCCCGTGCCGTGCGCCTCCACCACGTCCACGTCGGAGGGGGAGAGCCCGGCGCCGGTGAGGGCCTGGCGGATCACCCGCTGCTGGGAGACGCCGCTGGGAGCGGTGAGGCCGTTGGAGGCGCCGTCGGAGTTCACCGCGGAGCCGCGGAGTACGGCGAGCACCCGGTGGCCGTTGCGGCGGGCGTCCGACAGACGTTCCAGCACCAGCACACCGACGCCCTCGGCCCATCCCGTACCGTCCGCGGTGTCGGCGAACGCCTTGCACCGCCCGTCCGGGGAGAGGCCGCCCTGCTTGGCGAACTCCAGGAAGATGCCCGGCGTCGACATCACGGTGACCCCGCCCGCCAGCGCGAGTGAGCACTCCCCCGACCGCAGCCCCTGCGCGGCCAGGTGCAGTCCGACCAGCGACGACGAGCACGCCGTGTCAACCGTGATCGCGGGACCCTCCAGTCCCAGGGTGTAGGCGACCCGGCCTGACAGGACGCTGGGCGAGGTGCCCGTCAGCGTGTAGCCCTCGGCGTCTCCGGACGCCTCGTGCATCCGGGTCCCGTAGTCCTGCGCCATCGCACCGAGATACACGCCGGTGCGGGTGCCGTCCAGCGACGAGGGCGAGATCCCGGCGCGCTCCACCGCCTCCCAGGTCACCTCCAGCGCCAGCCGCTGCTGCGGGTCCATCGCGAGCGCCTCACGCGGCGATATCCCGAAGAATCCGGCGTCGAAGTCTCCAGCGTCGTGGAGGAAGCCTCCGGGATGGTCCGCGGCGAGGGTTCCCATCCGCCAGCCGCGGCCCGCGGGCAGCGGGGACACGGCGTCCTCGCCCGCGTCGACGAGCCGCCACAGGCTTTCCGGGGAGTCGATACCGCCCGGGTAGCGGCAGGCCATCCCGATGATCGCGATGGGCTCGCCGGCCGCCGGAGTAGAGGCCACCGGTTCCGGAGGCGGAGGTTCGGAACCGGTGGCTGCTGTGGACCCCAGGAAGGCGGCGAGTCTCGCCGGCGTGGGGTGGTCGAAGAGGGCGGTGGCGGTCAGCGCCGGCCCGCCGTCCGTGTCGAAATCGAGCCGGGTCGTGAGCTCGACGAGCATCGCGGAGTCGAAGCCGAGCTCCTTGAACGGCAGGCCGAGGTCGATCCCTTCGGGGTCGTAGGTGCCGAGGACCGCCGCGCAGGCGTCGCGGACCAGGTCCAGCGGGTCGCCGGAGCCGGGCCGCCGGGCGGTGTCCGGCTCGTTCGGCTCGTCCGGCCTCGCGTCGTCCGTCGCCACCGATCCCGCTCGCGTCCGCGGTGCCGGCCGCTCCCGTTCCTCGCCGGACTCCTCCAGCCAGTGACGGTCGCGCTGGAAGGCGTACGTCGGCAGCTCGACCCGGGAGGCGGCGGGCAGGAACCTCTCCCACTCGACCTCCACCCCGTTCGTGTAGAGCTCGGCGATCGAGGTCAGCACCCGGGAGATCCCCGCGTTGTGCCTCTGCAGGGTGCAGACGGCCACCGCCGGGCGGCCGGCGGCCCGCGCGCTCTCGTGGATGCTGCCGACCAGCACGGGGTTCGGGCTCACCTCGACGAAGAGACCGAACCCGTCGGCGAGCAGCCGCTCGACCGCGCCCTGGAAGTCGACCGGCCTGCGCAGGTTGCGGTACCAGTAGTCGCCGTCGAGTTCTGCGGTGTCCAGCGGGGCGCCGGTCACCGTCGAGTAGAAGGCGATCGCCGAGCCGCGCGGCCGGATCGGCGCCAGCAGCGGCGCCAGGCGCTCCTCGATCTGCTCGACGACCGAGGAGTGCGAGGCGTAGTCGATGTTGACCCGGCCCATCCGCACCGTGTCCGCCCACTCGGCCGTCATCTCGGCCAGCGCCTCGTTGTCCCCGGACACCACCACGGAGGACGGGCTGTTCACGGCGCCGATGGACAGGCGGCCCGCCCAGCGGGCCAGCCGCTCCTCCGCGACCTGCAGGGGGAGCCCCACCGAGACCATGCCGCTTTTGCCGGAGAGGACCTCGGTGATCAGCTTCGCCCTGGCGGTCACGAGGTGGGCGCCGTCCTCCAGGGACAGCGCGCCCGCGACGCACGCGGCGGCGACCTCCCCCTGTGAGTGGCCCACCACCGCGGCCGGTTCCACACCGTACGACCGCCACAGGGCCGCGAGGGAGACCATGATCGCCCACAGGACGGGCTGGAGCACGTCGGCGCGTTCCCTGGGCGGGCCACCGGGTTCCCCTCGCACGACGCTCGTGAGCGACCAGTCGACGAACGGCGCCAGCGCCGCCTCGCATTCGGCCATGGCGGCGGCGAACGCCGGTGAGGAGTCGAGCAGTTCCGCCCCCATCCCTGCCCACTGCGATCCCTGGCCGGGAAAGACGAAGACATGCTGGCCGGGGCGTTGCCACACGCCGGCCAGGGGCGTGGTGTGCTGGCCGAGGCCGAGGACGAGCCGCATCTGGTCGAGGCGCTCCACCCGGTCGGACAGAACGCCTTCGGAACCGGACTCGACCTCGGTCCTGCCGCGGACCACTCCCGGCGCGGAGCGCCCTTCCGACAGCGCGTCCAGCCCGCGGAGCAGTTGCTCGCGTCCGTCCCCGACGACGACCGCCCGATGGCGCAGACCGGCCCGCGTCGTCGCCAGCGAGAAGGCCACCTCACCGGTCGAGAGGTCCTCCCGTTCCCTGACGTGGTGGGCGAGCCGCGCCGCCTGTGCCCGCAGCGCACCCTCGGTGTGGCCGGACAGCGGCCAGGTCACCGGGGCCGGCGTCTCCTCCTCGGCGCCCCCGGGTGCGGCGATCCCGCCCGTGGTCACCGGGGCCGGCGAGGTGCGCTCGGGGGCGGAGGTCAGCACGACGTGGCAGTTGGTGCCGCCGATGCCGAACGAGGAGACGCCCGCGATGATCCGCCCGTCACCGTCACCGTCGTTCGCCGGCCACGGTGTCGGAGAGGCCACCACCCGCAGCTTCCACTCGTCGAAGCGGATCGCGGGGTTCGGCCGCTCGAAGTTCAGGCTCGGCGGCAGCAGCCGGTGCTCGATGGCCAGCACGGTCTTGAGCAGCCCGACGATGCCGGCGGCGCCTTCCAGGTGACCGACGTTGGTCTTGGCCGATCCCACCCACAGTGGCGCGTCCGAGCGGTCCGTACCGTGCACCGCGCCGAGCGCCGCGGCCTCGACGGGGTCGCCCACCCGGGTGCCGGTGCCGTGCAGCTCGACGTAGCCGACGCTCGCCGGGTCCACGCCGGCGCGCCGGTACGCGGAGCGCAGCACCCGTTCCTGCGCCCGAGGGCTCGGGGTGGTGAGCGTCTCGCCGGAACCGTCGTTGTTCACCGCGCTGCCCGAGATGACGCAGTACACGTGGTCGCCGTCCGCGAGGGCGCGCGAGAGCGGCTTGAGGAGGACGACGGCGCCGCCCTCGCCTCGGACGTACCCGTTCGCCCGCGCGTCGAAGGTGAAACACCTGCCGTCGGGGGACAGCGCGCCGAGCTCCGCGGCCGCCAGGGCGCTCTCCGCGGCGAGGTTGAGCTGGACCCCGCCCGCGAGGGCCATGCCGGACTCGCCGCTGCGGATGCTCTCGCAGGCGAGGTGCACCGCGACCAGCGATGAGGACTGGCCGGTGTCCACGGCCATGCTCGGCCCCGTCAGGGCGAGGAAGTGCGACACCCGGTTGGCGAGGATGCTGCGGTTGACGCCCGTGAGCGAGTGATGACCGATTCCCGCCGCGCCGCTCTGCCGGCTCAGCAACGCGTAGTCGTCGGTCATCGCGCCGATGAACACGCCGACGTCGGTGCCGCGCAGGAGTGCGGGCGCGACACGCGCGTTCTCCAGCGCCTCCCAGCCGAGCTCCAGCATCAGCCGCTGCTGGGGGTCCATCGCACGGGCCTCACGGGGCGAGATCCCGAAGAAACCGGCGTCGAACCGGTCGACTCCGTCCAGGAAGGCGCCGTGTTCGCCGGGACCCGGCTCGATGTTCGCGCTCCATCTGCCGGGCGGCACCGTGGACACGGCGCTCACTCCGTCACGCAGCAGCCGCCAGAACTCCGCCGGACCTGGCGCGGAGGGCAACCGGCAGGACACTCCGACGATCGCGATGCGATCGTCGTCCGTGCCGGAGCCATGGTCAGGCATGAACTCGGGTCGATTCACGCACCGCTCCCCATACACGTCGTCATGCCGATACGCGGAGACCCGATTCGCCACCCGGCGAGGGCGGGCGCTCGGATCACCGCGTTCGGCTCGTGGCCTCACGGCCAGCACGAACTATGCCGAGCACAGGCTGCGCGTTTCACTAGTTGTGCGGCGGCGCAGGTCAGGCGGTGCGAGAAGCCGGCGCGCGACGGACCGGCGCGGATCCTAGTGTTTTCACGAGTGCCGTCCGGGTTCTTCTTTGGTTGGCCCGGCGCGTGCCCGGAGAGTCCCGCGTCGCGGCGCGGCGGGGAAGGCGGGATTTTCTGAGCGCCTCCTATCGTCCCGTGCCAACGAGCCCGGCCGGCTGATGAGTGAGGAACTCCATGGCGTTCAGATATCAGGTTTCGAGACCGTACCTCGCAGGACGGGAGATGGAGTATCTCACCGAGGCCGTCGGCTCCGGCTGGATATCCTCGCAAGGCCCCTTCGTCAGACGCTTCGAGGAGGAGTTCGCCCAGTACAACGGCGTCTCGTACGGCGTCGCGTGCTCCTCGGGAACGACCGCTCTCACCCTCGCGCTGCGAGCGCTCGGGATCGGCCCCGGCGACGAGGTCCTGGTGCCCGAGTTCACCATGGTGGCCACCGCGTGGGCGGTCACCTACACCGGCGCGGTGCCGGTGTTCGTGGACTGCGGCGACGACCTCAACATCGACGTCTCGCTGATCGAGTCCCGGATCACCCCCCGTACCAAGGTCATCATGCCGGTGCACGTCTACGGCCGGCGGTGCGACATGGACGCGATCATGAAGCTGGCGCACGAGTACAACCTGAGGGTGGTGGAGGACTCGGCGGAGGCGCACGGTGTGCGTCCCGTGGGTGACATCGCGTGCTTCTCGCTGTTCGCCAACAAGATCATCAGCGCCGGTGAGGGGGGTGTCTGCGTCACCAACAGCGAGCATCTCGCCCAGCAGATGGCCCACCTGCGCAGCATGGCCTTCAGCAAGGAACACGACTTCATCCACAAGAAGCTGGCCTACAACTTCCGCATGACGAACATGCAGGCCGCGGTCGCCCTCGCCCAGCTGGAGCAGATCGACGAGATCCTCACCATCCGCAAGCGGATCGAGAAGCACTACGACAGCGGGCTGGAAGGCATCGAGGGGATCACCCTCATGCCGTCCCGCGACGTCCTGTGGATGTACGACCTCCGGGCGGAGCGGCGGGAGGAGCTGCGGGAGTTCCTCACCGACGCGGGGATCGAGACCCGGCCGTTCTTCCAGCCCATGAGCCGCCAGCCGATGTACTTCGACCCCGACTGGCCGGCGCTGAACGCCGCCCGCTTCGCGGCCGACGGGCTCTACCTGCCCACCCACCCCTGGCTGTCGGAGTCCGACCAGGACTGGGTGATCGAGAAGGTACGGGAGTTCCACCTGGAGGACAGGACTCTCCGATGACCGAGCGCGACGTTTCGTTGAAGCCGCGTTCCGGAGACGTCCGGCCCGCGCAACGCCATGGGGGCGCCCACACCCGGCGCTCCCCATCGGCTGTCGGATCCGTCACGCATGTCACCTCGGCAGCCGATCCAGGAAGGCAATCAAGGGTGAGCCCGACTTCGACCGCCGCCACCCCGGCCACTGACCGCCCGGCTGTGGCGCGATGCGCGCTCTCATAGCGACCGTCGGCTCGGAAGGGGACCTCCAGCCTTTCCTCGCCCTCGGCAAGCGACTGCTCGCCGAGGGTCACGACGTCGTGCTCTCGGCCTCCGACAGCTACACCGCACGCGCCGACGCCGTCGGGGTTCCTTTCGCCGGCAGACCGGCCTGGAACGAGGCGGAGTTCCAGGAGAGCTACCTCCGCATCATCAGCGAGAAGAACAAGCTGCGGCAACTGACCGTCGTGATCGAAATCCTGGCGCGGGAGCAGCGTGCCGCGGTACCTCAGCTGATGGCGCTCGCGCGTGAGGCCGACATCGTCATCCACTCACCGCTGTCCATCGGCGCGGTCGCCGCGGCGCGCGCGGTCGGCACGCCCCACGTGAGCGTGCACCATACCTGGCCGCTGCGCCGAGCACGCGGGTACGGCCCGACCAATGTCAATCTCGGTCCCGTCGGCAACGCCCTCACCTGGTCGGTCGTCGGCTCGGGAGTCAGGCTCGCGACCGACAGGCTCCTCAACCCGGTCGTCGCCGCGGCCGGCCTTCCTCCCTGGCGCGACATTCTCTTCGACGCGAGCCATTCGCGCCTGCTCAACCTCGTCGCCATCAGCCCGCACACCCTTGAGCCGGATCCGCTCTTCGGCCCCACCTACCGCAACACGGGGTACTGGTTTCTCGACGAGCCGGATTACGTGCCCCCCGACGACCTCGCGGCGTTCGTGGCCGACGAGCCGCCGGTCGTGATCGGCTTTGGCTCGAACAACGGATTCGACGCCGACGTGGTCACGAAACAGCTGCTCGACGCGGTTCGCGGACTGGGCCGACGCGTCGTCCTGCAGTCCGGCTGGGCGAGGCTCGGAAACCGCGAACTCCCTCCCCACGTCTTTTTGGCGGACTTCGTCCCGCACGGGTGGCTCTATTCCCGCGCCGCGTGCGTCATCCATCATGGAGGTGCCGGCACGACCGCGGCGGCGTTCCGTGCCGGTGTCCCGCAGGCGGTCGTGTGGCTCCAGGGCGATCAGCTCCACTGGGGAAGAAGGATCGCGCAACTCGGCGTCGGGCCACCTCCTCGATCCCAGCACGCCCTCAAGGCCGGCTGGTTGCGAGGCGCGCTCGACAGCCTGCTCGACAACGGCGGCATGACCGCCCGCGCCCGGGTGCTGGGCACCGCGATCCGTGAAGAGGACGGAACGGGCATGGCGGTTCGCGCGATCGAGGAGATGTTCGCGGCCGGATGAGGGTGGCCGCACCGGTGGCTGCCACCGGTGCGGCCACCAGGTCCGCTGTCGCATCACCGCCCGAGGTGCCCCTCACCCCGACCCGCGAGGCGTCACCGGGCCTTTCGTGCGCGCCCCCTACGCCTCAAGGGACTCCCACCAGGATCGGTTCTCCCGGTACCAGGTGACGGCGTCCGCTAGGCCCTCCTTGAAGTCGATCTCGGGTTCGTACCCGATCTCCTCGGTGATCTTCCCGTGGTCCAGCGAGTACCTGTAGTCCTGGACCCGCCGGTCCGGCACGTAGCGAACCCGGTCCCAGTCGGCACCGGCCAGTTCGAGCAGAAGGCCGGTCAGCTCACGGTTGGTGAGTTCTATCCCGCCGCCGATGTTGTAGACCTCACCGGCGCGGCCCTTGTCGAGGACCATGGAGATGCCACGGCAGTGGTCGTCGACGTGCAGCCACTCGCGGACGGCGCTGCCGTCGCCGTGCAGGGTGAGGTCACGCCCCTGGAGCAGGCGGGTGACGAAGCGAGGGATGATCTTCTCCGGATACTGCCGGGGCCCGTAGTTGTTGGAGCATCGGGTGATCGAGAGATCCAGCCCGTAGGTGCGCCAGTGCGATCGGGCGAGGCAGTCACTGGCCGCCTTCGACGCCGAGTACGGGTTGTTGGGTTCGAGGCGGAAACGTTCCGTCCACGATCCCTGCTCGATCGACCCGTACACCTCGTCGGTGGACACATGAACGACGCGCTGGATCCCGTTCATCCCGCACTGTTCAAGAAGCCGGTGGGTGCCCATCACGTTGGCCCAGACGAACGGCTCCGCGTCGTCCACCGCCCTGTCGACGTGCGACTCCGCGGCGAAATGCACGACCCCGTCGTGCCCCGGCACGAGATCGGCCAGCAGTTCCCGGTCGCAGATGTCACCGCGTACGAAGGTCAGCCTTGGATGTTCCTCGGGCAGGTTCTCCCTCCTGCCGGCGTAGGTCAGCTTGTCCAGAACGGTGATTCGGGTGTCCTCGTGGCCGGGATATCGGCCTTCCAGCATTGATCGGACGAAATGGGATCCGATGAACCCAGCTCCGCCAGTGACCAGGATTCGCATCTGATACTCCTTCATCCGCGTTACCTGCCTCGCCTCTGGCGGACAACTCGGACGGAAACACGGTGTCGGCGATCATGTGATTTCCCCCAGCTCAAGGGGTTTCGTTCAGGCGATTGTGCCTCAGCCGATCAGGTAATTCCCCTAGTGTTGTCGGACGTAGGCTCCGACCGCCGGCCGATCGAGGACTGGTCGTGAGCTGTCGAAACGCCTTCCGGCAGATCGAGCGCGGTGGCCACGGCGGCCGGGCGACCCGACAGCTGGAGGGAGAGAACGCTGATGGACACCACCAGCCGGTGCCTGGTGTGCGGGGCCGACCGCCTGGAGGAGGTGGTCTCGCTCACCCCGACTCCGCCCGCCAACGACATCGCGCCCACGGCCGAGCTGGCCCGATCGCAGGAACGATACCCACTGGACCTCGTGCGCTGCGCCGGATGCGGCCTGGTCCAGCTGGTGGACGTCGTTCCCCGGTCGGCGCTGTTCGCCGACTACCGATACGCCACGGGTGCCGCTCCCGCCCTCGTCGACCACTGCCGTGAGCTGGCCGCGCTGGTCACGGATCGGCTGGGTCTCGCCGCCGGGGCGAAGGTGCTGGAGATCGGCTCGAACGACGGCACGCAACTGAGCTTCTTCGGTGAGCGCGGCATGCGGGTGCTCGGCGTCGACCCGGCGGTCGAACTGGGAACCTACGCCCAGGAGCACGGGGTTCCGACGCTGACCACACATTTCGGCGTGGAGACGGTCGAGAAGATATTGGGCGACATCGGACCCGTCGACGCGGTGCTGGGCAGCAACGTGCTCGCCCACGTCAACGACGTGAACGGAGTCCTCCGCGCGATCCGCATGCTCCTCAAGCCGGGAGGCAGCGCCGTCATCGAGGTCGCGCACGTCCTGCCGATGGTCCAGCACGGTATCTTCGAGTTCGTCTACCACGAGCACCTTTCCTACTTCTCCCTGCACGTGCTGGCCCGGGCGGCCGAGGCGAACGGCCTCGCGGTGTTCGACGCCGAGCTCATCTCGACCCAGGGAGGCTCGCTGCGCTGCTGGATAGGCCGCGACGACGACGACCGCTCCCCGAGCGCCGAGTTCGATCGGATCCTGTGGGCCGAGGTCGACGCGGGCGTACCCGACGGCGGTTTCCTCGACGGTTTCGCGAACCGCGTCGACCGGGTCTGCACGACCCTCAACGACGTGCTGGGCGGCCTGTCGAAAACCGGTCGGCGGATCTGCGGGTACGGCGCGTCGGCGCGAGCCGTCACCCTCCTCTCCCAGGCGGGAGTGGGCGGTGAGATCGACTGGATCGTCGACGACAATCCGCGCAAGGTGGGCAAGTTCACGCCGGGCGACGGTATCCCCATCGTGGGGTCCGAACGGCTCACCGCGGGCTCGACCGACTACTGCGTGCTGTTCGCCTGGAACTTCGAGGCCAGTATCCGCGCACGGTCGGCGGCGTTCTCCGCGGCCGGCGGCTCGTTCGTCGTGCCGTTCCCCGAACTGTCCATCAGGTGAGGCGATCAGCCGGATGACGCCGCCGGCCTGGAACATCGCATGACGATCGTCTGGAGGAACTGACGTGCACGTCCTGGTCACCGGAGGTCTGGGCTATCTCGGCCGTGCGGCCACCCCCGGTCTTCTCGCCGCCGGTCACCAGGTCACCGTCCTGACCCGGGGCCACCCGGACTCAGGGCGGCACGCCGGCGTCGGCCTGGTGGAAGGCGATGTCCGCGACCGCGGCCGGATCCGGGAGATCGTCGCCGCCGGACGCTTCGACGCGGTGTGCCACCTCGCCGCGGTGTCCCGGGGGCGGGACTCGTTCGCCGACCCGCTGACGTACTACGACGTGAACGTGGCCGGCACCCTCAATCTCCTGATGGCGTTCGACGACATCCGCGAATCGGTGCCGCCGGCTCGATTCGTGTTCGCGTCGACCGACAAGGTCTACGGTTCGCGGCACGTCGGCGCCCTGGGCGAGGATCTGGAGCCCCACCCGGAAAGTCCCTACGCGGCATCGAAGGTCGCGGCGGAGCAGCTCGTCGCGGCGTACGCCGCCACCGGAGCGATCGGCGCGGTCACGCTGCGGTGCTTCAACATCGCCGGAGCGGCCGGCGGGCGCGCCGACACCGACACCGCGCGCATCATCCCGAACGTATTGCGCGCGCTCACCGGCGAGTTGCCGTACGTCACCCTCAACGGCGACGGATCCGCGGTCCGCGACTTCGTCCACATCCTCGACGTGGCGGAGGCGATGCGGCTCTCGCTCGCCGCCGTGAAGGTGGGCGAGCACCGCGTCTACAACATAGGGAGCGGCACCGCGTCCAGCATGGCGCAGGTCGTGGCGACGGCGGAGGCCGTGACCGGGCTCACGGTGCCGGTCAGAAAGGCGCCGCCCAAGCCGGAACCGCAGATCCTCACGGCCGACAACGGCCGCGCCGTGAAAGAGCTCGGATGGCTTCCCGAGCGATCGGACCTCACCGAGATGATCGCCGAGGCGTGGAGCGCCTGGAACGCCTGACGATCGGCGGTGCGGTCGAGGCCCGTCGTCCGCGGTTACGCCCCGAGTTCCCGGGCGATCTCCTCGTTCACCGCCTGCTGATGCCGGGTGAGGAAGAAGTGACCGCCGGAGAACACCCGCATGCGGAAACGCCCCGAGGTGTGCCGGCTCCAGGACTCCGCCTCCTCGACCGTCGTCCTCGGGTCGGCGTCCCCGGTCAGCACGGTGATCGAACCACTCATGCTCCGCTCCGGATCTCCGCGATAGGTCTCGATCGCGCGGTAGTCACCTCGCAGCGCGGGCAACGCCATCCTGAGGATCTCCTCATCACCGAGCAGCCCGGCGTCCGTGCCGTTCAACAACTTGAGCTCGGCGATGATGCCGTCGTCGTCGCGCCGGTGCACCGACTCGTCCCGCTGGGTGGACGGCCCTCGGCGTCCCGAGGCGATCAGCGTGTGAGGCGCGTTGACGCCCTTCCGCTCAAGCCGGCAGGCCACCTCGAAGCCGATCACCGACCCCATGCTGTGGCCGAAGAAGACCGTCGGCTTCTCCGACAGCGTGATCAGCTCGTCGACGATCCGATCCGCCAGGATGCCGATGTCGGTGATGCACGGCTCTCGCAACCGATCCTGCCGCCCGGGGTACTGGATGGCCACCACATCGGCGCCCGACGAGAAGTGTGCCGAGGTCGGACGGAAGAAACTGGCCGATCCGCCCGCGTGCGGAAAGCACACCAGGCGCTTACCCGCCTTCGCCGCCGGATGGTAGCGACGGACCCATGCGGTGCTGACGTTGTCCGCGGTAGTCACGATCCGTTGACCCCCTTCATCTCGCCGAATGCCACTCGGACCAGTGAAACCCATCGGTGACTCGCAAAAACACTAGATGCTGCGCCGGTGGATCCCCACCCGAGGTTCGCCGACCACCACCCCGTACGCCACGAATTCCGGTGATTTCCTGGTCTTTCGGCATTTAGTGTCACCACTGGCCGTCGCTGCGCGCCGCCGCCGAGTCGCGCCGCCAGGTCGATCGGCTGGCCACCGTCCAGGTGCGCCGGGTACGCGCGTACAGAGGATGTCATGGACGCAGATAGCGGAGGCCCCCGGGGGCAGCAGGCAGGCGGCACACAAGCGCCTCGGATGGAGAAGATTCTGGGCGGGCGGGTGCCACTGAGCAGCCTGAGCAGGTGGAACTCGTGGCGGCCGCTGTTCGACCTGGTCCGGCCGCACAAGCGCGTGCTACTGCTGGGTGGCGTGTTCACCCTGGTGGGGAGCTCCGCCGGGCTCGCGATGCCGATCCTCGCCAAGAGCGTGATCGACGCCTTCGGGAAGGGTGGCGACCTCGGCGGCCCGATCCTCGGGCTGTCGGTGGCGGTCCTGCTGGCGGCCCTCCTCCTGGGTGCGGGTCGCTTCCTGCTTGAACGGATGGGCGAGGGGATCGTGCTGACCTCGCGCATGAACCTCGTCGACCGCATCCTGCGGCTCAGGGTGGCCGACGTGGACCGGCTCAAACCGGGAGACCTGCTCTCCCGGGTCAACTCCGACACCACACTGCTGCGTGCCGTCTGCACGGACGCGCTGGCCAGCTCGGTGAACGCGATCTTCATGTTCCTGGGCGCGGTGGTGCTGATGGCCGTCATCGACGGCCTGCTCCTCATGGTCACGCTCGCGGTGGTCGCCCTGATCGGCCTCATAGCTGCGTCGATCGTGCCGCGCATCGGCCGGGCATCACTCCAGGCCCAGGTGGCCCTGGGCGAGATGAGCTCCGTCCTCGACCGCGCTCTCCAGGCGTTCCGCACGGTCAAGGCCAGCGGGGCCGAGGCGCGCGAGATCGCGATGGTGAGCATCGCGGCCTCCGAGGCACGTGACCGCGGCGTGACCGCCGCCGCGTGGACCTCGGTCACGAGCGTCGGCACCTGGATGGCCACCCAGCTGGCGTTCCTCGCCGTACTCGGAGTGGGCGGCGCACGCGTAGCCGGCGGGTCGTTGGAGATCTCGTCGCTGGTGGCGTTCCTTCTCTACATGTTCTACCTGGTCTCCCCGATCGGGACGCTGATCGACAACCTCACCCAGATGCAGAACGGCCTGGCCGCGATAACCCGTATCCGGGAGATCTCCGAGCTTCCGTCCGAACCGCCCGTCCCCGAGACGCGGGAGCCGGAGAGCACCGACCCCGTCGGCCTCGTCTTCAGCGGCGTGGTCTTCCGGTACGGCGAAAACCGGTCGATCGTCCACAACCAGGTGGACTTCGAGGTGCCCGCCGGTGGCATGACGGCCCTGGTCGGCCCTTCGGGAGCCGGCAAGTCCACGGTCTTCGGGCTCATCGAACGGTTCTACGAGCCACAGGCGGGGAGGATCCTCATCGGCGGCCGAGACATCCGCGAATGGCCACTGAGCGAGCTACGCGCTTCGCTCGGCTACGTGGAGCAGGACGCCCCCATCCTCGCCGGCACGTTCCGGGAGAACCTCGTCTTCGGGGCGCCCGGCGCCACCGAGGAGGAGATCGCCCACGCCGTGGCCCGCACCCGCCTGGACGATCTGATCGCCCGCCTGCCCGAAGGTCTCGACACGCCTGTCGGCCACCGCGGCGTCCTGCTCTCCGGCGGGGAACGCCAGCGGGTGGCCATCGCGAGGGCGCTGCTTCGCAAACCCCGTTTGCTGCTGCTCGACGAGGCCACCTCGCAGCTCGACGCCGTGAACGAGCTGCGCCTGCGCGAGGTGGTGGCCGAGGTGGCGAAGGAGACCACGGTCCTGGTCATCGCCCATCGGCTGTCCACCGTCACCGGCGCCAACCGGATCATCCTCATGGAGGCGGGCCGGGTCCGCGCCTACGGCACCCATGACGAGTTGGTCGACACCGACGACCTCTACCGCGAGCTTGCCACGACCCAGTTCCTCGTCACGTCCTGATGCTCCGGAAAGCCGGCGTGGCGTTCACGGCGACGCCGTGACGTCACGTCGGTCAGACACTCGAACCTTCGATCACGAGATCCGCTGACGGCGCTCTCCCCGTCCCGACGGGGAGAGCGCCGATCATGACGGTGCCGGTCCGCGCGCGGGAACGTTCATGTCGAGCGCGGTGCCCTCGGTCCAGGGTTCCGGCTGGGTCAGGAACACCGAGTCGCCGTCAGTGCCCTCCTGCATCCGCACCCACCGCCGCATGGCGGCCTGGGTGACCGGTGATGACATGCTCATCAACGCGGCGACGGCCTCCTGGTTAAGGCTGGCCCTGGCCGAGAGGGAAGGGGCGTCATTGAAGATCCGCTTCTGCAGGGCCACGGCCTTCCGCGGCCGCCTCGCGTAGCGTTCCGCCATCCGCTGTACCGTGTCCAGCAGATCCTCGGCCGGCACCACCCGGTTCACCAAGCCCAGCTCCAGAGCCTCCTGCGGCGTGTGGAAACGCGCTTCGAGCATCATCTCCAGAGCCCGGGACGGCCCGACGAGCTGGACGAGCCGCTGTCCGCCCAGGGAGGTGTTCAGCCCCAGCGACAGTTCGGGCAGGCTGAAACCGGCATCACGGTCAGCGGACACGCGCATGTCGAAGAAGACCGACATCTCCAGGCCACCGCCGCCGCACGGCCCGTTCACCGCGGCGATCCACACCGCCGGGGAGTGCATCAGCCGCAGCGCCATGTCATGGAAGCGGGTCACCGCGAGCAGTGCTTTGAGCGAGGAACGGGCGAGGAGACGTTCACCCGCCCGGCCCGTCATGACCCGCACGCTGCGGTACAGGTTCCGAGCGACCGCGCGGGAGATCTCCGGCGTGCCATCCGCCTGCGAGGAGATGTCGGCGATGTCGAAGTGTGTGATGAACCGGCCGGGGCGCGCGCCGGTGACGACGACCGCGCCAACCGAGACGTCGTGCTCCACCGCCTCGACGAGCCGGATGAAGTCCTCCTGCATCGGCAGGGTCATGTAGTTGAACGGCGGAGCGTCCACCCGCGCCGTCAGCACCCGCCCCGACTGCTCAAGCCGCAACGTGGACAGTTCGAGACCCACCGCGCCGCCGTCCATCGGCCGGCGGTCCGTCTGTTCTCTACTGGGTGGAGCTGCACGATCCATTGGTCTGACAAACCCTCCCGGCGATGCCACTGGACACAGCGAACCGCAGAAGCGACTCGCACAATCACTATTACTCGTTGTCTGGTGGTCCCCTCCTCAAGCGGCCCTCGTCCCGTATGTGACACGACGGTCAGGGTGCCGAGCGGAACCAGCCGTCGACCAGACGGGCGGTGTCCTCCGCCTTCTCGGCGAGCATCGAAAAGTGGTTCGCCTCAATCGTCCGTACGGCATGCGAGGGGTCGAACGGCGTCGCCCGCCAGTAATCCGATTCGGGATCGACGTCGGAGAACGGCTCCGTGCACTGCACGAACAGCACGGGCGCTCTCACCTCGGCCGGTTCGATATCGTGCATGACGGCGGACCAGTGCCCCATGGCTGACAGTCGCGCGGTGTTGAACTCGCCGAAAACCGTCTCCATCTGCAGGATGTACTGCAGCACCTGCTCGGACAGCGTCTGCGAATCGCCACCCGCGCGGGGATGGAAGGAGTCCATCATCACCACCCCCTCCGGGGAGATTCCCGACTTCTCCAGCACACCGGCCGCGCCGTAAGCGAGAATGCCGCCGGCCGAATGACCGACGAGCACGAACGGCTCCCCCTCACTGGCCCGCACGACGCTTTCCGCGATGCTCCCGAGGGCGATGTCGATCGTGGCGGGCAGGCCTTCACCGGAGGCGTAGCCAAGCAGGGGAAGCGCCGAGACGTGCCTCTCCCCGCGGAAGTGCGCGGCGAACCGGGCATACTGATGAACGCCGCCGGTCACCGTGGACGAACTCACGCAGATCAAACGAGGCAGAGTCGCACCACCGGCCAGTGTCACCGGTCGAGGAACTTCCCGCGGGTCGACAGGCACCTCATGCATGGGCCGGGTCCTCGCCACGGCATACAGCAGTCCGAACGCCTCCTGCGCTTTCCCGGCACGGAAAGCGCCGCGGAACAACCCCGCCAGGGTGTCGTCCCCCTGGGCCGCCGCCGAGGCCACGGTCGCCTCGCCGGCATTCGTCCGGGTGACGAGCTCATGCCGCAGCCAACCGGCGAGACCAGCGGAATTCTTGTTCTCGAACACCGCCAGTAGCGGGAATTCCCAGCCGATCGCCCTGGCGATCGAGTTACGCAATTCGGTCGCGCTGAACGAGTCGAAGCCCAGCTCGAAGAAATCGCGTTCGAGATCGACGGCCGAGGGGTCGCCGTGGCCGAGAACGGCAGCCGCGTGACGCTGCACCAGTCCCTGCAGCACCTCGTGCTGCCGCGCTTCTCCAAGCCCGCGCAACCGTTCCCGAGCGGTCAGCACCACCTCATCGGAGTCGGCCGGCCCCACCGCCGCGGCCAGCCCCATCTCCGCCGGGTTCCCCACGGACGAACCGGCTCCGTCGAGCCAGTAACGCCGGCGCTGGAAGGCGTAGGTGGGCAGGTCGATCCGGCGCCCGCCAGGTGGCAGCACCCGCCGCCAGTCGACAGGAACCCCCCGCACGTACAGCTCGGCCAGCGCGACCGTGGCCGCCGTATGCTCGTCCCGGTCCTTACGCAACACCGGCACCAGCACCGTGTCCGACCGGTGCCGGTCAGCGAGCGAGCCGGCGAACTCGGCGAGGGTGTCGGCGGCCATCGCGGTCAGCACCCCGTCCGGGCCCAGCTCCAGATAGGCCCGCACACCCTGACGCCGCAGGGCGCGCACGCCGTCGGCGAAACGGACCGCGCCACGCACCTGGTCGACCCAGTAGTCCGGCGAGCACAGTTGCTCGGCCGTGGCCACCTCGCCGGTCACGTTCGAGACGACCGGGATTCGCGGCGCGCTGTAGGTCAACGTGCGGGCCAGGGCACGGAAGTCCTCCAGCATCGGGTCCATCAACGGCGAGTGGAACGCGTGCGACACCCGCAGCCGCTTCGTCCTGATGCCCCGCTCCTCCAGCACGGCGGCGACCCCGAGCACCGGCTCCCGCACGCCCGAAATCACCACCGAGGCCGGACCGTTCACCGCCGCGATCGACACCTCGCCCTCATGCCCCGCCAGCAGGGCGGCGACCTCCTCCTCGGAGGTCCGCACCGCCACCATCGCCCCACCGTCAGGAAGCGCCTGCATCAACCGCGCCCGACCCGCCACCAACGCACACGCGTCACTCAGAGACAGCACCCCCGCCACATGCGCCGCCGCGATCTCCCCGATCGAATGCCCCGCCAGCACACGTGGCCGCACCCCCCACGACGACACCAGCCGGAACAGCGCCGTCTCCACCGCGAACAACGCCGGCTGCGCCCACCCGGTCCGATCCAGCGCCTCCGCCTCGGCCGACCCCGGCTCGGCGAACAACACCTCCCGCAACGAACAACCCCGGTAACGCCCCGCCCATTCAGCCGACTCGCTGCCCGCCCCTCGGCCGAACTTCTCCAGCAGCGGCTCAAGCTCGGCGAACACCTCGTCCAACGCCTGCGCGAACACCGGGAACCGCGCGTACAGCTCGCGGCCCATCCCCGCCCGCTGACTCCCCTGACCGGTGAACAACATCGCCAGCCGCGGCTCCGCCCCGGCCACCCCTCGCACCACACCCGCATCCGGCAAGTCCTCGACAACAGCCCGCAGACCGGCCGGCACACCGTCACGATCGCCGGCAAGCACCACCGCCCGATGCTCGAACGCCGACCGCGTCGTGACCAGCGAGAGGCCCACATCCACCCGGTCCAACTCGTGGTGCGCACTCACCTGCGCCGCCAGCCCTCGCGCCTGCTCACGCAGCGCCTCGCCGCTTCTGGCGGACACCACCCAGGGCACCGGACCCGCAGCCGGCGTCCGGTCCCGCCCTCCTGGCTCGGCCTGCGGTACCTCCGGCTCCTGCTCGATGATCAGGTGGACGTTGGTGCCGCTGATCCCGAACGACGACACCCCCGCCCGGCGCGGACGGCCTGTCTTCGGCCACTCGGCCTGCTCGGTCAGCAGCTCCACCGCACCCGCCGACCAGTCCACATGCGACGAGGGCGCGTCCACGTGCAGCGTTTTGGGCAGGATTCCGTGCCGCATGGCCAGCACCATCTTGATCACACCGGCCACCCCCGCGGCGGCCTGCGTGTGACCGAGGTTCGACTTGATCGAGCCCAGCAGCAGCGGCCAGTCGGCTTCACGGTTCTGGCCGTAGGTGGCCAGCAGCGCCTGGGCCTCGATCGGATCACCCAGCCTGGTGCCGGTACCGTGCGCCTCCACCGCGTCCACCTCGGAGGGGGTCAGCCCGGCGCCGGCCAATGCCTGGCGGATCACCCGCTGCTGCGAAGGACCGTTCGGCGCGGTCAGCCCGTTGGACGCGCCGTCCTGATTGATCGCCGACCCACGCACCACCGCGAGCACCTGATGACCGTTGCGGCGCGCGTCCGACAACCGCTCAAGCACCAGCACGCCCACACCCTCGGACCAGCCGGTACCGTCCGCGGTGTCGGAGAACGCCTTGCACCGGCCATCGGGCGCCATCCCACCCTCCACGCCGAGGCCGAAGAACCCGAAGGGGGTGGCTATCACCTTGACACCACCTGCCAGCGCCAGGCTGCACTCGCGCGAACGCAACGCCTGCGCCGCCAGGTGTATGGCGACCAGGGAGGACGAGCACGCGGTGTCGATCGTCATCGTCGGGCCTTCCAGCCCCAGGGCGTAGGACAGGCGGCCCGACAGCACGCTGGCCGCCGTACCGGTGAGGATGTACTGCCTCACCTCTTCCCCGGCTTCCAGACACAGGTTCCCGTAGTCCTGGCCGTTGGTACCCACGAACACCCCGGTGGAGCTGCCCTTCAGCGAGAGCGGGTCGATCCCGGCCCGCTCGACCGCCTCCCACGTCGTCTCCAGCAGCAGGCGCTGCTGCGGGTCCATCGCGAGCGCCTCACTCGGTGTGATCCTGAAGAACCCTGGATCGAACCCCGCCACATCGGACAAGAACCCGCCCTGACATTCCAGGCCCAGCACCGATACCGTCTCCACATCCCAGCCCCGATCAGCCGGAAATGTGGAGATCGCGTCCCGTCCCTCGGACAGCAACCGCCACAGGTCCTCAGGGGAGGCGACTCCACCTGGAAAGCGGCATGACATCGACACGATGGCGATCGGATCCTGCCTGCCCGACTCCACCTCTTCGAGCCGCCGACGGGTCTCGTGCAGATCTGCGGTGACCCACTTCAGGTACTCGACGAGCTTCCGGTCTTCAGACATGAGAGTGGCCCTTCACATTGTTCAGACGCGGGACCGAATCACAGATCTTTCGAGCGGCCCAGTTCGTTGTCGATGAAGCTGAGGATTTCCTCGGTACTCGCCGAGTCGAGCATGTCGGCGACGGCGATTTCACTGTTCTCCGTGCCGCTCTCGCTCACCTTCGCCAGCAGGGTCCGCAGCCGGGTCGCGATGCCGTTCCGAGTGAGATCGTCGAGCGCGTTGTCGGAAAGACCGGAAAGAGAAGTCTCGAACTGATCGAGACCGGCCAGCAACGACAGCTCCGTGGCCTTGTTCGCTCCGGGTGCGATTTCCTCCAGGAGGTGCTCGGCGAGGCTGGCCGGGGTCGGATAGTCGAAGATGAGAGTGGCGGGCAGCCGCAGCCCGGTGGCCGCGTTGAGCCGGTTGCGCAACTCCATGGTGGTGAGGGAGTCGAAGCCCAGCTCGCGGAACTCCCGTCCCGGCTGGATCGCCTCCACCGACTCGTGCCCCAGCACCGCCGCCGCCTGAGCGGACACCAGTTCCATCATCAGCTGTAGCTGCTCGGCCTCCTCCAGACCCGCCAGCCGCCGCACCAGCTCCGCTTCCCCACTCGCCGAGGCGGAGATCGCCGACCGGCGGCCCGCGCGCACCAGGCCCCGCAGCAGATGCGGCACCTCGCCCATCGCCCGCAACGCCGACAGCTCCAGCCGTACCGGCGCCACCAGCGCCTGATCCGACCTGACCGCGGCCTCGAACGCCGCGAGCCCCTGCTCGGCCGAGAGCGCCGGCGTCCCCGCCCGGTTGATCCTCCGCATCTCGATCTCACCCAGGGTGCCGGTCATCCCGGCGTCCTGAGCCCACGCGCCCCACGCCAGCGACAGGCCCGCCAGCCCCTCGGCCCGGCGCACCTGCGCCAGCGCGTCCAAGAACACGTTCGCCGCCGCGTAGTTACCCTGACCAGGCGCCCCGATGACCCCCGCCATG
>Ga0233377_1000232_pt1 | contig 29480 bp, 8 predicted proteins | sample ElkDunMinimDraft_6_FD_191540 | JGI IMG/M metagenome (GOLD analysis project Ga0233377, IMG submission 191540) | Fecal eukaryotic communites from dung pellets of Tule Elk in California, USA - Elk Dung E36 | ecosystem: Host-associated > Mammals > Digestive system > Large intestine > Fecal | place...
CTACATTACCAGAAACTGTAGATGTAACAGAAGAATTTGTTGATGAACCTACTTTAGCAGAAGATCTTGCTGCAAATGGATATTCTGACAAATTAATTAGAAAACAACAACGTTGACAAAATAAAGCTGCTAGAGATGCAGCTAGAAAAGCTGCTGGAAATCCAGTAGGTGACGGTACAAATGGAGGTTCTAATTTAAGTGATTTTTTCAGAATAGGAAAAATGTTGAATGCTGTTAGTGCTGATGCATTTCAAAGAAAAATGGCTAGAAATGTATACAATAGCACAATGCGCGGAATGTCATCAAATGTACCTGAGTATTATAACAGATTCCAAGATTATGGTATTGGAGAACAATATAGACAAGCTGCCAACAATTTAAGAAGACCAATTGTAAATGTTCATTCTGATATTAACTCAATGTATGCCGATCAACGTGCTAGAAACGATCAAGCTGTTAAAATGGAACTAGAGGGTGGTTTAAAACAATCACAACTTTATTCTGACTGGATGGACCGTCAAAATGAATTAAAACGAACTTATGCAGTTAAACGTACAGAAACAGAAAATGCAAATCGATTAAAGGCCGTTAATGCGGAAAATGCGTATTGAACTCAGATGGGAGCTAGTAGAGCACAAATGCAAAATGTTATGGATAACGCTTTAACTGAACAATTAGGATTATATACACAAGATAGAAATATGAACTATCAATTGGCGGATCAGGGTGAAAGTTTAAGGTATACAAGCGATGCTAATAACATTCGTGCTAGTTATCAACAAAAACTAAACGATGCTATTTCTGCTGGAGAGGTAAATTCTGGTACAACACTAGATGAATATTTTACTGCAAATCCTACCGAGTATGAAAAATACATTAATCAAATGAATGCTTTACAAACAGAAACTTTAAGTAGAAGAATGAATAATTATAGAACATATAATCAACAATCTATTTTTTCTGCTAAAAAAGGTGGTAGAGTTTCATCTCGTCAACGTTCTGCATCAGATCAAATTTGAATAAACAATCAAAAAATATCTGCAGATGCTATTAAACAGTTATCTAAACAGGCATTTGAATTTTTAAAAATGGCATTGTCATAAATGAAAATAAAAAGTTATCAAGTCGGGGGTGTAGTTTACACCCCCTTTGTTCCTAATCAAGCACAAACTACAACAGGAACAAGTGTTGGTTCTAGTACTACAAAATCATCAGATTCAAACGATGAAAAGTTAACTGGAATTAAAAAAGAAATTGTAGATATATTAAAATCTAACGGAATACCTAGTGACGTAGATTTGTTTTTAACAAAAGCAAATTCTTTTTTGGCAAATTCTACGTCTTTAAGTAACATGTCGTTGTTTGGAGGAACTAATGATGACTATGACTTATCGGATTTAGTGAAAATCCAAAAAATGGCAAATGACGTAAAATGAAATAAAGATAGACATGAAAAAGCCGTTGCTAATCTTGACGATGAGGATGCTTGAGGAGAGGTTGCATTAGATTCAAGGGGTTATATGTATGTTAAAGATCAAGATGGAAATTTAACTACTGTTTCTGCATCAGAATATGCAAAAGGTTATGATGATCAAAAATATAAAGCTATTACTAATGAACAATTATTAGGATATCGTGAAGCAAAAGGATCACCTCTTGCAATGAATTCAGAAGTTTTATCTAGTATTGGTGGGGCCATAGGAATTAGATCTGTACAAGAGTATCTGTTAGGTCTTGTAGAAAAACTCGGAACTACTACAGAACAAGGTTATGCTTCTAAGAAACAAAATCAAATTGTTAATGGAATAGAGACGTTAATGGCAGCTGGTCCAGATGGTTACTACAAAATAACAGATGAACATCAGGCAAAAGATATTAATGTAGCACTAACATATTTATATAGTCAATTATCTGAACCGATGAAAAGAACTCTTCGTGCAACAATTGCTTCTGAAGGTGGTGATCCTACAAAAGATTCTGCTGAATTTATAAGTTTGATCCTAACTCAAAACACAGATAGTAAACGAACTGTTGATTTTGATACAGATACTACAAAACATTATTTAGAACAAACAGGGCAAGATATGTCTCCTGAAAAAATGACTGAAATAAACGATGCTATTCGTTTAGGAACTGGACAGGATTTAGGTGTTCCTCAAAGATTTCAAATTACTACAAAAGAAGGTGGGATTGCATTTTCTGTATTTGGTCAAAATGCTGGAAAAGTAAAAGACAAATCTGGAAATCCATTACCTTCTACAAATGTAGAACAATTATTAATTAAAGCTGAAGCAATTGGAGGTTTAGCTTTAGGATCAGTTTCTTTTGGAGATCAACTATTACATGAATCTGATTACAATAAGGTAATGTTTAATGCAAATAAAAACATGTACCGTGTTGAAATGCCGTACAAAGAAGTTTCTGCTGGAAAATTTGTTCCAAATTTTGAGTTACATGCTAAATTAAATAGGGTTCAAGATAGATTAAAAGGACAGCCTAAAATAAAACAAAATATTTTGTCGGCGTTAAAAGCAGAAGGTATTTCTGAATCCGAAGTACAAATTGATGAAAATGGAAATGTGTATGCTAGAAATACAATGCCGTTTTTAGTGCTGGGTGGTATAGCTGGTTCTGGAACATTGAATTTCAATGAAGAATCACCATATATTCATAATTTATCGAGAGAAGAGGGAAATGCATATAAAGGTATGTATAATAATATTATTTTATCCGGAGATCCTTACAGTGATAAAGACATTACTGGAAACTCTGAAACATGAGCTGGATATAATATGTATGAAGGAAATATATTTATAGCAATAGATCCTAGTGTTGCTGCACATGTTGGAGGTAAAACTAAAGCTCCAGAATCTGCTATTACTAATGTAACGCAACAAAATATGCAACACTCTGGAATGATTACAAATTTCTAATATGTCTAATAAACCAAATGATTTTTTTGCAACGTTGATGTTTCAACCTAACACAACGTTTGAAGATATGGCAGCAGAGGGATTAACTGCTGATAATTTAGGATTACAATCTAGAGATTATTATAAAGATATACAGCAAGTTAAGGACACATTTGTTGGAAAAGACGGCCGTTTCGATAATAAAGCTTATAATACATTTTATGATGATTGTTTGTCATTGTATAATGAATATGCACAACAAGATTATGAAAAATTAGCTTTACAAAATTTTGAATACAATCCTGATGTATGGTGAGCTCCAAGAAATGCAAAGAAAATGGATACTGATACACAAATTGTATTTGGTAAAAACCCAATGAAAATTAGTGTCGGTGTGAATTACATTACATCTGCTACCAATCCAACAATGAGTGTTAGAGAAATAGCTCAAGCAAATGTTGTAAGAGATCATGAAACAGGTGAATCTCTTGGTTGAACTCCAAATGAGAAAGGTGGATTGTTTAAATCTTTTTCTAGACCAACTCTTGTTTTAGCTACATGAGATGAAGATGGAGTTCATGAAGAAAATGGTAGAACTGTACAGCATAGAAAGGGTGAATATAAATTTGATGAAGAAGGATCTCCTTATTATGAAACTTTAGGTAATCGTGAAGTGTATGGAAAGGATGTTTTACATTACACAGATACTTTTACAGTAGATGGTTCTAAATTAAATAAATTTGACTTTTTTGATTCTGATGGAATAGACAAATCTATTGGTGGAACATTAATGAAAACGGCAGTAAAAACACTACCGATGTTAATTCCTTATGTAGGTCCTATATTAGGATATGTTGGTGCAGCACTAGCATTAGCTGATTTGATTCCTGTATTAGGTAAGTCAATAAACGGTCTTCTTTCTTCTAACGACAATGAATTTGGAAAAGCTATGACCAAATTCGAAAGTTATATGGCTCGATTTGAAGGAAGTACTTCGGATTATTCTAGAAATAAAATGATTTCTATGGAAAATCTCGGAAATCTTGTATCTTCTGTTTCTCATCAGCTATTTCAACAAAAAGCGGTTGGTATGATTCCTGGTTTACTTGGAAATCCAAATAATCCAGAACATGTAAAATTGGGCCAAAAAATGGCACTTGCTTATATGGCAGGTACGTCTGCAAAAGAAAATTATTCATTATTCCGAAGTGCTGGCGCCAATGAAGAAACTGCTGGATTGGCAATGTTAGCTAGTACATTTGCTTTATATGGATTAATGAATTCAGAATATCTAGGATATAAAGACACCCTTTTTAAAGGTTCTTGATTGGATGAAAGTGTAACTAAAGCTCCAGCAATGAATTTTGCAAAAGAATGGAGTGAAAAATATGCAAAAGAAGGTGTTGAAGAAATAGTGGAAAATGCCACTGAAAATTCAGCAAAAAAAGGTTTGTTTAATTGAATGAAAGAAACCTATACAAAACACCTTAAGGGTGCTCTAGCCAAACAAACATTTATTGCAGCATCAGTTAATGAAGGTATTGAAGAGGTGATGGAGGAAGGTGTTGCTGATATGATGAAGGCTTTTGCAAAAGGTGCTGAGGCTCTTGGTATAAATACTACAAGTTCTGATAATAAATTAGATTTCGGAATGACTGTAGAAAATACACTCGCGCGTTACGCTATGGCTTTTGGTGGAGGTATGCTTGGAGGTGCTATTTTTCAAATGCATGGTAAGTGAGATGATTTCTTACATAATAAGTTTTTAGAAAATACTGAAATTGAAGATTTATCCAAACTTACTTACATGATCGCAGAAGGTCGCGCTGAAGAAATTAGAAACTACTATCGTAAATGACATAAAGAGGGCCGTTTAGGAAGCACAAATCTTGGAAGTAAGTTTGAAACAATAGAAAGTGTTAAAGGTAAAGAAATTGTTAGTGAAGCAGTCACTGATGGACTAACACATAATGATATTGTATTTAACGCTTTAATGCAACAAATTGATTTAATTGAGCAAATTTTATCAGAGGAACAATTAAAGGTAAATGAAAAAACTCTTGGAGAAATTCTTAAAATGAATGGTGATGCAAGAGGTATGGCTTTAGCAGATACTTTTGTAAAATCTGGAATTATGGGAAGTTTCTTAAACGAGTTCAATCGTTTAGGTACTCAGATTGTTAAAAAAAGAGCTCGTTTAAATCAATTGTTAATTGAATCTGAAAAAGTAGGAGATACTTCTGAATCTAAAGAAGAAACCAAAAAGGCAATTAAAAATAATGCTGAAATTAAACAACTTGAAGAAGAGTTGAAGGTTCTTAGAGAGCAGCGAGATGCAATCTTAAAAGGAGAACGAAATGATTATTATATGGGTCAAATCTTATTTGTAATGAATGACGAACTTAACAAACATTTCGTTCGACTTACTAAAGACAATTTTGCACAATCAAAATTAGGCAAAAGATATGATTCATTAAACGATGTTGAAAAAGATCTTCTTGATGAGGATTACAATGATTATATCGCACATGAAGGTAAATATGATTTATACAGAGCGTATGACGTTTATTTAGGATTGTCGGAAGCTTGAGCTCCTAAATTAATAGAAACTGCAAAATCACTTGAAGGTTATGGTATATCTGAATCGTTTAAAGGTCAGTATGGAGCTGAGTACTTTAAAACAATTGCCAATGCTAAAAAATTACAAAAAACAATTGATGAGTTAGAGGCTAAAGAAAGTCTTACTCCAGAGGAAGCTGAAAAACTTAAAGAAAGTATTGAAGCAAGAGATGCTTTGGTACAATACCTATATCAATTGGAAACTAATCCTGAATTAGCTACACAACAAATAATATCTGATGAAACTGTTAAGAATTTTAGATTATTAGGTGTTGATGCAGACGAAGATTCTATTTTTGATGAAGTTGCAAAAATAATAGAAGATACTTATACAAAAGCTAGAGACAAGAAAGAGGTTTTTTATGATGATAATGATCTTAATGGCTTTTACAGTACTTACATAAAGTCAAAATTTGGAACTGGTGTTTCTAGTAAATTTAGAAATTTTTTAGACTTTATTTTAAATGACGATACTGCTCCAGAAATGGACAGTATTGATGAATTGTTGTCTGATAGTGAAGCTTATAGTACAGATTCTAGCAATTTTTTCAATAGAACTTTTGATCAAGCTCAAGAAGATTTTATAGCTCAAATGGACATTTTTGCAAAATCTTTAGGTAAAGATAATATTGCAGCTGTTAGAGCTTATCGTGAGGCAGAAAGAATCATAAGAAGTTCTAGTACTGCTCCAGATGAATTAGTACAACTTTTTATGGATGAAATGTTTGGAACGATTAATGGAGAATCTATTGTTAATTTTATTCAAAGAATCGATGATATTAGAAAAGATGTTAAATATCATCCTTTTGAAGATTTATTTGCAGAATTTGTAATAAGTGTTAATGGAACTCCATCTAAACTTTTAGACATTTTAAGATCTGAAGAAAAAAGACTTGCTTTACAAGAGAATCTTCTTGATTACACAATGGATAATGATTTTGTAAAAGAAGAACTTAAAGAAATCGGTCTTCTTTTAAATGCGTTTAGAGGTATTATCCATGGTGCTTTTGATGGAACAAATAATAGAATAAATCCTTATAGGCAAGTTATAAAAGGTAAAGAGTTATTGGCAGATTTAGATGAAACTTCTGCAAAAATATTACTTGAAGATGCAGAAAGACTTCAAATGAGAATTGATACTCTATTAAGAGTTAATGAAGCATCACAATCAAGAAAATCAAAAATGCAACAGAAGATTGCTTGTAATATGCGTCCTAAATTCATTAAATCTTTGTTAACTCCAGCTTTTGCAAAATCTGTTAAAGATGCTCTTAAAGGAATTGATTTAATAAAAATTTGAGATGGTATTGAAAAACCATCGGATTATGTTGATGTAGAATCAATTAGTATAAATGAGCAAAACTACGGTGAGTGAGAATCTGTTTTTATAGAATTTGAATCACAAGTTTTTGAAGAATTTAAATCTTCTTTTGGAAGAGATATTTACAAACCAGAGTTTGCAAAATCGCTTCGTGATTTATTTGGTGCGGATGTAGTTAAAATGATTACTACTCGTTTAACAGATGACCCTAACGCAATCATTGAATCTTATGATTTAATGAATTATTTTGTATCTGTTATTACAGTTAATGCTTCTGATTTCTATGCTAAATATAAAGGTGTCATTGAGAGTGATGATTTTGAATTTGCTCCAATTTTTGCACAAGAAATTTCAGTTAGAGAATTGTACTCTATGGCTCTTCGTCCAGATCTATTTAACAATATTGCTGATTTGTTAAAACAAGAAGGTCATTCAGACCCATATATAGCAAATAAAGCTGTATTGAAAAATGCTATGTTAACTTTAGCTGGTGCGGGCACTGGTAAGACTACAGGTATTGCGAATATTGTAGTTAAAATGTTAGACAGTGACAATACTGATTTTGTAGTATTAGCTCCTACAGAAGTACAAGTTGATAAACTTGCAGAATCTATTGGTAAAAAAGATGTTATAAAATATACTCGTGATGACATATTTAAATTTATTACCGATAGTGATACTGGCGTTGAAGCAAAAAATATTTTCTTTAATGAAGAAAAAGCTCATTTTGAACCAAAAGATATTAAAGTATCTGATAAATTAATTTTTGATTCAGGTAAACCATTAAGAATACTTGTTGTTGATGAGATAGCATGTTTTAATGAAGTAGAGCTCAAATTACTTTCTGAATATGCTGAAAAACATGGAATCTTTATTATAGGATTAGGAGATTTTAAACAAACTGCTTCTAAAAACGAAGGTACTATTAAAGGTGAGGTTCAAATGGTATCTAATGGCATTGAAGATTTTGTTTCTCTAAGAACTCCTAGTCCAACAGCTTCTTTACGTGCAAGTAATGTTGCTAAATTAGACAACTATAATATAATTAATAGTATTCTAGAAGCTGTTGAAAGAGAATATTCTTTACATCCAGAATGAGGTTCAAACGATGTTGATAAAGAATTAGCAAAATATTTGTCAACTCCTATAGAAATAAAATATCATTCTGAAGGAAAAAGAATTGTTGGAGAAAAATTTGTTGATTCTGAAGAAGCACTCAGAAAAGAAATTGAACGAGTAAAAGGACTTGGTAGTATTTTAATCATTTCTGATGATGTTACTAAATATTCTGCAATTGATGGAGTTACAGTAAGACCGTCTACAAATGTGAATGGTGGAGAATTTGATTATGTGTTTGTTGATAAAAAATGAACGGATCACAATTCTTCAAAATTTGATTTGATGCGAGATCTTTACACTGTTAGTCAACGATCTACTCAAGCTACTACAATGATTGATTATGGTATTACCAACGCTTTGGCAATTTTGAGTAAAGATAGTCCAGAATCGAACGCACCTTACGTAATGTCTGATAAAGAACGTGAAGCATTTAGAAAGTGGCGTTTAGATTCATTAAATAGAATATCCAAAACGGATAATTTTGAGGAAAATACAACTTATTATAGGACAAAACCTGTAAAAATTACTTCTTCTGCACCTAAGTTAGAGGTAAAAGGCGAAACTCCACCTCCACCTACGTCTGCATCAGAAGTAAAAACAAATCCTGTTGAAGAAGTTCCACCGGCTGCAACAGATCCTAAATTACCACCTCCTCCCCCAACACCTCCTGGTGTAATAGAAGAGGTACCTGGTTCTGAAGTAAAACAAATAGCGCCACCTACTAGTCCTGTAGATCCTGGAAAACCAACAGTTCCTCCAACAAATGATTTTGTACCAGAATCACCATTAACACTTGAGCAAGAAATTAACGAACAAATTAAACAAAGAAAAGCACCAATGTATTTAGGTGATTTTTATTCAACTATATATGATGGTATTGGTGCTAATCCAATTTTTATTCAACGAGAAGCATCGCAACCAACATCGTTGTACAATTTTGTTAATGGACGTGTAAGTGATTTAGACTATGTACATTTAATTAGTTTGATTTCTGCTCTTATTAGAAGAAATGAAAAATTCATAAATTCTGATGGAACATTAAATGTTAAAGCATTTAACAAACTTCAAAGAAGATTTAAAGCAAGTTCTGCGATATTTTTTAATGAATTTAAAAATCACATTAAGACATATGGATATCGTTTAGAATTAAAAGCAATTAACACAAAACAATCTGAGTTATATATTGTTTCTGGTAACGATAGTCATGAACTAAGAATTTATGCTGGAGTGGTTAATTCTGGAAAATCAGGAGTTTATACTGGAGAATTTACTCAAGTTAGAGGACCTAGATATGATAAATCTAATCAGACTAGACGTATTAAGGTTTCTGAAATTGCAGGTATGTATCCTGGTTTACATGTAGGATCCCAATGGGGTATAATCACTGTAAAAGATGGTGATTCTATTCCAACAGATATGGAAGGTTTTCTATTAAGTGAAAACAATAATGGTAAAACTCAAATTCTTTGTACAGACGATCCTTTATATACAGATGCTGAATTAGGAGGTTTATTTAGAACTACTCAAAAAACAATGCCTGATGGAACAGTTGTTAATTGAGCATTTGCTGATGATCATACAGTTACTTTAGCTGGAGTACAACGTGCTTTAAAACCAAGTGATGTTTTAAAATATGTACACGCAATGCACGCTAAACGTACTATAGCTAAAGAAAATTATAGAAAAGCAGCCGCTTTTATTTCTGGTCATGACGTGTCAACTTTATCAGAAGAAGATATCAATAATATTGTTGAAGATTATATTGCAGCAACAACGACTAGTTCTAGACATATTATTGCACCACTTGATAGTAAGTTATGAGCACAATATTTTACAAGTTTAAATCATTCACAATATCATGTTTTACATGATGGTGGTAAGTTTGTAGCAGAATGTCTCAAAACACCTGAAGTGAGAGATAAGATATTAAAAAATCTTACTGCGATTATTAATCAGAGGGGATCTGTAGTTAAATCTAGAAACGGTCTTGCTCCGGATAAAGTTACGGTATGATATGATACTGCAATGTTCATGCAAGTTGGAAAAAGTATATATGAAGTTCGATCTAATGGTAGTAATTCATATACAATAATTGCTCCTGATGGAAATCAATATACAGTTCGTGGAAATACGATGATGTATCCGTTTGAAACAGTAACAGATGCTATTTTACAAATTGCAGGAGCTACTATGGATGATATCGTTTCTGTTCAATTTAAAGATTACGACTTACGTCCGGATAAAGATATGAAGGCTTATGAATGAGATCAAAACGAACTAATATATTGGATGTTTTATGCAGATGGGGAAGCAATAAGTTTAGCAGATGCTGATCGATTATTACCTCAACATTTTTATGCACAAGGATACGCTGATACTGTTAGGTATCCAAATTCATTCTGAAGTAAACATAAGTCGACTCAACAAGATACTAGTGATGCAGAAAGTTATACTACAACGGCTGTTGATTGAACATACTCTGTATTTGTATTAGATGATTCTAAAATTCAAACAGGTTCTAAACAAAAACAAGAGCGTCAAATGCTTGAAAAAGATAAATTTGACGGAATGCGTGAAGAAATTGATGAAATTGCAAAAGCAAATGGTTTAGAACTTCCTGAATTTACATTTACTCCTGGATTAGGTGTGGATGTACAAATAACTGCATATATTGCTTCAATTAACTCTATTGCGGCAAGGAGATCTAATTCTTGGATATTCCCTTTTATTATTAGAGATTTACAAGGAAGGCCTATAATAAATCAACGTACAGATGTTGTTGCTTGATTAAAGAATTTACTTTCAGACGAATTTAAATCATCTAATATAACAATTTATGATGATTTTAAAGAAAACGGAACTTGGAAATATGTGAATTTTTCAGTAACTTTGTCTGATGGAACAGAGGAACATTTTATAGTAAAATTAGAAAATGGAGTTTGAAAGGCAATACCTTTTAATTCAGGATTTGAATATAATCAACTAATGCAAACATTAAAAGGTGAAACGATGCAACTTATTTCAGAAGAAGATCAGAAAGTTATTAAAAAATATATATTATCTATTCAAACAGGTAATACTACATTTGAACTTGCTGAAAACTATATTAATGTGATGAGTTCAAAAACAGATGAAGCGTATAACATTATCAACGCTGCAATAATGAATTATTTAACAAAACGATTAGAATTACATGACTGCTAAATGTAAGTATTCTCCAAAGTTTTGACCTTTAGTTAAACAAATGCAATTACAAGGCAATAATCTTTTCAAACAATTTATGATTGATAATTTTATTGATGGTAATGAAGTATATGAAAATATTATTCGCGGGGCTAATTATAGTCCTGCGAATAATATTATTAACGAAGTCAAACCTGTAGACAAAACTGTTACAAAAGTTGTAGAAGAAGATCCACAAGGAAGTGTAGAAACAATGTATGTTGGAAATCCATCTGGATATAGAAACATGATTAGAAACTTTAAGAAAGAAATTATTTCTCGCTCTGTTTTTAATAAGGATCTAAAAGGAAAAGATGGAAAATTGGGTGTTTTTATCGATGCTGAAAGAACGCATAATGGTAGAACTGTGCTTAATAACGGCATTTTAGAATATAAATTAAGCCTGATAAATAAGTTAAGAGAAAAAATAGGATTACCTATAATAGAGTCTGTTGAAAACGATGTGGATTTTGCAAATCTATATAATGAGACATTAGATGGATATGCTGTTTATAGATCTGGATTAGTAGAAGAAGATTCTGCTATAAAAGATTCATATATAATTTTAAAAAGATTTGATTCGTTATTAAAATCAGTAGCACCTTTTATTGAAATTAGACCTGAATACAAAAATTCAGGAATTGAAGCTATTGATAAATATGTTTATAAAGGCCCAAATGTTCAACATTTTACAGGATTTACTTCATCTGAATGAGCAGATGCGTTAGAACAATCTAGTGATCTTGCTAAATTAATTCTTGATTATTTGCCAGAAACTAATTCTGATGGAGAACCTACAGAATCTGTTATTGGAATTGAAGGATTTACTAGTGTTATGGGTTCTTTACAAACAGAACTTCGAGCTCCATTATTGGAAATAATGAAATCACATAGTGAGGATTTATATAAAGGAGCTAATATTCCTATGGCAGAAATTCTTTCTGATTACATTACAGCGTTAGAACAACATGCTACAGGAGCTGCAGCAATAGAAGGATCACATCTTACATATATGCTTGGAAAACTACGAGGAATTAGAGATTATATTTATAGTGCTGGAATGAATAAGGACGTGCAAAATATGTTTACTGCAATGTTCTTTAAAAATATTCCAATTAAATATCGTTCTTATCAAGTTGATCAAGGTAGATTAAAAGGTCGAAATCTTTCGGAGCAATATGTAAATAATCAGTTAATGAGAATTTACGATACCATTCAAGCAGCGGCATATGTATTAGAACATGACGAATCAAAATTTGAAAGAATTAAAAGTGCGTATAATATTGAAATAACTAGAAACGAAATAAAATTGTTTACTAGTGAGGATGGAGGTGTAAAGACAGAAGTTATTTTACAATATAGTTTTAAAAACGGGTCTTATTCTATTAAACAGTTTGGTTATATTAACGAACAAACAGCAAGAGATTTTATATATGATGTTACTGGTTTAATTGTTCCAGACGAATTTATGGATCTGCTACATAATTTACAACCAAACGATACTCGTACTTTGTTTGAAATATTTAAAGAAGTTATAGCAATTCCTTTAATTCATGCTTCAAATAAACATAATAAAACAGGATCTAGTTTGTCAACAACTAAGTCGGGTTTAGTTACAAATCTTCATAATTATAAAGCTGCGCTGGTTCCAATTGCAAATATTCAAAGTATTATTTATGGTTCTGAAACAGCAAGCGTTATTAAAAATCCTGCTGGAAATAATATTCCAAAATATCAGTTAATAAGTTTAGCTCAAAATTATCACGCAATGCTTCATGAATATGAAGACGATCCTGGTATTTTTGCAGGAAATTTATTGTTTGCAAATAGAGACGCCCATTTAGTTGATGCACCACTTGTTCGTTCTGATGTTGCAATGAGAGGTAAAATTAAAACACCTTCTCAATTAACAATTAATGAGGTATTGCAACTTGCTATCTTAGAAGATTTTTATGGTTCCGTAGATTCTGGTACAATTTATTTGCAGAATACTACTTTTGCGGATAAAAATACGCATTATCTTATTCCATTTAATATCGGCAATGAATTGAATGATGGTAGAAATCTCCAAACAATTATTAAAGATGCATTAAAATCTGGAGACACATCTGCTTTATTTGATATAATTTTTGAGGTAAGAAGTGCTAAAATGCAATTAGTTGCTGCTAATTTATTGGCAGACTATAACAAAGTTCTTGGCACCAATTTTACAACTTTAGAAGAAGTTGATCAATATTTTGTTGATAACAAAATTAAGTTAAGTGGTTTAAAATCTATGTTTAAATCACATGTTGGAATTGATGGAAATCCAGATCCTGTTACTTTTTATGAAGAAATTCATGGATATGTATTTAAAGGTGATTCTAAAAAAATTGCTAGAGTGAATGAAACAATAATGCATTATAATAATGTATTTAATGATCCTGAATTAATGAAAGCTCGTCTTGAAAAAGAAAAACGATTCTTCATTAAGAATTTAATTGATAACGGATTTAAATTAAATAAATACGATTCTGCAAAAGCTTGAGACTTAGCAAAACAATATCCTACTTGACACAGTAACACTTCTGGTAACATAACTTTAGTCAAAGTTAAGGGCCCTGATGGAAAGCGCGTAGTAATTAATTCTACCAATTCTGATTTATTGACTGATCCTAATTATACTATTGAACTACATCCTGTGTTTGATACATATTTTATGACAGATGTACTTTTATCAAATGAATACACATCATTGATGACTGGTGAAGTTTGAGCACATCCTAATAAAAATAAGGAAGGATTTGGAACAGATGATTATTTTGAATTTAGTGAAGCAAATCGCTTAATTGCACAAAACAAACGTGCTGTTATTTATGGTGCTACTGTACATCCGTTCTTACAAGGAATGAAATATGGAGTTGCAGAAACAATAAATATATCTGTAATTAGTGACATTCCTGGTACGGTTTGAAATATGATTGGAGAAGAAAATGACGGACTTGATACAATGGACGGTTCTGGTTTTTCTAGTCCATATCAATCTAGATTTGAAAATAATTCTTTAGTTGATGCTGCAGTTGGTCATGATAAGAAAACAATTATGCATGATAACGATCCAAGATACGGTCGTCCAACACTTCTTAAATGAGCTGTATTTGAATTAACAAACGATAGACGTAGAAAATCACAAGGATCTGATGTTTCTTTTGAACGTTTATTTAAGAAAATGCATAGTGCTCAAATTGACGGTACACAAATCGATTTAAATAAATATTATCAAGATTGGGTACAAAAACACAACGGAACGTTATTACAAATTAAAGATCCTAATACTGGTAATGTAAGAACTTTAACGGGATTTACTTATGTTAGTCCTGGTGTTTGACAAGAAACTGGTACTGATAGAGTTATTACTATAAATTCAATCTATGATTTAGATCAAGCTTTTGGTGGAGCTTTTGGACAAATCGATGTAAATGGCAATTTGGAATACTGCGATGCAAATATAGATATTGTATCTACGATAATTGGGGATTATAAACTTAAAGATAAGATGATTGCTTATGCGGTAAATAAGTCAGCGATTAAAGTTGGAGCCGGTAATGTAAATTCATCAGATGCTTTTTATGACGAATCTCCATTACAAACAATTACAATGTCTACAAAATTTGGAGGCGTTCAGATGAATGCAGATCACGATTTGGATTTATCTCACGTTACAGAGATGACTCAGATGCTTAGTGCATTGGTTCAAAATGGATACACATCTCAATTTGTAAATGAAATTTACGCTGACATTGGAGGAGTTGTTGCAGAAGCGTTATCTGATTTTGATCAAAATATCAAATCTGATGATCCAGATATCGATAAACTTTATACTTTACTTGGAAAAGCATTAATCGATTCTTTTATGGGTAAGGACAAAGATACACTTGGTCTTGCTCAAGCATTTGTAATGAAAGCTGAAGAAAGTCTTGCTAAATCAAGTTTAAAATTTAAACTTCCATTTAGTGCAGCAACTGTTAATGGTGCTTTTATTGCAACTGTTACATCAATGCTTAATAAAAAAGGTATTCGTAGAAAATATGATGGTCTTGCTGGAGTATTGTGTCCCTCTCATGACGCGATTCAATATTATAAGGTTGGGAGTACCACAATGACATACGATGAGTTATATAAAATCACAAATCCTGCTAGAGTAGGTTTATGAGCAAATGCTTCTAATGAAGATTTTATTAATATGAGGAGTGTGTCAGATGGATTTGGATACAAAGAAATGAATCCGTTTATTCAACCAATAAATCAAAACGATATTGATTTTGAGGATACAATTTTAGTTGGAGATCCTGGTGCAGATATTGATACTTTTAAACTTGTTAAAATTGATTCTTGAACAAAATATGATGAAATAAAACATCTTACACAAGGAAAAGTGTTTTATAACTGAACTATCAAACCAAAGAATTTAAAACAATCAAATTTAACATTTGAATTGTATGATGATAGTGATGTTCTAGGTAAATTTAGTGAATATCAGTTAGATTCTGTTAGAGCATCTCAATATTTGGCTAAATATAAAGAAGCTCTTAAAAAAGGAAAAGATGTTCCGCTAGGTTATATGTTATTGATTGGATCAAGAAACTACACAATTATTGGAGAGGATGGTAGAGAAAAATTAATTTCTGCCAAAGACGTTCCGGTAAAAAATTGATTGTTGTATATAGATGATTGGATCAATCAAGAAAACGAAAGAACAAAAACAACTCTTCGTGCAATTGATTTAGGAAAAAGTTTTGAATTTAGAGGCAGGATGGTTAAAGCACAAAATGTTGAATTACAACCTGCTGAAATTATCATGGGACGTAGAAATGTTCAAGCTCTTGGATTGAGAGAAGGAGATAGTATTCACGATATTCAAGAAAGGGGTTGAGAATTTTTCTATGATAGAATTCAAGAAAACTATACTGGAGTTGCTATAAATTCGGATTATTACGATGCTGTATTATATGATGGTTCTGGAAACAAAATTCTTGTAATGGTTGCATCACAAGAAAATGCAGAAGAAAGACTTTCTGATTCCGGCGCTGTTAGAGATGATTCATTTGTTATTGTAGATGGTGAGGTTTATGTTGATGAACAACATTTAACTTCTTCAGAAGGTAAATCTTTTTATTCTGTAACTGATAATGAAGGTAACAGACAAAGACTTGTTGTAGTACATGATGTTGAACGCTTTAATGAATTAAAAAACAATAATAAATATCCTTTAGTAAGGTATAATTATGGTAGGGATATTCGTCAATCATTACTTATTCAACATTATGATGCATTTACTAATGGTGAATTAGTGAACATTGCTGGAATTGATGTTGACGGATCTGAAGACTTTAATCAATTATTTACAGTAGAGCAGTTACTTGAAATTGAAGAAGAAAGGTTTAATAAAAGAGTCGAAGATCTTGCGGTAGAGCGTTTTAATGCATTTAATGAATCTCTTAATTTTGTTTGTGCTCGTATTCCAACTCAGGGTATGCAATCTTTTATGCCAATGCGAGTTGTAGCATTTACAGATAGTAAAATAAATGATGTTTATGTAGCTAAAGCAAATACTTGATTGGAAGGATCCGATTTCGATATTGATAAACTTTATATTTTAGGATATAGTCTTGATTCAAGTGGTAGATTCCAAACAACTAGTAACTTACAACAATACTTAACACCTAAAGAAGTTGTTAGATTACCTCAACCAGATGGAAGAACATTTAAAGATTCTAGAGAAGGTATACCTGTTTCTATAATTGAAATGCAACAAATTTTAATGAAATTTGGAAAAGGACTTCCTATAACAGGGGTTGTTAGTTCTTTAGAACCTTTGATTAAAATTTTAGAATCTTCAGAATCTGGAATTGTATTTGAAGAACCAAATTGGCTTGTCCAACAACCTTTTGATAGATACGAGTATGAAAAAGCTAGAAGAGACGTTATTTGAATTTTAAACAAACATAGTAAAACTCGAATTAATAATTTTGGAAAAGAAGGTGCTTTAAAAAATAGAGTAGTTAGTGGCATCTTAGATGTTGTTAACAATCCTCAAAATCAAATTGCTTTACATACTCCTATTGCTATGGAAGAACCACAAAAAGCAGCAGCAATGAGTAAAGCTGGAGAAGAAGCAAAACACGCTTGTGCTGATAATCCTGCTACTAAATATTTAATGCAGGCTCAAAATATGGTTGGTAAGGAAGTAATTGGTTTAACAGCCGTGTCTTTAAAAGTGTTCTTTGCAGTATCTACATATTTAAACAATCAAATTTCTACAATTAATAACAATGTTTTAGATGAAGGTGTTGTTAATATTTTAGAAAAATGCATTGTTTTAGATCCACGTGTAAACAAAGGTGGTGTAGAAAAACTTACCTCTGAAGATTACATGGTATATGCAAACTTAAATTTCCATGATTTAATTGAACGTTATGCTATAAGAACCAGATTTCTATCGGCTGATATGTGAAGACCTTGAATGGTTACTCCAAAAGGACAATTGATTGATTTACATAAAGAACTAGTCGAACTTCAAAAGAAGTCTGATAGAATTAATGCTGCAGATGCTCTTTCAGCATTACTTTCTGCAGCAACTGATAATGCAAAGGAACTTATTTTGGCAAAAATCAATGCATCTTCTAAGTTTGTTGATATTTATACATATCTTCTTTCTATTGGTACTCCATTTGGAGATATTGCAAAAATAATGACTTCTGATATTTTTAATAAAGTTGTTAAATTAACAGAAACAAATATTTTTGATGAAGATACTGATAGTTTTACACTTGAATCAGCTCTTGATTTTTATTTAAACAGAAAACCATTGAAATTTGTTGATAGACAGTGTTTACGTCACTTATGTGATCCAGAACATAATGATGATAATTGAATGGATAAACTTAATGATAATGAGTTTATTGAAAAATTATTATTAGAAGGATACAATAAACAAATTAAAGAAATTGCTTCTGTTGAAGATGTTGATTGAGACTATGATGAAGATGGTTATTTTGATTCTTACGATGGTACAGATTATGATGATGAAGGAGAAGGTGTTATCACAAGAAACTTTAATTCAGAACCTATAACATCTACAGAGTGAAGAAAAATTGTTAAGTTCTTAGAATATGTTCGTGAACGTAATATCGAACTTAATAAGTTTACACCTGAACAAAAACAAGAGCAACGCGGATATCTTGAGATTATTGTTGACAAAATAGTACCTGCTATGAAAGAAATGGAGTTACTTGGTGGCATGTTAGGAATCAATCAGGGTATGAGAACTGATAATTATGACAAATTTGCATATATTCAAAGAATTGAACGATTTATTAATGATCGTTTTGAAGCAGCAAAAATAACTACTCCGTTTAAATTAATGCAATTTTTATCAGATCCTGTTTATCGTCAAGATATGATTGAGGCTTATGAAACGGTAAAAACTACCTATAACATCTTAGATGTTATTACAAAAGTTCCTCATTTTGCATCAATGTTTGATTTGCTATACATGGACAATTATTTGATTACTGAATTTTCTGTTAAAACAAAGTTAGAACGTGATTTTTCAAGTCAATTAAAAACTCCTAAAATAAAATCTATCAACCAACGTGAATTTAAAGAAGTATCTTCTTATGTAAACGACTTATTAATTTACAATTGAATTACATCAATGACAGAACCATTAACAATAACGGTTCCTGTTGGAGAAATTTATTATGATGAAGCAAACGTACCACAATCAAATAATGGTCAAATCGATAAATTACCTTTAAATTCAACACATGGAATGGCTACATTTAAACATATTGTTGAAAATTATATCATTCCAATGTTAAAGTCTGATCCTAAATTTAAAGATAATTATTTTATTAGAAGTTTATCTAAATCTATAATGGAAGATAAGCGTACTGGTGAAGTTAGAGAATTCTATCGATTGCCTTTACAAATGATGAGTATTGATGCATCTCCAAAAACTATGATGATTTATGAAAATATTCTTCAAGCGTTTGATGAATTATCTAATACAACAATTCCAGAATTTGGATGAAAAGTTGGAGATTTATTTTATTTGTACAACTTATTGGTTCATAAAGATTCATTTGGACAAAATTCAATGACTCGTTTATTTGAGAATTTGGTTGGATCTAAAAATTCAACTTTCTTGATTGATAGTTATTATAATTTTATTTCAAAACTCGACAATACCGATCTAAAAGATCAATTAGAATATGAAATTGATGATTTAAAATTTAGAATAAAAACTAGAGTTCCAGGAACAAAAATTAGTCCTAGTAAGACTTATGCAACAAAACACATTTCTGATTTTACATTGGATTTGCCATGTTTAACTGGAAAAGGTGCACATCAAATTCAAGGTACTGTTGAAAAAATTAATGATAAACAAAATTATTATTATCAAATCAAACGTGATTCTAGAGCTGTAATTAGAGAACTTTCTGAACATTTAGAAAATGTATATGGTCATAGTTTTCATATAGTAAGTTCGAGATCTGTTAAAGATATGTTTGGAGATGATCCTAGTTGTTGAGGCGCAAAAGCATTTATAGCTAATGGAGAAGTTTACGTAAATGTAGATTACGCAAGTGTTACAGACCCATTACATGAATTTGCACATATTTTAATGGCAGGATTAAAATGAAATTCAGAATATGCAGATATTTATTATAATGCTGTTTCTGCAATTAGCGATCATCCTGATTTTGATAGGTACGCAGCAATGTATCCTAATAAACACGGTTCTGATCTTCAAGAAGAAGTTTTTATTAAAATATTACAAAATTATTTAGATAATACTATTGCTAATTGAGATGATAACGTAACCCTTGAAGAGTTAAATGACGGTTTGTTTGATGCAATTAATAGAATTTTAGGAATAAATGTTAGCGGAGAATCATTATTTAATCTTGGAGCGACTGATTTAGAAACATTATTAAATGTATTTAAAAGTGCTTTATTTGATCATAGATATAATGATATTATAGATTTAAATTGAGTTGTTACAAATCAAAAAACAGCAACTCTAAAAAATAACTATGTTGAAGAAGAAAAATTAAAACAAGAATGCAATTAGGAAGTAACTGTGAATACGTTCTTGATTTAGGTAATGAGGTAAAAAGATTCAGCTCTGAACAAGAGCTGGATCTATTCCTCAAAACTCAAATCGATGAAATGGGAGAAGCGTTTTCTGCAATAGACAAAACATTCTCTGTAAATCCAAAAGAAAAGACTAAAAAGATATTGGAAGAGTGTGCAGCTCATATTAAATCTGTGTCTAAATCTGTGTCAAAACCCAAAAAAGATGTTATTGGTAATCCAGAGGATTTTGAAATGATTGAGTATATACCTGAATCAATTGGTATTACAGAGTTTATTTCGTCTTATGGTTTGGATTCAGATTGAACACAACCTATTACACCGAAATTTGATTTAAAAGGTTGACAGAAAATGGCTATTGATGAGTACGTTGAAGCTTTTAAGAAAAAAGGTATGTCTGAGGAAGATGCTAAAATTGAAGCACAAAATACTGTGCAGTCTATGATAGATACTTGGCCAGAACTAACTGAAATTGGAAACGAAGTACACGCAATACTTGAAGATTTGATAAATGGTAAAGAACCTAGAGCTACACCTCAGTTATCCGAAACTTTAAGACAAAGTGTTATTGCACAAGCCAATATGTTTATTGATGGATTAAAAGCAAAACATGGTAAAAATTGTGAGTTTTACTCAGAATTTGCTATTCAATCGAAAGAATTGGATCCAAATATGCAAGAAATTTTAAAGAAGCTTGGAAAAAATTCTTTAAATGGACGAATTGACTTATTGGTAATTGACGAATGAGGTAGAGCTCATATTTATGACTATAAAGTTTCACGTAAAATTCCTGGTAATTGAAATGAAACCAGCAATGCTATTAGAAGAGAAAAGGATTGATGGCATAGTACCAAAATACGTAATGCCACTTATCAACAAGCTTTTTATAATGTTATGTTACAACAATGAGGTGTAAATGTAGCAAGTTGTAATATTGTTCCGATTAAATTAGATTTAACTTATGAAAATGCAGAAGCAAAAGCTACTATTAAATCTATTGATAAAATAAATTTTGAATCAATTGCATCTTCTATTCCTGGTACAACAGCTGGTGCTGTTTATAATAATGTATCGCATATTGTTCCAGTTGCTTCAGCAATTGTTGAATCAGAGACATTTAGACGAATCAAAGAAATGCATCATGAATATTTCCCATCTGTTGTTAGAAGTGAAGAACGAGCTAGTAGAGATGCCGATTATTTAAAGGATGAACATAATGGTTTTTGATGAAAAGTTAATGAAAGTAGCGCATATCGTAGTAAGGGAAAATATTGTTTTAGAGAGCAAGAATTAAGTGGTAAAAATCTAGTATATGCTGATACTAAAGAACAGTTGTTTGAAAAAATAGACAAATATGTTGAGGATGTAAAAAAGATTAGAGCAAGTGAATTGACAGATTTGGCTAATTTAGTTGTTGAAATTATTAATGGTAACGGGGATTGAAAGGATATTTCTAAAAATATTTCTGATTCCAAAAAGTATTGAATTGAAAATCAATTTAAAAAATATTTAGTTCAAAAATGAAATTTTATTTATGATCCTGAATTAAATAGAGCAGGTTATTTTATTTTTAGCGATAATGCAGGTCATACAGAAATAATAAAAGTTACAAATAAAGCTGTTTTTGATGAAAATAAATTGTCAATGGGTACTTCCATATTAGGAAATACAACCGAAGATATGTATATCGACAGAAAACACACCCTATCGTCATCTAATGGTAATTTGGAATTAATGGAAGTGATGTTGTATTTATCTGAAAATCCAGAATTTTTTGAAAAAAACCCTATCACTGAAATCAGATGTATTAACCCTTGATATGCACAAGAAACAATTGTTACTGGATCTCAATTAGTTAAAAATTATCGTGATTTGCGCAGATCTAATCCAAAAGTAAAATCAAAAGATATTTCAACGAATATTTTTTGAGACGATCACGCCGCAATGATTTATTTAGCTAATTCAAAATTATCTCTTATTGGTGAAAGTTTAGTTCAGGAAATCAATCCTGAAATTGAATTTACACAAGATTGAATTAATGCTGAAATAAAATCACTACGTGGTAGATATGATAAATTAAGTAAAACAGATTCTCCTGATTATACAGATCCTGTTTGGCAAGCATATTTGTATTTACAAAGAGCACAACTTGCTTTAAATGGAATTAGACTTCAAAACGAAATTAATATCGGCAATTGAAGATCTGGTGTAAGTCCAACAGGATTAAATATCTCTAGTGCTCAACTATCACCTTCTGCAAACATTAGATTTTTTGCGGATGTTCACGACCAATATGTTGCGGAGGTTAGACAAAAAATTGTAAAACAAGGTCTTGCCATGCAAGAGGCTTTTAAAGCATTTTATGAAGAACATGGACAAATTAGAGCTATTGGTGGTGAAGCAAATTGATTTAGAGATTGATTTAAACAAAATCCAGACGGAACTCTTCATAAATCTTTTACTTTAAAAGAACCTTCTGAAATTCAAGGTACTAAAGCAAGAAAAGCATTAGAAATGTTTTTAGACACAATGTGACATATTAGACATCCTGATGCTAGTGACGAAGAAACTCAACGTGCGAAAGAAGATTTATATGGTGAATATTATCAAGTTCCACTAACTGAGGCTGTAATGACTCGACAACTTAAAGAAAGTATTCGAGAGGAGGGTTTCTTTAAAGGGGTTTGACGTTCATTTAAAAATAAAGTAAAAGAAGTGACTACTTTGGCAGATGGTGTTTTTGCTGAAGATGTGGCATTAAAACAGGAATTTGAATTAAATAATGCTCGTTTGTATAATAAATTTGAACTATCAAATTCACAACGAGAAAAAAAACTTACTGAACATGGCACTGGTTCTTTTGAAACTGATCTAGAATCTGTATTTAATCAAGCATTAGTAGCATACGTAAAACAAGAAGTTAGTAAAAAATACGTACCTATATTTAATGCTATGCGTGCTGGATTGGTATATGCATCACAACAAGGTGGAAATAATCTGCAGGATGTAATTACGGCATTTGATAAAATGGTAAAAAGTAAATTTTATGGAGAAAATATTATGGATAAGAATCTTCAAGGAATTTACAAAGTACTTGCTGTAATGAAAAGTGCATTTTCTACTTTAACATTAGGTTTGAGTGTTAGATCTTTTTTACGAGAAATTCTTCAAGGTACGTGGATTGGTTTAAGTAGATCTGGAGTAGAAGTAATTGATGGAGTAAATATGAAAACGTACATTAAAGGAGCGACGCATGTTATTCAAGAAGCTCATAAAAATATTACAAATGTAAGTTTACTCCAACAGTTAAATGCATTATATGGTATGGCTAACTATTCTTTGAATAATATTCCATATATGCGTAAGTCTAATTTCTTAGGAATTAGGAATTGAAGCTCTGATACACTATTTTTAACTGCGTCATCTCCTGATTTTCAACACAGAATGGCAATTCTTGTTGCTAAAATGATGGGAGACGGATGTTGAGAAGCACATTCTTTGGATGAAAACGGAAATCTTAAATATGATATGACAAAAGATGAAAGATTTAAAATCTATTTATCTGGAGATACTTCTAACGAACAATATCTTTATCAAAAGGCTTTATATGATGCTTATTTAGAAGAATGGAATCGTATCGGATATACTAAAGAAGACGGAACTTCATTACAAGAAGGCGACATGCTTCCACAAGCATATCCTCCAAAAGAAGGTCAGAGATTAAAAAATCATGCGGATCTTCTTTATGGTCATTATGACGATGAATCAAGATCTCTTTTAAATGACATGTTTTTAGGATCACTATTTATGCAGTATAAAACATATGTTACTGCTAAAATGGAACAATGAACAATGAAGCCAGGAGTTTACAATACAGAACATATTAAACAACAATACGATGAAACTACTGGTGAAGAACTTTGAATGATTACTGAATATCCTGAAGAAGATCAAACTGGAATTCCATCTAGAAGAATCGTAAAGAAAAGTGAAGTTAAAGAAGGGGATCTAGCACAACCTTATATGACTTGGCAAGGTGATCCAATGGAAGGTATTGCACAAGGTATGTGAGGATTTATAAAAACTATTTGAAATAGAGATTGAACTGAACTTGATAAAATGTGGAAAGATCCAAAAAGAAGAGCTGATCTTATTTTAGGATTACATGATTTAATTTTCATGAGCGTTATTGCATTGTTATTAAAGCTTTTATTTGGAAAATTAATAGGAGAAGATGATCCAGCACAAGTTGCAAGATCTATTAGAGATGAAGGTTGATTAACTCAAACTTCATATAATATTTTATACGGTTCTGTACAAGATTTTCCAGTATGAAAAGTTATAAGTTCTATGTCTAGAGATTTAAATCCTCCACTTTGAGGTTCTGTAGAAAGATTAGTTTCTAGTTCCGCACAAGTAATTACTGGTGATGCATCATTAGCATATGCAGTTACACAAAATGTTGGAGCTCTTAGAGAATTTCAAGGTTATGTAAAAACATTACAAGATGAGTAAAAAAATAGCCCCCTACCAACCATTAAGGCTGATAGGGGGCTTGTGTTATATTAATCGTTTGATTTTATAGAATAAGTCTTTTAAAGATCCGTTATTATTTATATAACTTTCAAACTCTCGTTCTGCTTTGAGTTCCATAATTTGTCGTTCAGAGGCGTGATTGCCAGGAGTGCAGCCTGGACGTTCGATTAACACTCTAAATGAATTATGATAATCTAATTCTTCAAACTCCTTTTTAAATCGTAAATCTGAAAATATTAAATTATTTCCTTTAAGTGATGCGTTAATCCATATTTTATCTGAAATAAATTCACGACAAATTTGGGTTCCAATGTATTGCAAACACTGTCTAATTGTAAGGGTATATGTTTTGATGATGTGATAACTATCTGATTCAATTAACTTTGATAAGTTTTTATCCGATAATAATCTAACACATGGATCTGTACATTTGTATATTTTACTTGTGTTAAAATCAACACAGTAATTTTCTTTAAAATCTCTATCTTCAAATTTTTCTACAGGGACACCTAATATGATAGAAAGTACCTCTTTAAGCGGTTTGGCAAAAGAAGTAACTTTCCATTTTCCAAAGTTTCCTAAAAAATTAAAACGTTTGTATATCCAATAAAAATGTAAGAAAGATGGAGTGTTTAAAAGAAACTTCAGCATTTCTGCTGAAGTATCCTTTCCAACATTTTTTAATCCGGACATTGCGATTATATTACTTTTCCTCAACACTTATATTTACTTTAAATCCAACATTCGGTCCTTCAAAGATTTCAATTTCTCTAGATAGAGCGTTATTAATATAATTTTCAATTGAAAGTCTTAAAAGACTTCTTCCTATTTTTAAATCCTTTTCTGAATACACCTTACCATCATTTAGATGTCCAATGTTCCATGGAAATCTAGAATCTGCTTGATATCGATCCACTCCTAGAGAATTTAATAAAGCTTTGACTCCTACGCTATTTCTAGCGTTAGTTCCAATCCATTTTTTATTGGTTAATAAAATAGTTTTAATACTAAATGGTGTAGCATTAACACTAAATCCGGCCAACAATTTAAGTCCCAAATCTACTACAGACATATCTGCTGAATTAAGCATAGTAATAATTTGTTTAGCATCATCAAGTGTCATTTCTGGACTAATTGTAGTGTCAATTTTCTTATTTAAATCTTCATCTGAAATTAATGGTTTTGGTGGAGTTGTTAAAAGAATTTGTTCCTTTTGACTATAAATTTGAACAACACCAGAATAAATAGATGTTGGAGAGAGTCCGGAATTTTTAAAAGCCTGATTTATATATGATGATTGATATGTATCAATTATATATACATAATCTTTATCTTCAAATACAAAATAATTTCTATAAGTCTGAGTCGGTTTAATTGATTTATCTACAATTATAAAATCGGCTTTATCTACTTTAATGCATCTTTTGTACTCAGTTCCCTCAAGTTTATATCGAGGGAACGTAGCACTTTTATCAAAATACAGTGTTGCAGAATCAGTAAGAACACCAAACTGTTCTGGTCTAAATTTTCTAGGAGTTGAAGTTAATTCAATTACATCAGTTTTATTAATTCCATATAAACCATCGCATTCTTGAATTATATACTCTCTATTTGTTCGCCACGAATTTTGATCACGATATGTTAATCGTACAGTTTTTATTGGTTTTGTTATACCTACTATTTGCATAATTAGAACATTTTAGATCTGATTTTTGGATGAATCATAAGTTTATTCATCTTTGCAGAATTTTTTACAGCTAATGTTTTTACGATATTAAATATTAAATCTTCTGAAAACAACATTGTATCGTTATCGATAATTTCAATAAGTCTTTCCTGTACTTTCTTTGTTTCAGAACCTTTTGTATTAAAATAAAGCATTGCATAATTAAGCAATCTTGTTGCAAGTACAGATGCGATTTCTGGATGATAGCTATTATATTCATCATACACGCACTGCTTTATTTTTGTTTTAATTGTACTCCAATCTCCAAGAAGCATATCTTTAGGAGCAATGAGTTTATCAAGTTTGTTCTTAATAAATACAGTAAATAGCGATCCAATAACATTCTCTTCGTCATGAAAACATCCCTTACTAATATTAAGAATCATTGCGAGATTTTCTGGCTTATCCCAATTTTCAATTCCAGAAATTGCATTACAGAAAGTTACATAACTTCTTGGATTAATTCCTTTAAGTCCATTTGCTTCTGTAAAAATTTCAGAGAAATATGAAAGACAGAAATTAATAGCTCTGTTATCAAGATTTGACTCCTCTGCCCATTTCGCCCAAGGTTCAATATCAAACTTTACAGTAAAGTTGATAAATCGAGACTTCTGTGCAGAATCAAGAGATGTTACTGAGTAAGATCCATTATCTGGATTTGATGAAAGTACAATGTTTGTATTTTCTGGAAGACTCCATGAAATATAACGTCCTGTATTAATCAACTCCATTGTTGCCTGCATAAACAAACTATTTGCTCTAGTATAATCGTCAATAAGAAGAATTGTTCCATTAGGATTTGCTTCTCTTGGTAACCATGCTGGTGTAGCATAAGACATTCTAGACTGATCTAGAAATTCGTAGTCACCACATGGAAGCTGTGTATATACACTAAGCATTTCTGCTGGAATCCACTTTTCCTTAAAGTTTCCATCCTCATCCTTAATTGACATGAGATACTCCTTGATTGGAAAACCAGTAAGATCAGATACTTCCTCAAGCTCACTAAGATTAATTTTAACAAATGTCATTCCCATTTCTTCAGCAAGCTGTTCGATAATAGAAGTTTTTCCTGTTCCGGCTTCACCTTCAATACCAACAGTAATAGGATACTTCTTATCAGCAGTAAGTCTTTTATTATTCTCTATTAAATATTTAAAAATATGTGAAAACTCTTCAAGAGTTATTGTGTTCATTTCGTTATTCATTGTTTTTTGGTATATAAATTGTTTTTCCTGGATAATTTTGTTTATTGCCATCAGAAGTAATTATCCAAATCATATCTTTTAGTGGTCTTATTCCTATTGGTGCATATCCATCTGTAAAATATACAAATGAAGTATATTCTTTTCTATTTTGATTGTAGTATTCAATTGGAGGATCAAAATTAGTTCCACCTCTACCATGAATTTTTCCATCAAATTTACCAGAATATTGATATTGAGCTGTAATTCTTGTATCACATTCAATTATATCAATAATAGCACCAGCTTTATATATGTGATTAATTTCACTAAAGAAATCACATAACTCCTTGTTACTTACCGAACCAGAAGTATCTATTGCTACTAATATCTTTGTTTTCTTTTTGTGTCGAATTCCGGATGAATCTGGAAATCTAAGAGACTCTTTTTTACGTGTTTTCTTTAATGTAATGTCATTAATTGTACCAATACATCTTCGAAAATATTGTCTCCAATTAAATACAGGTTTTTTCTGTTTAAATAGTTTTCCAATATAACTTGCAAGTTCTCCTGGAATAGTACCTTGAAGTTTTTGAACTTGTTCTGCAGTATGTTTAGCAATATGATCAATTTGCTGTTCTATTAATTGCTTTTCTGCTTCAGATAAATTATCAAATCCTTTCCATGATGAGTGATCACCAGTTCCATTATCAGGATTTCCCATTTGTGGGCACTTACTTTGAAAGTCTGGATTTTTTGGGAGATTGTCGTAGTAATACTTAGTTCCCATTTTATAATCTAATCCGAATTCTGCAGCATCAACACACCCGTTTGGTAGATTGTCTATATAAGAATTTACTTCCGCATCTGCTGCATAATTAAATAATTCGAAATCAGAAAAACTTTCACGCATGGTCAAATGCTTGAAACAAATGTGCATCAACTCGTGTTTTAGAATTGCCAACTGTTGTTCGTCTGTTAAAGAATACCAAAAGTCTTTATTTACTTCAAGTTGACAATCAATTCCATTTCTACAAACACCTGCTGTTGGAACATTATCCGAATAACATTTACTTAATGATAAAAGAAATAGTCCATAAAAAGGATCTGTGATAATTAATTGTTTACATGCTTTACTTAATTCCATTTTTATTATTTATTTTTTCTAGTACTTCGTGTACAGATACTGGAGTGTAGTTGTTATTATCTACTCCCACATCCCATGAATTTTTTGGCATAAGTTTTACCAACTCTGAATCTATAGTTTCATCTACTTCAGGATTTGTGCAAGTGTGAACGTGACCATAAAGCATAATTGATCCATCATTACTTCCTTCCCAGCACAAAATTGGCCTATGCGATAAAATAAACGTTTTCCATTCATGATCTTTAATTTTTATTGATACTTTTGCTAAATCAACTACATCTTCAAACATTTCTGTTGGAATATCTTCATGTCGATCGTGATTTCCAAGAATTAGATATTTTTTACCAGTCATTCTATTTAAAAACCCTCTCCATTGATTTTTGGTAGCAAAAGCAAAATCACCTAAAATAAATACAGTTGCTGTATCTGGAACGGTCTTGTTCCAATTTTCAATTAATTTTTCAGTTTGGTCTTGTACTGTTTCAAAAGGGCGTTTACAGTACTTAATTATATTTCCGTGTCGGAAATGAAGGTCAGAGGTAAAGAATACCTC
>Ga0233377_1000234_pt1 | contig 29265 bp, 17 predicted proteins | sample ElkDunMinimDraft_6_FD_191540 | JGI IMG/M metagenome (GOLD analysis project Ga0233377, IMG submission 191540) | Fecal eukaryotic communites from dung pellets of Tule Elk in California, USA - Elk Dung E36 | ecosystem: Host-associated > Mammals > Digestive system > Large intestine > Fecal | place...
CCGGGGCATGAGGAAGGACGCCCGCTACGAGCGGGCCAGGGAGATGGTCGAGCTCGTCGGCCTGTCGGGCTCGGAGGACTCCTACCCCGACCAGCTGTCGGGCGGCATGCAGCAGCGTGTCGGGCTGGCCAGGGCCCTGGCGGTGGATCCGGACGTGCTCTTCTTCGACGAGCCGTTCTCCGCGCTCGACCCGCTGATCAGGCGGGACATGCAGAACGAGGTCATCCGCCTGCACCGCGAGGTCGGGAAGACAATGATCTTCATCACGCACGACCTGAGCGAGGCGCTCAAACTCGGTGACCGCATCCTCATCATGCGCGACGGCGAACTCGTCCAGATGGGCACGCCGGACGAGGTCGTCGGGGCGCCGGTGGACGACTACGTGCGCGAGTTCGTCAGCGACGTGCCCCGATCGAACGTGCTCACCACCCGCTGGATCATGCGCCCGCCCCGGCCCGACGAACCGCTGGACGGCCCGGAGGTCGGCCCCGACGTCGTCGTACGCGACGCCGTGCACACGGTCCTGCGTGCGACGCGCCCGGTCAAGGTCGTCGAGGGGGGCGAGCTGCTGGGGGTCGTCACGGCCGAGGAGATCCTCGGAGTGCTCGCCGAGCCCGGCAGGTCAGAGGAGCGGGGCTGATGGCCACCCGGGCCACCCCGGCCGGTGGCCTGCGGCTCCTGCCCGCCTGGCCCCGCCGCTATCTGATCGCCGCCGTCGTCGCGGCCTGGGTGCTGCTCTGGGTGTTCCTCCAGGGCCGCGACACCTTCCAGCTCGGCGGCGCGGAGCTGACCCCGCTGCACGTACGGGTCAACGAGGCGAGCGAGGTCATCGACAACAGCAGGAACGAGAACCCGTTCTTCCTGTACTTCGTCAACTACATCCGGCTCTTCCTCGATGAGTTCGTCACGTTCGTCCAGGCGCTGATCAGCCGGCCGTCCTTCGGGCGCCCGCTGCCGGTCGTCGGCTGGCTGGGCGTGGTCGCCGTCGCCACGGCGATCGCGCTGCTGTGGGGCAACCTGCGGGTCGCCCTGCTGACCGCGATCGGCTTCGCCTCCTTCGGCCTGCTGGGTCTGTGGGAGGAGAGCATGGACACCCTCGCCCTCACCCTGGCCGCCGTCGCGCTCTCGCTGCTCATCGGCATCCCGCTCGGCGTCTGGGCCGGGGTGAACGACCGGTTCAACCGCCTGGTCACCCCGCTGCTCGACTTCATGCAGACGATGCCGACGTTCGTCTACCTCGCGCCGCTCACCCTGTTCTTCCTCATCGGCCCCGCGAGCGCGACCGTGGCGACCGTCGTCTACGCCGTCCCGCCCACGATCCGCATCACCGCGCACGGCATCCGCGAGGTGCGGCCCGCGACGCTGGAGGCGAGCACCTCCCTCGGCGCGACCGCCTGGCAGTCCCTGAGGAAGGTGCGGCTCCCGCTGGCCAAGCGGACCGTCATCGTCGGTGTCAACCAGACCATCATGGCCGCGCTGTGCATGGTCACCATCGCCGCGCTGATCGACGCCCCCGGCCTGGGCAAGACCGTCGTCAAGGCGCTGGAGACCCTCGACGTCGGCGGCGCCTTCAACGCGGGCCTCGCCATCGTCGTGATGGCGATCGTGCTCGACCGGGTCACCACCGCCGCGGGACGCCGCGTCGAGACCCGCGACCGGGCCGGACTCTCGCGCGGGGCGGGCCGCCGCCGCGCGGAGATCGGCGCGGTCCTCGCGGTCACCGGCGTGCTGGTCTACCTCTCCCACGTCTACGTGTGGGCCGCGGAGTTCCCGGGCGAGGCGAACATAGGGCGGTACGTCCGCCAGGGCGTCGACGTGGCCACCCTGTGGACGCAGGACAACCTCGCGGTCTACACCGGCGCGTTCAGGAACGCGGTCTCCTACGGCCTGCTCAACCCGTTCGAGGCGCTGCTCACCGGCTCGCCGTGGTGGCTGGTCGGCGCGGTGCTGATCGCGTTCGCCGCGATCCTGGCGAATGTCAGGGTCGTGCTCGTCACCGCGGTCTGCGTCGCCCTGCTCGTCGGGCTCGGCCTGTGGCAGGACAGCATGGTGACCCTGGCCTCGACACTCGTGGCCACCGTCCTGGTGATGGGCCTCGGGGTGGTGTTCGGCGTCTGGATGGGGCGCAGCGACCGCGTCGACCAGCTGGTGCGGCCCGTCCTCGACGCCGGGCAGACCATGCCGCCGTTCGTCTACCTGGTGCCGATCCTCGGCCTGTTCGGTGCCACCCGGATCACCGCGATCGTCGCCGCGGTCGTCTACGCGGCGCCGGTGGCGGTCAAGCTCACCGCGGACGGCATCCGCGGCGTGGCGCCGAGCGCGGTGGAGGCCGCCACGGCCGCGGGCTCCAGCACCTGGCAGCTCATCACCAAGGTGCAGCTGCCGATGGCGCGCGGCGCGCTCACCCTCGCCGCCGGCCAGGGGCTCGTCTACGTGCTCGCCATGGTCGTCGTCGGCGGCCTGGTCGGGGCCGGCGCACTCGGCTACGACGTGGTGGCGGGCTTCTCCCAGCTTCAGCTGCGAGGCAAGGGACTCGCCGCGGGCGTGGCGATCGTCGTACTCGGGATCATGCTGGAGCGCATCACCAGGGCCGCGGCACGGCGAGCCGACGCCGAGGCGCACGGCCTCCGGTGAGGAGCGGGAAGAGGCGGGAGAAGACGGAGACAGCGAGAGATCGGGCGCGGCCGGACACCTGCCGGGCGGAACGAACACGCACACGAAACCCAATACAGGAGGACCTTGTGACAGTTTCGAGGATCGGACGACCGCGGGCGACGGCGCTCCTGGTCGCGACCGGCCTCCTCGTCTCCGCGTGCGGCGGGGCGAAGGTCGGCGAGAGCGACACGGGAGCCGCTCCGGCGGCCTCGGGCGCGGACGGCAGGAAGGCGTGCGGCGCGGTCAACATCGCGATCAACCCGTGGGTCGGGTACGAGGCGACCGCGGCGGTCATCGCCCACGTGGCGGAGAAGGATCTCGGCTGCTCGGTCACGAAGAAGGACCTCAAGGAGGAGATCGCCTGGCAGGGCTTCGCCACCGGTCAGGTCGACGCGATCGTGGAGAACTGGGCACACGACGACCTGAAGAAGAAGTACATCGAGGACCAGAAGGTCGCCGTCTCGGCGGGATCGACCGGCAACAAGGGCGTCATCGGCTGGTACGTGCCGCCGTGGATGGCCGAGAAGTACCCCGACATCACCGACTGGAAGAACCTCAACAAGTACGCCGACCTGTTCAAGACCTCCGAGTCGGGGGGCAAGGGACAGCTGCTCGACGGCGACCCGTCCTTCGTGACCAACGACGCGGCCCTGGTGAAGAACCTGAAGCTGGACTACAAGGTCGTCTACGCGGGCAGCGAGGCGGCGCTCATCACCGGGTTCAGGCAGGCCGAGAAGCAGAAGACCCCGATGCTCGGCTACTTCTACGAGCCGCAGTGGTTCCTGGCGGAGGTCAAGCTCGTCAAGGTCAAGCTGCCCGAGTACACCGAGGGCTGCGACGCCGACCCGGAGAAGGTGGCCTGCGACTACCCGCTCTACGACCTCGACAAGATCGTGAGTAAGAGGTTCGCCGACTCCGGCAGCCCGGCGTACGACCTGATCAAGAACTTCACCTGGACGAACGAGGACCAGAACCTCGTGGCCAAGTACATCTCCGAGGACAAGATGACGGCCGAGGAGGCCGCGGAGAAGTGGGTCGGCGACAACCCCGACAAGGTGAAGGTCTGGCTCCCCACCTCCTGAGCGCGCTCGCCTTGCAAGCGAGATGTCACTGGTTCGAAGCCGGTAGTGCCCACCGCAAGCCCCTCACCTGCGAAAACAGGCGAGGGGCTTTTCTTTTTGTTGCCAGACCGCCTTGCCGCGTCGCTCAGCCGGTTGTTGCCTTAACACGTGAGCACGCGCTGGTGTCATGCCCCTTGGCGCCTCGGGCGGGGCGAGGCGGCTCTTCACCCGTTGCTTTTGGTGACGATTCGCTACCCTGAGTGAGGGGAGTGTGTGGAGGGAGTCACAGGTGCGTAAGCCGTATGGCTTTGAGATCGAGCCGGAGGTCCGTGAGTGGCTCGACAACCTGAGCGACAGCGACTTCAAGCGGATTGACGAGGTAGCTGGTCTACTGGCGGAAAAAGGGGCTGAGCTTGGCGGTCCATGGTCGGACCATCTGGAAGGGTCGGTCTGGGAACTGCGGGTTCGGCTCCGCGATGTTGCAGCTCGGGTGACGTACTGGTGTACTCCGGATAGGAGAATCGTGTTGCTCACGGCTTTCCGCAAGACCAAGCAGCACGATCAACGGCAGATCGACAGGGCGGTCCGGGCGCAGAAGATCTGTGAACGCGATCACCATGGACCGGTGGCCGAGATCTATGAGAGGGAGGTGTGATGACTGGTTATCACACCCGCTGGGTGCGGCCTGAACCTGAGACAGAGGATCCCGAACGGATCATGATCCGTGAAGCGCTGGCTTTTGGTAAGGCGCTGTATGACCGGCGTGGTGCGCTTGGACTGACCGTGGCGGAACTGGCCGAGCGTGCGGGTATGACCGAGGATGAGATCGAGTGCATCGAGGAAGGCGGGACCGCGCCGACGATCGCCTTGCTGCGGCATCTGGCCGCGGCGCTGAACGCTGACGTCCGTCTCACCTCCGGTCATGATCTGGGGTCGGTCTGGTTCGAGCCTCACGCGGCGTGATCGACGTCAGGCGGTGGACGGGCGGCTCAGGTCGTACCCCCGCAACGAGAGAAGGGCCCGCGGGAGACCGCGGGCCCTTTTCTTCAACTGGTGGTCAGCCCTTGTAACGAGGGGCCAGGCGGTCGCCCGGCAGGCAGAACTCGCCCGTGAAGAAGGTGCTCTCCGGGACGCAGCGCCACATGCTGGGGTTGGTGTAGCTGGGGGCGAGGCGGTCGTCGATCGCCTGCTCCAGCGCGTAACCGCCGGCCAGCAGCTTCGCCTCCGAGAAGGCGCCGCCGATCAGCGTCACACCGATGGGGTTGCGGCCCGACGAGCTCTGCTGCGCGCCATATCCGGCGGGGATGGTGAGCGCGGGGTAGCCGGCGCGGTCGGCGTAGCCGATCACGTTGCTGCCGCTCGGGACCATGATCAGGTCGTACTCGCTCAGGGCGGTGTCCAGGACGGCTTTGTTGGCGGCCTTGCCGGCCTCCAGGTCGGCCGTGTACTTGGCGTTCGTCGCGGGGTCGGACAGGTCGATCGCCTGGGCGGCCAGCAGTTGACCCTGCTGGTACTTCAGGCCCTCGACCGGGTTGGCGTTGTTGTAGTCGATGATGCTCTGCAGCGTCATGCCGGGCTTGGCCGCGCCGAGGTAGGCGTTCAGGTCACGCTTGAACTCGGTGGCGACGACGCTGTCGGTCGCGGCCGGTGTGGCGATCGAGACCTGGGTGACGGTCGCGCCGAGGCCCTGGAGCTTGGCGATCGCCTCCTGGTAGGGGGCGCTCGTGCTGGACACCACGGCGATCTTCTTGCCCGCGAGGGCATCGGCCTTGAGGTCCTTCGTGTAGTCGACCGGGCTCGCCGGGTCGGCGATCACGTTGAGGATCGTCGCGGCGTCGCCGACGCTGCGGGTGATCGGGCCGGGGGCGTCCTGCGACTTGGCCACGGGGAGCACACCGGTCGTGCTGACCAGGCCGACGGTCGGCTTGAGTCCCACCACACCGGCCGCGTCGGCAGGGGCGAGGAGCTGCGCCGAGTCGGGTGAGGTCTCCATGCCGATCGTGATCGCGGCCAGACCCGAGGCGGTGGCCGCCGTGGCACCGGCCGACGAACCCGCAGGGGTCTTGTCGGTGTCGTTCGGGAGCAGGACCTGGCCGCCGAGCGAGGAGTAGCCCTTCGGCAGGTTGGCGTCGAAGACGCCGTTCAGCTCGGTGACGTTGGTCTTGCCGAGCACGATCGCGCCGGCGGCCTTCAGCTTCGCCACGAGGACGGAGTCGTTGGCCGGCTTGAGACCCTGGAGGGCGATCGAGCCGCCCGTGGTCGACAGCGACTTGGCGTCGATGGTGTCGTTGATCAGCACCGGCAGACCCCAGAGGGCGGGACGCGGCGGGTGCTTGTCCTTCGGGCCGGTGGGCTTGCCGGTGCGGTACTTCCGCCGCTCCTGGTCGAGCTTGCGGGCTTCCTTGATCGCGTCGGCGTTGATCTCGCGGACGGCCTGGATGGCCGGGCCCTCGGCGTTGGTCAGCGCGATGCGGTCGAGGTAGGCGCGGGTGAGCTCCTCGGCCGAGACCTCGTCCTTGTTCAGCTTCTGGATCAGGCTCTGCGCCGTCTCGGTCTCCAGCGAGAAACCGAGCGGCCGGGAGTCGTGGTGAGTCACCTTGAGGACGGCGTCGTAGTCGGGGTTGCAGGCGCCGCGCTCGGCGAACGGCGGAGCCGGGGTCGTCTTCGCGCAGCGGTACATGCTCGGGTTCACGAGGCTGGCCGGCCGGCGCAGCTTGGTGGCCTGCTCGATGACGTAGGCGACGCCGAGCAGGTTGAACTCGCTGTAGGCGTTGCCGTGGACCAGCACGTTCTGGGCGCGCCGATGGGTCGCGTTGTAGCCCATCGGGATCGTGATCGACGGGTAACCGGCCTGCGGGGCGCTCGGCACGCTGCCCAGGATGGCGATCACCGGGTCGGCCGGCTGCGCCGGGTCCGAGTTGGTGTACGTCACCATGTCGTCGATGGCCTTGTGCCAGGCGACCTTACGGATCGCGAGGTTCGTCCGGTACGCCTGCTCGTTGACCCCACCCGGGGTCACGTCCGCCTGCGACGAGTCCAGGTGTCTGACGTTTCCGAACTTGAGCGCCTGGTGAGCTTCGGCCTGGTTGACCCGCACCTCTTCGACCAGCGATTTGATCGGCGCCTGCGGGCCGAGCCGCTCGTAGTAGGAGTTGATGCTCTTGTGCTGCTCATAGCCGCTGGGCAGCGCGGGCAGCGAGGGGATCGTCGCCTGCGGGCGGGGCACCAGGATGGCGCCGGCGGCGGTCAGGGCGTCGTACGCGATCTTGAGTGGGCTGCCCTCGGCGAGGGTGCCGTTGTACCCGATCTTCTTGCCGCGCACGAAGTCGAGATCGATGGCCTTGGTGTAGTCGGGCAGCGTCTCGGGGAGCGGCGGAATGATGCCCTTGGCGATGTAGTCGTCGCCGAACATGGCCTTGTACCCGGCGTCGGCCACCGGGTCGGGCCCGGCGATCGAGGCCAGTGTGAGCGCGGCGTCGGAGACCGTGCGGGTCATCGGGCCGGCGATGTCCTGCGAGGCCGAGATGGGCGCGATGCCGTAACCGGGCACGAGACCCACGGTCGGCCGCAGACCCACGAGCGACTGCGCGTTCGACGGCGAGATGATGGAACCGGAGGTCTCGGTCCCGATGCCCAGCGTCGACAGCGCCGCGGCCATGGCCGCGCCGGTGCCCGACGACGACCCGGAGGGGTTCTGGTCGGCGTCGATGCCGTTGATGACCTGGCCGCCATAGTTGCCGAACCCGGAGGGCTGGGAGCCGAAGCTGTTGGCGTACTCCGACAGCCCCACCTTGCCGAGGATCACGACGCCGCGTTCCTTCAGCTTCTTGGTGATGCCGGCGTCGGAGGCCGGGAAGGACTGGCGCAGCGACCAGTTGTTCGCCGTCGTGGGCATGCCCTCGACGTCGATCAAATCCTTGAGCAGGATCGGCAGTCCCATGGCCGGGCCGAGCGACTTGCCCTGCTTGCGCAGGCGGTCGTACGCCTTGGCCTCCTTCAACGCGTTGGGGTTGAGGTCCGTGACGGCGTTCAGGCCGGGCCCGCGCTTGTTCAGCGCGGTGATCCGGTCGATGTACGCCTTGGTGAGGTCGACCGAGGTCAGCTTGCCGGCGGCCATGAGGGAGATGGCCTCGGCGCCGGTCAACGTCTCAAGGTCGAGTTTGACCTTGGCGTTGGCCTGCTGGGGTTGCACGGCTACGAGAGTGAGGGAGAGGGAGAGAGAGATGAGGGAGATGAGGACTTTGCGCACTACGCGCTCCTTGGGGAACCCGGTATTGCGCGTGACGCTATAGACCAGTCATTACGGTGATATGTCGTACATATTCCCTGGGGGAAACGTGCTGTACTGACTGGTTTATTACGGTTGTCCGCTTATCTGGAACCTTCCATTGGCCATGGTGGGAATCGTGGCCGTGCGGATCTCCGGATGGGTTGTCCACGCCAACCCCTGGATGACCGTCGGCGTGGACGGGATCGTCCACGCCGACGCCCCCCGGCGTCGAGGCGCGCTTTGGAGACGAGCGCATCGCGATGAGCGTCTTCCGTTTCCTGTGAACGACTACCGGCCCGTTCTTGACAGTGTTGTCGACGGGAGGACAATCTGTTGCGAGAAGCGCACCATGTTTCGGACTGCGCAACGACGGAGGTGGGTATGGCGGGCCGGCGCGTCGTCGTCATCGGAGCGGGGGTCGTCGGGGCGGCCCTCGCGGACGAGCTCTCGGCCAAGGGCTGGGACGACATCACCGTCGTCGACCAGGGCGCCCTTCCCGCCCCCGGGGGATCGTCCTCCCACGCGCCGGGCCTGGTCTTCCAGACCAACCCCTCCAAGACCATGGCGGAACTCGCCCGCTACACCGTCGAGAAGCTCCTCGACCTCGACTGCTTCCTCCAGGTGGGCGGCCTGGAGGTGGCCACCACGCCCGAGCGGCTCGCCGAGCTGCACCGGCGCCACGGCTGGGCGACCTCCTGGGGGATCGAGGCGAGCGTGCTCACCCCCGAGGAGTGCGTGGAGCGCCACTTCCTGCTCGACCGGGACAGGATCCTCGGGGGGCTGTTCGTCCCCACCGACGGCCTGGCGAAAGCCGTGCGCGCCGTCGAGGTCCAGCTCGCGCGCGCACGGGAGCGGGGGGTCCGCGTCCTCGACCGGCACGAGGTGCTGGACATACGCGTCGAGGACGACCGGGTCGCGGCCGTCGTCACCGACCGGTGCGAGATCCCCGCGGACCTCGTGGTCTGCTGCGCCGGGATCTGGGGTCCCAAGGTGGCGGGCATGGTCGGCATGACGCTGCCGCTCACCCCCCTCGCCCACCAGTTCGCCTGGACCGGTCCCGTTCCCGCGCTCGCCGGACAGGACGAGGAGGCCGTCCGGCCGATCCTGCGCCACCAGGACGCCGACCTGTACTACCGGGAGCGCTTCGATCGGCTCGGCGTCGGCTACTACGGCCACCGCCCGATGCCGATCACCGCCGAGGAGATCCTCCCGATCGCCGACGCCGAGGTCATGCCCTCGGTGCTGCCGTTCACCGGCGACGACTTCGCCCCCGCCTGGGCCGAGACGAAGGCGCTGCTGCCCGCCACGGGGGAGACCGAGTTCGAAGGGGGCATCAACGGCCTGTTCTCCTTCACCACCGACAACATGCCGCTGCTCGGGCAGTCACCCGAGGTGGAGGGCTTCTGGGTGGCCGAGGCCGTGTGGGTCACCCACTCGGCGGGGGTGGGCCGCGCCATGGCCGAGTGGCTCGCCGACGGCCACTGCTCCTCCTTCGACCTGCACGAATGCGACGTCAACCGGTTCGAGGCCCACCAGCTGGCCCCCGAGTACGTCCGCACCCGCGGCTGCCAGAACTTCGTCGAGGTCTACGACATCATCCACCCGCTCCAACCGGCGGAGAACCTGCGCCCGTTGCGCACCAGCCCCTTCCACACCCGCCAGCGCGAGCTGGACGCCCACTTCCTGGAGACCGCCGGCTGGGAGCGTCCCCAGTGGTACGGGGCGAACGCGCCCCTGCTCGACGGCCGTGACATCCCCCGCCCCAACGACTGGGCCGCCCGCCACTGGTCGCCGATCGTCGGCGCGGAGGCCCAGGTCTCGCGCGAGTCCGTCGCCCTCTACGACATGAGCTCGCTCAAGCGGATCGAGGTCGCGGGCCGCGGGGCGGGCGCCTTTCTCCAGCGGATGTCCACGGGCGACGTCGACAAGTCCGTCGGCTCGGTCACGTACTGCCTGCTGCTCGACCACGACGGCGGCATCCGCGGCGACATCACCGTCGCCCGGCTGGGCCGCGACCTGTTCCAGGTCGGCGCCAACGGCAACCTCGACCTCGACTGGCTGCACCGCCACCTGCCCGCCGACGGGTCGGTCACCGTCACCGACCTCACGCCGGGAACCTGCTGCGTCGGCGTCTGGGGCCCTCGGGCCCGCGAGGTCGTCGCCCCGCTCGCCGGCCCCGACTTCGGCCCCGGCGGTTTCCGCTACTTCCGCGCCGCGCGGGCCCACGTCGGCGCCGTGCCCGTCACCGCGCTGCGGCTCTCCTACATCGGGGAGCTGGGCTGGGAGCTCTACACGACGGCCGACATGGGCGCGAAGCTGTGGGACACCCTCTGGGAGGCGGGCCAGGAGCACAGGATCATCGCCGGAGGCCGCGGCGCCTTCAACAGCCTGCGGCTGGAGAAGGGCTACCGCTCCTTCGGCACCGACATGACCTACGAGCACGACCCCTACGAGGCGGGTCTCGGCTTCGCCGTGCGCAAGGCCGGCCGGGGCGACTTCATCGGCCGCGCGGCCCTCGCCGAACGCGGCACGACCCCCCGGCGCAGGCTGACCTGCCTCACCGTCGACGACCCCGCCGCCGTCGTGATGGGCAAGGAGCCGGTGTACGACGGCGCGTCCCGCGCCGGATACGTCACCAGCGCCGCCTACGGCCACACGATCGGCAAGAACATCGCCTACGCCTGGCTGCCCGCCGAGCTGTCCGTGCCGGGAAGGGAGCTGCGCATCGGCTACTTCGACGAGCGGGTCGCCGCCGTCGTCGCCGAGGAGCCGCTGTACGACCCGGCGATGGAGCGCCTGCGTGGCTAGCGGCGCGCCGGGGACACCGGGAACGCGGGGAACGAGGGGGACGCCCGTGCGCCCCGTGAGCTCCGCGAGGCCGGAACCCCTCACGCGCGGGTTCGCCCGCGGGACCGAGAAGGGACGACGTTGAACACCGAGGAGTCGCCCGAGCACCCCGACTGGCTGTGGGGTTCTCCCGAACCGAAGCCCTCCTACGACGTGGTGATCGTCGGCGGTGGAGGCCACGGCCTGGCCACCGCCTACTACCTGGCGAAGAACCACGGGATCACCGACGTGGCCGTGCTGGAGAAGGGCTGGCTGGCGGGCGGCAACATGGCGCGCAACACCACCATCATCCGCTCCAACTACTTGTGGGACGAGAGCGCGGGCATCTACGAGCACTCGCTCAAGCTGTGGGAAGGGCTGGAGGAGGACCTCGGCTATCCCCTCCTGTTCAGCCAGCGCGGCGTGCTCAACCTCGCGCACAGCCTGCAGGACGTCAGGGAGAGCGTCCGCCGGGTCAACGCGAACCGTCTCAACGGCGTCGACGCCGAATGGCTCGGCCCCGAGGAGGTGAGGGAGGTCTGCCCGATCGTCGACGTCTCGCCCGAGGCGCGCTACCCGGTCCTCGGCGCCACCTACCAGCCGCGCGCGGGAATCGCCAAGCACGACTACGTGGCCTGGGGGTTCGCCCGCGCCGCGGCCGCGCTGGGCGTCGACCTGATCGAGCACTGCGAGGTCACCGGCGTCGACGTCGTGGACGGGCGCGTGCGGGCCGTACGCACCACCAGGGGCCGCATCGCCGCGGGCAGGGTCGCGATGTGCGCGGCGGGACACTCCTCGGTCGTCGGCCGGATGGCGGGGGTGGAACTGCCGGTGCAGAGCCACCCGCTGCAGGCCCTGGTCTCGGAGCTGCTGGAGCCCGTGCACCCCACGGTGGTCATGTCCAACGCGGTGCACGTCTACGTCAGCCAGGCGCACAAGGGGGAACTGGTCATGGGGGCGGGCATCGACGCCTGCAACTCCTACCGGCAGCGCGGCGCCTTCCACATCATCGAGCGGCAGATGGCGGCGGCGCTCGAGCTGTTCCCCGTCTTCGCGCGGGCCCACGTGCTGCGCACCTGGGGAGGGGTGGTCGACGTCACCCCCGACGCCTCGCCCGTCGTCGGGCTCACCCCCGTCGACCATCTCTACGTCAACTGCGGATGGGGGACCGGCGGTTTCAAGGCCACCCCGGGCGTCGGATGGTGCTACGCGCACACGATCGCCCACGACGAGCCGCACCCCCTCAACGCCGCCTTCACGCTCGAACGATTCACCACCGGCGCGCTCGTGGACGAGCACGGCGCCGCCGCGGTGGCCCACTGAAGGAGCCCGACCGATGCTGCTGATCCCCTGTCCGTGGTGCGGGCCACGGGACGAGGCCGAGTTCCACCACGGAGGGCAGGCCCACGTCGCCTACCCCGGCGACCCGGCCGCGCTCTCCGACGAGGAGTGGGCGAGGTACCTGTTCTTCCGCGACAACCCCAAGGGGCCCTTCGCCGAGCGCTGGTACCACGTGGCCGGATGCCGCCGCTGGTTCAACGCGGTTCGCGACACCGCCACCAACGAGTTCCACGCCGTCTACCGGGTGGGCGAGCCGGGGCCGGTGGGCCGGTGAGCGAGCAGCCGTTCCGCCGGGCGGGCCGTCGCGGGGAAACACTGCCGTTCCGGTTCGACGGCCGTGACTACGAGGGGTACCGGGGCGACACGCTCGCCTCCGCGCTGCTCGCCAACGGCGTCCGTACGGTCGCGACGAGCGTCACGCTCGGCCGCCCCCGCGGGATCTTCGCCGCCTGGACCGAGGAGCCCAACGCCGTCGTCCAGATCGAGCGCCCCTTCCCCGAGCCGATGCTCCAGGCCACCGTCGTCGAGCTGTACGCGGGACTGGTGGCCACCGGCCTGCCGGGCAGGGGCAGGCTCGCCGCCGAACCCGACCCGGCGCGCTACGACGGCGTGTACGCGCACTGTGACGTCCTGGTGGTCGGCGCGGGACCGGCGGGCCTCGCGGCGGCGACCTCGGCGGCCACCTCGGGCGCCAGGGTGATCCTCGCCGACGACCGTCCCTCGCCCGGTGGAAGCCTGCCCGACACCGGCGAGAGCGTCGACGCTCTCCCGGGCGCGACCTGGGCCGCCACCGCGCTGGCCGCGCTGGAGGCCCATCCGGAGGTGCGGGTGCTCACCCGTACCAGCGTGTTCGGCTACTACGACGACAACTACCTGATCGCCGTGGAACGCAGGGGAGAGAACGCCTCCTCCCGGACGCGCCTGTGGCGCGTCCGGGCGCGCCGCGTCGTGCTCGCCACGGGCGCCCACGAGCGTTCGATCGCCTTCGCGGGCAACGACCTGCCGGGTGTCATGCTCGCCGGGTCGGCACGCGCGTACGTCAACCGGTACGGGGTCCTGCCCGGCCGCCGCGCGGTGGTGTTCACCACCGGGGACAGCGCCTACGCCGCGGCCCGCGACCTGGCCGCCGCGGGCGTCGAGATCGCCGCCGTCGTGGACACGCGCCACCCCGCCGGCCTGAGCCGGGGCGGTCCTGGTGGGGTGGCGGGCCGGGGCGGGCCGGGTGACCCGGACGACGCGAGGGGCCCGGGAGGCGCCGAGGTGCTCACCGGTCACGTCGTCACCCGCGTGAACGGCGAACACGGCGTCACCTCCGTGACCGTCTCGAAAAGGCCCTTTGAGGACGGCACGCCTTCCGGGGCCGCCGCTTCCGGGACGAACCCGTCAGGGGCCGTCGCCTCCGGGATCGTCGCCTCCGGGCCCACCGTGTCCGGGTCCGCTGCGTCCGGGACGGCTTCTTCCGGGGCGAACGCGTCAGGGGCGGACACCTCCGGCGGTCGCGAGATCGAAGCCGACCTGCTGCTCGTCTCGGGCGGATGGAATCCCGCCGTCCACCTGTTCGGCCAGGCGTCCGGGACGCTTCGCTACGACGAGGCGCTCGGCTCGTTCGTCCCCGGGAGCTGCCGCCAGGCCGTCGAGGTCGCCGGGGCCGCCCGAGGGCTCCTCACCCTCGCCTCCTGCCTGGAGGACGGCGCCGCCGCCGGAGCGCGGGCCGCCGAGGCGGCCGGTTTCCGCATCCCCTCGACGGCCTCCCGCGCGTCCGTCCAGGAGGCGGCGGAGGTCTCGCGGGCCGGGGGAGCGCGGGACACGGAGGCGGTCTCGAACCTCGGGGAAACAGCCGATGAGACCCCGGGCGGATCCCCCGCCGAGCACGTGTGGCTCGTCCCCGCCGACGACTACCGGACCCACTTCGTCGACCTGCAGCGCGACGTCACCGTCGCCGACATCATGCGCGCCACCGGGGCCGGGCTCCGTTCGGTCGAACATGTCAAGCGTTACACCACCGCCGGGACCGCGCACGACCAGGGAAAGACCTCCGGGGTGCTCACCAGCGGTGTCGTCGCCCACGCCCTCGGCCTGGACGTCTCCGAACTGGGCACCACCACCTTCCGCGCGCCCTATGTGCCCGTCTCCTTCGCGACCCTCGCCGGACGCGACAGGGGAGCGCTGCACGACCCCGTCCGGGTCACCGCGCTGCACGAGTGGCACGTGGCCTGCGGGGCGCCGTTCGAGAACGTCGGCCAGTGGAAGCGGCCCCGGTACTACCCCCGCGAGGGTGAGGACATGGAGGCCGCCGTCCTGCGCGAGTGCCGGGCCGTGCGGGAGGCCGCCGGAGCGATGGACGCCTCCACACTCGGCAAGATCGACATTCAGGGGCCGGACGCCGCGGAACTGCTCGACCGGCTCTACACCAACATGATGAGCACCCTCAAGGTCGGCTCGATCCGCTACGGCGTGATGTGCCGCCCCGACGGGATGGTCTTCGACGACGGCACGGTGATCCGCCTGGCCGAGAACCGTTTCCTGGTGACGACCACCACCGGCAACGCCGCGGCCGTCCTGGACTGGATGGAGGAGTGGCTGCAGACGGAATGGCCCTCGCTGCGGGTCTACTGCACCTCGGTCACCGAGCAGTGGGCGACGGTCGCGCTCGCCGGGCCACGCTCCCGCGAGGTGCTGGCCGCACTCGCCCCCGGCCTGGCCGTGGACAACGCGAGCTTTCCGTTCATGACGTGGCGTGACGGCACGGTGGCGGGCCTGGACGCGCGGGTGTGCCGGATCAGCTTCTCCGGAGAGCTGGCATACGAGATCAATGTCAGCGCCTGGGACGGGCTCGCCCTGTGGGAGGCCCTCCAGGCCACCGGGGCGGTCACCCCGTACGGAACCGAGACGATGCACGTGCTGCGAGCCGAGAAGGGCTACCCCATCGTGGGGCAGGACACCGACGGCACGGTCACCCCCGCCGACCTCGGCATGCAGTGGGTGGTGTCGGTGAAGAAGGCCGACTTCATCGGCAAACGTTCTTTCTCCCGCGCGGACACCGCCAGGCCCGACCGCAAGCACCTGGTCGGCCTGCTGCCGCTCGACCCGGACCGCCTGCTGCCCGAGGGCTCCCACGTGGTGGCCTTCGACCGGCTGCCCGAGCCGCCGGTGCCCACGCTCGGCCACGTCACCTCCAGCTACCGCAGTGCCGCGCTCGGCAGGACCTTCGCCCTCGCCCTCGTCAGCGGCGGGCGCGAACGGGTCGGCGAACGGCTGTACGTACCGGCCGGAAGGGAACTGCTGCCCGTCACCGTCACCCACCACGTCCTCTACGACCCCGAGGGAGCACGCCGCGATGGCTGAGCCACCGACCGGGCGGTTGAGCCCGCTCGCCCGGCTGGAACCGGTGTCGAGCCAGGACCTCCGTATCGCGGAGCTGCCGTTCCTCACCCAGATCGACCTGCGGGTGGAGCCGGGGAGTGCCACCGCCGCCGACATCGCCGGCGCCCTCGCCGTCCCGCTCCCCGTCGAGCCGGGCACCTTCGTGAGCACAGGCCGCGATGTGCCGCCGTCCGGCACGGCCGCGAGCGCCGCCCTGGTGCTGTGGCTCGGTCCCGACGAGTGGCTGGTCGTCGGACCCGCGGGCGATACGGGGCTGGAGGCCCGTCTGCGAGCCGTGGCCGCGACCGGTCACGCCGCCGTCACCGACGTCTCCGCCCAGCGGACCGTACTGCTCGTGGCCGGTCCCAGGGCCCGCGACCTGCTCTCCCACGGCTGTGCCCTCGACCTGCACCCACGCGTGTTCGGCCCCGGCCGCTGCGCCCAGACCATGCTCGCCCGAGCCCAGGTCGTCCTCGCCGTGCGCGAGGGCGAGGAGTTCCACATCTTCGTGCGCTCGTCCTTCGCGGTCTACCTCGCGGACTGGCTCCTCGACGCGGCGGGGGAGTACCTGGGGGGTTGAGGTGGCCGTCTGGGGCCGGGGGAAAGACCGGCCGGCGCGTTCGCGAACCCGCATGCGGGAGAGGTGGCCGCGGGGAGTCCGAGCTTTCACGGGGACAGGGCCGGTCCCGGCGTGTGCCGGGCCGGCCCTGTCCCCGTGAAGGACCTACGCGCCGGCCACGGAGGCGGACTTGGCCTCCGGGGCGGGAGCCGCGGAGGCGGCGGGAGCCGGCTTGCGCACCGCCGGCAGAACGGTCGCGGAGATGATCACGATCACTACGGAGAGCGCGGTGGACAGCCAGAACGCCGTCTGGATCCCGTCGATGGAGATCCCCTGTCCGGCCCCGCCGGCCAGCGAGGCCACCGCCACCGCGACGCCGAGGCACAGCCCGACCCCGAGCTGGCGGTTCGAGTTGTAGAGACCCGACGCGAGACCCATCTGGGCACCGGCCACACCGGACGTGGCCGCCACCGCGGTGCTGATCATCATGACCGTCACACCGACGCCGAGCAGGACGCCTCCGGGCAGCACGTTCAGCAGGAACGAGCCGTCGGCGGGCGCGAGCGCCAGCACCAGCGAGCCGACGACCAGGAAGAGGGCGCCGACGACCAGCACCGGACGGGCACCGATCCGCGCGGTCGTCTTCGCCACCGGCAGTGACGCCAGCACGACCACGAAGGCCTGCGGGAAGAACGCGAGCCCGGTGAGGATGGCGGAGAAGCCCAGGATCTGCTGCATGTAGAGCGTGATGAAGAACGTCGAGATGGACATGACACCACCCGACAGGAACGCGACCAGGTTACCGCCCGTCACCCCGCGGTTGCGGAAGATCGAGAGCGGCACCAGCGGCTCGGACACGCGGGTCTGCACGAACAGGAAGACGACCAGCAGCGCGATCCCCGCGATCAGCGGGGTCAGCACACCGGCGGTGCCCCAGCCCTCGTCGGAGGCGATCGTCAGGGCGTAGGCGATCGAGCACATGCTCGCGGTCACCAGGATGGCGCCGGGAACGTCGATGCGGGAGGAGCGCCTCGACACGCTGTCGTCGTCGAGGCGGATCGCGGCGCGCACGACCATCGCGATGCCGACCGGGACGTTGATGAACATGACGGCACGCCAGCCGAAGACCTCGGTCAGCACACCGCCGGCGAGCACGCCGCCGGCGAAGCCCACCGAGGACACGGCGCCGAACACGCCCATCGCCTTGGCCCGCGCCTCCCCCTCGGGGAAGCCCGCGCCGATCATCGCCAGCACGGCCGGAGCCACCGCCGCGGCGGAGAAGCCCTGCAGGGCACGGGCGATGATGAGCACGATGGAGGTGGTCGCGAAGCCGCCCACCAGGGAGGCGATCGTGAAGATCGCGAGGCCCCACACGAACATGCGCTTGCGGCCGATGATGTCGCCCACGCGTCCGCCGAGCAGCAGGAAGCCGCCGTAGAACAGCGCGTACGCTCCGACGACCCAGGGCAGGGCGCCGGAGGTGAAGGACAGGTCGGTCTTGATCCATGGCAGAGCGACGTTCACGATCGCGAAATCGAGCGTCAGCATGAACTGGGCGAGGCACAACAGAAGCAGTGGTGGTGGCTTCTTGACCTGAGATTCCATGGTTTCTTTCTCCTGTCTCCTGGCACGAATTAAGCTATTTTCGGCGTCGATTTAAGCCTGGACGGTCTGTGGCCTTGATGACCGGTTCGAGCACAACCGTCTCAATGGCGCGAGGCCGGGCGCGTCGCTGGTGGCGCCTGGCAGCCGCCGGTGAACCGTGGGCGAATACGAACGCCTGCCGACAGGAGAAGCGTGTTCTGGGCCGACAATTTCCACTCCCCTTGGCGTCGACATAATCGTTCCTGGTGTAAATAAATTATGTGGTCGCAGGCCAGGGGCGGCCAGAGTGTCAATCATCAAAAGCGCGTGCATCCTTCATGCCGGCCAAGATGAATAATTCAGCAATCGGACGCCGCGGGATGAATTGCTCGCCGAGCGGGTCGCGGGGGTCGAAAAGGCCGTGTCTCACCGGCCCACGGATGTCACGAGACCGGGGCGCTCCCGGCGGCGCCCGCCCTCCCGGGGCCGTCCCGGCGTGCGCCGGGACGCCCTTCGCCGCGACCGGTGGCCGGCCGCGGCGAAGGGCGCGAAGGTCGGGTCGGCGACAGGTCGCCGGCCGTCACACGTTCGTGATGGTCCAGTGGTTGTTGGTGTTGTTGTTGGGGGCCCACATGGACACGGTGGAGCCGGCGGTGCTGTTGCCCATGCCGTCGAGGGCGGTGCCGGTGCCGCGGTTGATGATCTGCTGGCGGCCGTTGCCCACGCTGTTGAGACGCCACTGCTGGTTGTTGTTGCCGTTCCAGGCCGCCTGCCTGGCGTTGGCGCCGTTGGCGGTGTTGCCCCAGCTGTCGATGACCATGCCGTTGGTGCGGTTGACGATGCGGTACCAGCCGCCGCCCAGGTCCACCAGCTGCCACTGCAGGTTGGTGCTGCCGTCGGAGTTCCACTGCTTGAGGTTCGACCCGGAGGCGACGTTGCCTCCGCTGTCCAGCATCAGGCCGGTGGTGCCGTTGGCGATCCGCACGTAGCCCGTCGGCTGCTGCGGCGTACCGGACGCCGTCACCCGGTAGGTGCGGCCGGCCTGGCCGGTCAGCCTGATGACGCCGGCCTCCGGGCTGGTGACGGTCACGGCCTCGCCGGTCGTGGCGTCGACCACCTGGTAGGTTCCGGTGAGCGCCTGGCTGCGCACGTTCACCGTGCCGGCGCGGTCGAACGTGAGGAGGATCTCGCCGGCCAGGCCGGAGGCCCAGGTCACGTCCACGGTGTAGCCGCCGCGCCCCCGAAGTCCCCGCACCTTCCCGCTCGGCCAGGCCGAGGGAAGCGCCGGCAGCACGTGCAACTCGCCGGTGTGGCTCTGCAGCAGCATCTCGGCGATGCCGGAGGTGGCGCCGAAGTTGCCGTCGATCTGGAACGGCGGGTGCAGGTCGAACATGTTCGGCGCGAGCCTGGCCGGGGTCACCAGGAGGCGGATCAGGGTCTGCGCCCGGTTGCCCTCCTCCATCCGCGCCCAGTAGTTGATCTTCCAGGCGAGTGACCACCCGGTCCCGTCGTCACCGCGCAGCTCCAGGGTCCGCCGCGCGGCGTTGTACAGGGAGGGGGTGCCGCGCTTGGTGATCTGGTTGCTGGGGTGCAGGCCGTACAGGTGGGAGACGTGCCGGTGGGCGGGCTCGGTCTCGACCCAGTCGTACAGCCACTCCTGGATGTTGCCGCGCGAGCCGACCTTCATCGGAGGGAGCCGGTCCCTGGTCGCCAGGACCCGCGTGCGGAAGTCGGCGTCGACACCGAGCACCTGGCTCGCCTTGGCGCAGCCGTCGAACAGGTCGCGCAGGATCTGGTTGTCCATCGTGGGGCCCGCACACACGCTGACCCCCGAGTGATGGGCGAGTTCCGGGGAGTTCGACGGGTTCGTGACCAGATATCGGAGGGACGGCTCCTCCACGAGGGTGTCGAGGAAGAACTGCGCGGCCCCCTTCATCGCCGGGTAGTACTCCCGCAGGAAGTCGACGTCGCCGGTGAAGGTGTAGTGGTCCCAGATCGTGGTGGCCAGCCACGCGCCGCCCGTCTGCCACATGCCCCAGAACGCGCCGTCGACCACCGACGTGGCCCGCCACCCGTCGGTGTTGTGGTGGGTCACCCAGCCGCCGGCGTTGTACTGCACCCGGGCCGTGCGGGCGCCGCTGACCGCGAGATCGTTGATCATCTTGAACACCGGCTCGTAGCACTCCGACAGGTTCGTCGTGTCGGCCGGCCAGTAGTTCATCGGCAGGTTGGCGTTGATGGTGTACTTGGAATCCCACGCCGGGCTCAGCGAGTCGTTCCAGATGCCCTGCAGGTTGGCGGGCTGGGTTCCCGGGCGCGAGGAGGAGATCAGCAGATAGCGGCCGAACTGGAACAGCAGGGCCGACAGCTGCGGGTCGTTGGTGTTCGCGTGCTGCGCGATCCGCACGTCGGTCGGCTGGTCGGCCGCCGAGGTGCGGCCGAGGTCGAGCGTCGTGCGCGAGAACAGCCGCTGGTAGTCGGCGACGTGCCGGCCGCGCAGGTCGCTGTAGGACCTGGTGACGGCGGCGTCGAGGTGCCGGCGCGCGATGCCCTGGTAGTCGCCGCCGACGTTCTGGTAGTTGACGTAGCTGGTGCCGATGGAGACCAGCACCGTCACGCTGTTGGCCCCGCTCACCTGCAGCGTGCCGCCGCTGCTGGTGACGGTGCCGCCTTCGGCGACGGCGCGGGCCAGCCCGAGGAACCGGACCGATCCGGTCTTGCCCTCCATGTTGCCCGAGATGCCGTCGAGCCCCACGGACGTGCCGTCGGGGCTGGTGCGCGTCGTGCGCTGAGGGCTGTCGAACGTCGCGGAGAACGTGATCGAGCCGGGCCTGTCGGCGGTCAGGCGCACGGCGATGACCTGGTCGGGGGCGCTCGCGAACGTCTCGCGTTGGTACCTGATGCCGTTCTTCAGGTACGACACCACGGTGGTGGCCGTGGTCAGGTCCAGATAGCGGTGGTATTCGGAGACCCCGCTCGTGTTGCCGAAGGTGAGCCGGAGGTTGCCGGCGAGCTGGTAGGCCAGCTGGCCCACGGGGCTTCCGAGCATGTTCTGGTCGATCAGGGTCTGGGCCTGGCTCCACTGGTTCTGGAAGACCAGCTGCCTGATCTGCGCCAGCGCCCCCGCGCCCCGGGGGTTGCTCTGGTCGTAGGGGCCACCGGCCCAGATGGTGTCCTCGTTGAGCTGCAGCCGCTCGACGTCGACGTTGCCGAACACCATCGCGCCCAGGCGGCCGTTGCCGATCGGGAGCGCGCGGAGCCAGTCGGTGCCGGCGCTCTGGTCGTACCAGAGCGCCATGTCGTTCGCGGCGACCACCGCCGGGGGCGGTGCCGAGGCGGCTCGGGCGGCCGCCGTCCACTGCATCGGTAACAGCAGAGCGCCGGCTCCGACCGTTCCGATCTGCATCAGTCGCCTGCGTGTCAGGGGGTGCTCGGACATTTTCGTTCCAATCGGTAGGGGGTGTGGCGCCGGGAAGGCGCCGTGGCGGAGGAACGGGAAAGAGGTGCCTGAGACGAGCTAGTCCTGGACTTTGCCTCCGGTGAGACGGGAGAGGATGAGAGCGATGAGGATGATGGCGCCGTTGAGAGCCTGGATCCACTGGGCGGGCACGCCGGCCAGGGTGAGGACGTTCTGGATCATGTAGAGCAGGAGGATGCCGGTGAACGCGCCGAACATCGTGCCCTTGCCGCCGTTGAGGCTGACGCCGCCGATCACCGCCGCCGCGAACACCGTGAAGATGGCGCCGTCGCCCTGCGCGGCGGCCACGGAGGCCAGGCGCCCCGACAGCAGCAGGCCTCCGAGCGCGGCGAGCAGGCTGGCGCCCACCAGGACGGTCCACAGCACCCGGTCGGTGCGGATGCCGGCCGCCTTGGCCGCGTCCACGTTGCCGCCCAGGGCGTACAGGGCGCGGCCGTGGCGGGTGAAGCCGAGCAGCACGATGCCGACGGCGAACAGCAGCAGGCACAGCCAGATCGAGGCGGGCACGCCGAGCCACAGGGCCGAGCCGAGGTAGAGCATCGACGGCGGCAGGTTGAAGAAGGTCTGGCCGCCGGAGATGCCGGTGAGCAGGCCGCGCAGCACGATCAGCATGCCGAGGGTGACGATGAAGCCGTTGAGCCCGAACCGCACGATGAGCAGGGCGTTGATCGCGCCGATCAGCACGCCGACGGCGAGGGTGATCGGGATCGCCCACGCGCCCGACAGCACGCCCAGGCCGGCGCCCGAGCCGACCGCGACGGTCAGCCAGGCGGCCACGCCCGGCGCGAGACCGAACGTCGACTCCAGCGAGAGATCCATCTTGCCGGCGACCAGGACGAGCGTCTGCGCCATGACCAGCAGCGAGATCTCCGACATGGTCTGCAGGATGTTGATCAGGTTGTCGCCCTGCAGGAAGATCGGGTGAACGATCTGACCGACAACGGCGATCACGATGATCGCGGGGATCAGCGCGAGGTCACGCAGCCGGGCGAACCGCACCCGTGGCCGTTCCCGCTCGGGGGCCGCGCTCTCCGGGGCGGGCGCGCGGGTTTTCTCAGGCGTCGAGGGCATCGAGCCGGACTCCTTCCATGGCCGCCACCACGTCGTGGTCGTGCCATCCGGAGGCCATCTCCGCGACGAGACGGCCCTGGAACATCACCAGCAGCCGGTCGCACAGCCGCAGGTCGTCGAGTTCGTCGGAGGCGATCACCACGCCGCTCCCTTTCGCGGCCGTCTCCTCGACCTTGCCGAGCAGGAACTCCTTGGACTTCACGTCCACCCCCGCGGTGGGGGTGATCAGCACGAGCACCCGCGGGTCGGAGGCGAGCGCCCTGGCCATGACGACCTTCTGCTGGTTGCCCCCCGACAGGCCCATCACGGGCAGGCCGGGGCCGGGAGTCTTGATCGCCAGGTTGTCGATCAGGGCTCCGGCGAGCCGGTCGCGCCGCCTGCCGCTGATCAGACCGGCCTCGCCGAGCTGTTCGGGGATGGTCATGGTGGCGTTGTCGGCGATCGACATCATCGCGACGAACCCCTGGTGGTGCCGGTCACGAGGCACGAAGCCGACCCCCGCGGCGAGTGCGTCGGGCACGCTGCCGGGACGGGGCCGACGTCCGGTGATCTCGATCGTGCCCGAATCGGCCGCGCGCAGCCCGGCGACGGTCTCGGCCAGTTCGGTCCTGCCGCTGCCGGCCGCGCCCGCCAGGCCGACGATCTCGCCGGCCCGGACCTGGACGTCGATCTCCCGGTAGGTGTCGCCGTAGGACAGGCCGCGCACGTCGAGCGCGACACCGGCGTCGGCGGGCACGGCCGCCCTGGGCGGTGCCGTGGTCAGGCCGGTCGCCTCTCCCGCCATCGCCGCCACCAGTTCGGTGTGCGTCAGGTCGGCCACGGTGGTGGTGAGGATGTGCCGGGCGTCGCGGAAGACCGTGACCGTGTCGCAGATCTCGTAGATCTCCTGCAGATGGTGGCTGATGAACAGGAAGGTCACCCCCTGTTCCTGCAGGGTGCGGATGCGGGTGAACAGCCGGGCTATGGCCGCGGCGTCGAGCTGGGCGGTCGGTTCGTCGAGGATGATGAACCGGGCGCCGAAGGACAGCGCGCGGGCGATCTCCACGAACTGCCGCTGCTCGACGTCGAGCTCACCGGCCGGCAGGCGCACGTCGACGTCCACCGACCAGGTGGCGAGCAGCGCGGCCGCCTTGCGCCGCAGCGCGTTCCAGCGGATCAGCCCGAACCGGTTCAGGTCGTGACGGTTCAGGTAGAGGTTCTCGGCCACGGTCAGCTCGGGGATGATCGTGGACTTCTGGTAGACGCAGGCCACCCGCCGCCGCCAGGCGTCACGGTCGGCGAGGCGCGGGGCGCTTTCGCCGCCGAACCGTACCTCGCCCTCGTCGGGGGGCGCCAGGCCGGTGAGGATCGAGACCAGGGTGGACTTGCCCGCCCCGTTGCGGCCGACCAGGGCATGGGTCCGTCCGGGCATGATCCGGATTTCGGCCCGGTCGAGCGCGACGGTCTCGCCGTACCTCTTGGTGACGCCCACCGCCTCGACGAGAGGTGTGGCCGTCTGGTCAGCCGCCAAGGTTGTTGCCCCATAGCGAGGAGTCGTCCGACTTGACGCTCGGGACGTCTCCGTAGGTCCCGCCGTCGGCGGTGACCAGGGGGGCCGACAGCTGGTCCTCCAGCAGGCCGGGCCGCACCTGGATGATGGTGCTGTCGTGGTCGGTCGGGCCGGGCTGGAACGTCTTGCCCTCGATGGCGGCCTTGGTGTACTCCAGCGCGTACTTGGCGTACTGGTCGGCCGGCTGTGAGACGGTGGCGTCGATGTTGCCCGCGGCGATCTCCTTCAGCTCCTGGGGGATGCCGTCGTTGGAGACGACGAAGACGTGCTTGGGGTCGCTCGGGGGGACGAGCAGGCCGCGCTGCTTGAGCAACTGGAGGGTGCCCGCCAGGGCGAAGCTCGACTGCATGTAGACGCCCTTGATGTCGGGGTTGGCGGTGAGCTGCGTCTGGAGCTTCTGCGAGGCGAGGGCGCCATCCCAGTTGGTGGCCTCGCCGAACACCGTGATGCCGGGGTAGTCGGCCTTCATGCACTCGTTGAACGCCTCGGTGCGGTCGCGGCCGTTGATGGAGGCCAGGTCGCCCTGGAGCATCACGACCTTGCCCTTGCCCGACAGCTTCTCGCCGAGGAACTTGCACGCCTTCTGCCCGTAGGCCCGGTTGTCGGCGCGCACCACCATGTAGGCGTCCCCCTGCTCGGGGCGGGTGTCGACCATGACGACGGGGATCTTCTTGGTGGTGAGCTGCTGGAGGGTGGGGGCCACGGCGGCGGTGTCCTGCGGCGCGAGCACGAGGCCCTTGACGCCCTGGCTGACGAGGCTCTGCACGTTGGCGGTGAGCTTGGCGATGTCGTTCTGTGAGTTGGAGGTCTTCAGGTCGAGACCGTTCTCGGCGCCGAACTGGGGGACGTACTTGATGAAGGAGTTCCAGAAGTCGGTGTCGGAGCGGGGGTAGTCCACCCCGACGACCGGTTTGCCCTCCCCCGGGGCGGCGGCCGTTCCGGTGTCCCCGCCGCCCCCGCACGCGCCGGTCAGGCCGGCCGCCAGGGCGATGGCCGTTCCCAGAGCGAGTCCTCGTTTCATGATGGTTCCTTTCCTGTGCTGGGTCGCGGCCGGAACTCACACCTGTCGTCCGCGACCAGGTCGGTGCCGGTGGCCGAAGCCGTGAAGTCCTCGAAGGCACCCATCACGCCGCCCCCGTCGCGTCGGCCGCCCACTGGGGGCCGTGCGGGTAGGCGTACTCGGCGCGGGAGGCCGGACGCATCTCGGCGCCCCCGCCCGGCTTGACGGGGGCGACGTATCGGCCCTCTCTGATCACCACCGGGTCGGTGAAGTGCTCGTGAAGGTGGTCGATGTACTCGATGACGCGGTCCTCGACGGTGCCGCTGACGGCCACGTAGTCGAACATCGACAGGTGCTGGACCATCTCGCACAGACCGACGCCGCCCGCGTGCGGGCACACCGGCACCCCGAACTTGGCGGCGAGCAGCAGGATGGCGATGTTCTCGTTGACCCCGGCGACCCTGGCCGCGTCGAGCTGCAGGATGTCGATCGCGCCCGCCTGCAGGAACTGCTTGAACATCACCCGGTTGTGGCCGTGCTCGCCGGTGGCGACCTTGACGGGCGCGACCCGCTTCCGGATGGCGGCGTGGCCGAGCACGTCGTCGGGGGAGGTGGGCTCCTCGATCCAGTACAGGTCGAACTCGGCGAGCGAGGACAGGCGCTCGATCGCCTGGCCGACGCCCCACGCCTGGTTGGCGTCCACGGCGATGCGCACCTCGGGGCCGACCGCCTCGCGCGCCAGGCGTACGCGCCGGACGTCCTCGGCGGGGTCGGCGCCGACCTTCAGCTTGATCAGGCCGAACCCGTCGGCGACCGCCTCCTTGGACAGCCGGACCAGCTTGTCGTCGGTGTAGCCGAGCCAGCCGGGGGTGGTGGTGTAGGCCGGGTAGCCTTCGGCGAGCAGGCGCGCCCGGCGCTCGGCGCGGCCCGGTTCGGCGGCGCGCAGGATGGCCAGCGCCTCCTCGCGGGTGAGCGCGTCCTCCAGGTAGCGGAAGTCGACGACGTCGACGATCTCCTCGGGGGACAGTTCCGACAGCAGCCGCCACAGAGGCTTGCCCTCCCTGCGCGCGCGAAGGTCCCACAGGGCGTTGAGCACGGCCCCGGCCGCCATGTGGATGACGCCCTTCTCCGGGCCGAGCCAGCGCAGCTGGCTGTCGCCGGTGAGCCGGCGCGACACCCCTCCGAGGTCGCCGAGCACCTCGGAGACCGGCCGGCCGGTGACCAGCGGTGCCAGCGACTGCACGGAGGCGACGGCGATCTCGTTGCCGCGCCCGACGGTGAAGGCGAGCGCGTGGCCTTCCTGCCCGCCGTCGGTCCGCACGATCACGTAGGCGGCGGAGTAGTCGGGCTCGGGGTTCATGGCGTCGGAACCGTCGAGGTGCCGAGAGGTGGGGAATCGGATGTCGTGGGCCTCAACCGCGGTGATCAGCTCCGTCACGGGGTCCCGCTCCGGTGATGCGTGCGCACGAAGGTTTACCTCCAGCGGATGTTTCCGGAAGATGAAGAGATCTTCACCACATGGACATGGGATGTCTTTGTAATCCCCTCGACGTGATGTGTCTAGACCTTCCGGCGAAATACCGTGAATGTGACGCGGAAGACGGATATTTCGTATCTTTAGGACACCCCATTCAGCCCATGTTTGCCTCCCGGTGGACCAGGATCTCGCGTGGACATGGGATGTCTGTTATGTTCCGGCCGTGACCTGCGTATCGATCGAGCGACTCCACGACCGGAGGCCGCGCCCGTGTCCCTGACCGACGAGGCGATCTCCCGCATCCGGGCGCTCGTCCAGTCGGGGGAGCTGCCCCCGGGGGCGCGGCTCCCCCCGGAACACCAGCTCGCAGCCCAGCTCGGCGTCTCCCGCAACCCGTTGCGCGAGGCGGTCAAGGCGCTCGTCGTGGCCAGGGTGCTCGACGTACGGCGCGGCGACGGCACCTACGTGACCAGCCTGGAGCCGCGGCTGCTGCTGGAAGGGCTGGGACTCGCCGTCGAGCTGCTGCGCGACGACACCCTGCTGGAGATCGTCCAGGTACGGCGGATGCTGGAGCCCGCGGCGACCGCGCTGGCCGCGTCCCGGATCTCCGCCGCCCAGCTCGCCGAGATCGGCGAGCACCTGGCCGCGATGCGCGAGGCGAGCGACGACGTGGAGAAGCTGATCCACCACGACGCCGCCTTCCACCGCGCCGTGGTGCGGGCGACCGGCAACGAGACGCTCTCCACCCTGCTCGACGGGATCTCCGGCCACACCCTGCGGATGCGGGTGTGGCGCGGCACGGTCGAGGACGGCAGCTCACACAAGACCATCGCCGAGCACGAGGCGATCTACAACGCCCTGGCCGCCGGTGACGCGACGCTCGCCCAGGCCGCGGCGCTGATGCACATCGGCACGACCGAGACATGGATCCGCTCGGTGCTCGAAGACGTCGAGAACTCCTCCGGCGAGGCCGACGGCGATCAGACCCGGTCGGCAACCGGCATCGCCGACGGACTCTGGCAGGATCTCGGGAGAGACCCCGGAGAGACGGAGACACGGTGAGGATACGCCTGGCCTACGGGGAGACCGGTCTCACGGTTGAGCTGCCCGACACGGCCACCACGGTGGTGACCCCCGTCCACCACGCGGCCGCGCCCGACCAGATGGGCGTGCTGCGGGCGGCCCTGCGCGACCCGGTGTCCGGGCCGCCGCTGCGCGAGCGGGTACGGCCAGGACAGACCGTCGCGATCTCGGCCTGCGACGGCACCCGCCCCCAGCCGCGGCACCTGATGATTCCGGCGATCCTCGACGAACTCGACGGGATCGTCGACCTCGACGACGTGACCGTCCTCGTCGCGACCGGCACCCATCGCGGCAACACCGAGGCCGAACTGCGCGCGATGTTCGGCGACGCGGTCGTGGACTCCGTGCGAATCGTCAACCACGACGCCCGCGACCCGGGCTCGCTCACCTACCTCGGCCGCTTCGGCAAGGACGTGCCGGTATGGCTGAACGCCGCCTGGGTCGAGGCCGATGTGCGGATCACCACCGGTTTCGTGGAACCACACTTCTTCGCGGGCTTCTCCGGCGGCCCCAAACTCGTCGCCCCCGGCCTGGCCGCGCTGGAGACCGTCCTCACCCTGCACGACGCCGCCCGCATCGGCGACCCTCGGGCCACCTGGGGGGTGATCGAGGGCAACCCCGTGCACGACGACGTGCGGGCGATCGCCGAGGCCACCGGGGTGACCTTCGCCCTCGACGTGATCCTCAACCGGGACAAGGACATCGCGGCGGCGTTCGGCGGCGACATCCTGCCCATGCACGCCGCCGCCACCGCCGCCGCACGCCGGGTCGCGATGCGAGAGGTCGAGGCGCCCTTCGACGTGGTGGTCACCACCAACTCCGGCTACCCCCTCGACCAGAACCTCTACCAGTCGGTCAAGGGCATGTCGGCGGCGTTCCAGGTGGTCCGGCCGGGCGGCGTGATCGTCTGCGCGGCCGAGTGCCGCGACGGCTTCCCCGACCACGGCTCCTACCGCGAGGTGCTCGCCTCGGAGCCCTCCCCGCGGGCGCTGCTCGACGCGATCGCCGCCAGGCCGGTGACCGTCCCCGACCAGTGGCAGGTGCAGATCCAGGCGCGCGTCCAGGCCGGCGCGCGGGTGGTGATGCACACCTCCTACCTCAGCGACGCCGACCTGGCGACCGCCCACCTGGAACGGACCGACGACATCGAGGCCACGGTGATCGAGGCACTGGCCGCCGCGGGCCCGAACGCCCGCGTGTGCGTGCTCCCGGAGGGGCCGCAGACCATCCCCTACCTGTCCGGCGGCCGGGCGTGAACGAACGCGTGGTGGACCTGGGGTTCGCCAGGGTCGACGTGGACCGGGAGGCCCGCCAGGGGACGCCCGAGGTCGTCTACGGGCCGGGCAAGACCGCCGAGGAGATCGCCGCCATCGTGTCCGCCCTGCTCGCCCGCAACACCGGCCCGGTGCTGGCCACGCGGGTCGGGGAGGCGGACGCCCGGCCCGTCCTCGCGGCCGTGCCCGGCGGACACCACGATCCGGCGGCGCGGCTGCTGGTGTGGCGGCCGGCCGCGAGCGGACCCTTCGCGATCGCGGTCGTCACGGCGGGCACCTCCGACGGGCCGGTGGCGGCCGAGGCCGCGGCCGTGGCCCGGGCGCTCGGGCTCGCCGTCACCGTGATCCGCGACGTGGGCGTCGCGGGAATCCACCGGCTGCTCGCCGAGACCGAGCGGCTCCGCGCGGCCGACGCGGTGATCGTCGTGGCGGGTATGGAGGGCGCGCTGGCGAGCGCCGTGGGAGGTCTCGTGGCGGCGCCGGTGATCGCCGTGCCCACCTCCGTGGGATACGGCGCGGCACTGGAGGGCGTCACCGCCCTGCTGGCGATGCTGTCCTCGTGCGCCGCCGGTCTCACCGTGGTCAACATCGACTCCGGCTTCGGCGCCGCGATGGCGGCCCACCGCCTCGCCCACACCGCCACCCGCCGCACCTTCCCACCACCCCCCACCACC
>Ga0233377_1000235_pt1 | contig 29249 bp, 21 predicted proteins | sample ElkDunMinimDraft_6_FD_191540 | JGI IMG/M metagenome (GOLD analysis project Ga0233377, IMG submission 191540) | Fecal eukaryotic communites from dung pellets of Tule Elk in California, USA - Elk Dung E36 | ecosystem: Host-associated > Mammals > Digestive system > Large intestine > Fecal | place...
CGGGGAGGAGGATGCGCTTCAAGGGAAACTCCTTGGTCTGATGTGGAACGCCTCTTGCGTCCCATGCGTCAGTAAAGGGATTGCCTGAAACATACAGCGCCGATCTTGAACACCGGAAGCCGGTTCGGACAGGAAGAGAAGGACCTGACGGCCTGAGATCATTTCGTGATGTTTAGACATCCCTGATATCGATGTTGCGGTTGAGGGGAGCTCGGGCTGTTTCCGCAGATAGAGGTAAGCGTGGGGTAAAGGTGGCCAGTGGTGTGTATTTGGCTGATTACGTTGAGTCACGACTGATGTGTGACGCAGATCACATCGATCTGATGGCACCGATTTCATGGCGGGCACGTCTAAAGCGCCCGTCTTGGGCCGGAAGGACTTCCGGATCACCCCGTGAAACGCCTTCCCGACCCCCGAAACCGGCCTCTTCGCCCCCCGGGAAACAGGTGCGGGACCCGGCGGTTGCACGCCGGGTCCCGCGGATGGCCGGGGAGTGAGATCCCCTCAGGATGTGTGGGTCACCTGTAGAGCTCGCCGTTCGGGCCGACGATCCTGCCGGACCACACGTTGGCGGCCTTGCGGTAGATGTCGGCGGTCTCGCCGTCGAAGTACGGCGAGGTGACGAGGTCGTAGCGGTCGTTGCCGTCCTGGTCGCCGAACAGGCTGGTGACGCCGTTGACGAGGCCCAGGCGGGTGGAGCTGCTGTACTGCGAGATCCAGGGGCCGCCGTCGGCGCCCGGGGTGAGGGCGCCCTTGAGGCCGACGTGCTCCTCGACCTTGTGCGCCGGGGAGACGTACTCCTTGCCTGAGGTCTTGCCGTACACGTACTTGGGCGTCACGCCGCTGTAGGGCCTGTTGCCGTCGGGGTGCGGGGCGGTGGGGTAGCCGAAGGCGTAGACGGTCTTGCCGGTCCTCTGGTTCCAGGTGAAGCCCTGGCCGCCGACGTTGTCACCGAGACGGCCGACGTCCTTCGACAGCAGGATGTGGTAGCGCGAGCCACGTGACCACTTGGGTCCGCTGAACCTGCTGTACTCGCGCTTGGTGACCTGCCTCACCCCGTTGAAGGCGACGCCGTTGTAGACCGTGACGAAGGCGTAGTCCTTGTCGTAGTCCTCGTAGTTGGCGAAGTCGTAGTGCGTCCACGCCGACTTGCCGACGTAGATGCCCCACGGGGTCTTGCCCTGGTAGTAGCCGGGGACGAAGACCCACTTGTCGAGGGTGTCGCTGTTGCTGCCCGGGTCGTAGACGCAGTGGCCGGCCGTGGCGACGAGGTTGCGGTACCTGCCCTGGATCGAGGTGGCCGAGCACCACCGGTACTGGCCGTTGACGACGAAGAACACCTTGCCGATGGTCCTCGGCAGGTTGACGTTCTTGGCGGTCGACGGGGTGCCCTTCTGTGAGCCGGTCGGGCCGACGCTGCCAGGCCTGCCGTCGGGGGAGAAACCGCCGCCGACCTTCATCCTCGGGGCACCGGGGTCGGGGTTGTAGACCGTGGCCTTCTTGAGGGCGGCGAAGTTCGAGGCCGCCCAGAAGTTGATGACCGAGACCGCCGAGGCATTGTTCCTCGCCATCGGGTCGGTCGCCCAGTCGGGGGCTGCCGCCTGGGCGGTGCCCGCCAGGGTGGTGGCCAGCAGGGCGGTGGCGGCTGCGACGCCACCGAGGGGGAGAAGAGAGTGCTTCAAAAGACGAGCTCCTTGCGCTGCAACGTTCCCGGAGATCCGGGAACTGCGGGACGACAAGCAACCTATGCATCGATTGGCGGAGCAAACCCTACATAAGGGTCTCTTAAGGCTCTCTTAAGGCAGCTTTATGATCGGGGGGCCTGCTGGGTCGCGGCCCAGTGGTAGACGACGTAGGTCGACGCGATGAAGTACGGCGAGGAGATCCTGTCGAACCTGCGGTCGGTGTTGACGTCCCAGGCGAAGCTGTTGACGCCGTTGAGGTAGCCGAGGCCGTTGCTGTAGGAGATCAGCCATGGACCGCCGCTCGCGCCGTTGGTGAAGCCGCAGGTCAGGGCGATGCCCTGCTCGACCAGGCGGGTGGGTGCCTTCACCTTGATGGTGCGCCCGTCGCACCACTTCAGCCTCTGGCCGTCGTAGGGCCGGTAGCCGTCGGGGTGCGGGGCGGCGGGATAGCCGAAGGCGACCGTGGACAGGCCGGTGCCGCGGTTGGTCACCATGCCCTGCCCGCCGACGTTGTCCTCCAGGCTTCCGACGCTCTCCATCTCGTAGGTGCCGGACGTCTTGCCGGCCTTCCACTTGAAGCCGTCGTGCACGGTGACGAACGCGTAGTCGTAGTCGTAGTCGCCCTTGCCGACGAAGTCCTCGTGCAGGTTGAGCGAGTGGCCGACGTAGATCCCGTAGGGGGTGTTGCCCTTGTCGTAGCCGGGGATGAAGATCCAGTATTCGGCCTGGCTGCCTGTCTTGGCGTCGTAGGCGCAGTGCCCGGCCGTCGCGACCAGGTTGCGGTTGGCCGCCGCGACGGAGGAGGCGGAGCACCAGTAGTTCTTGGTGCCGATCCGGAAGAACACCTTGCCCACGGTCACCGGTGAGCCGCCGGAGGACGGGATCCGCTTCTTCGGGAGCGTGGGCTTGACGACCGGCGCGGCCTTCCCCGAGGTGGTGGAGCTCTTCCCCCCGGTGGCCACGTCGGTCTCCCCGGTGCCGGACGCCGCGGCGGCCGTGGCGCTTCCCGGGGTGGCGCTTCCCGAGGGGCCGGTGGAGGGGGGAGACGAGGAAGAGGGAGGGTTGCCGGGCGTGGCCGGCACGTTGTCCAGCGCCTGCTTGAGTCTTGCGGGGCTCCAGTACTCCGCGATCCGCTTCATGTCGGCGCTGTTCTTGGTGAGCGTGATCGAGGTGATCCCGTTGGGCGCCCCGTACAGCGGGGTGGCCGCCGCGCTCCCGGCGAAAGCGAACGCCATGGTCACACAGGCGGCGACCAGCCCGCCGAGTGTGGCCGTGAGCCGCCGAGCGCGGGAGAACATGGGGATCCTTTCTGGGACCGAGGAGTCGCCGGTGACTATCAGGTGCGCAAGTGGTGATTTTTCCAGATCAACTTACTTTTGGGCAGTTCGTTGGACCGATCCGCTCTTACTCTGTTACCTGATCAGTGTGCCTGACGGTGTATAAGCACCCCGTGAAGGTGGGAGAAGGGGCCCGGCGTGCACCGGGCCCCTTCTCGTTCACGAAGCCTGTGACTAGGCGGGAAGCTTCCCGGTCCAGAGGTTGGCGGCGTGCTTGTAGATGCCGTACGTCTCACCGTTGAAGTACGGGGTGGTGACGCGGTCGTAGCGCTTGTTGCCGTCGCTGTCGATCGTGAGGCTCACGACACCGTTGAGGTAACCGGTCCGCTTGGCGTTCTTGTACTGCAGCAGGAAGGGACCGCCGCTCGCGCCCGGGGTGAAGGCGCACTTGATCGCCTGGTGCTCCTCGGCCTTGTAGGCCGCCACGACGGGCGCGGCGGTGGTCGTGCCGTAGCACCACTTCTGGGTGTGGCCGGAGTACGGCTTGTTGCCGTCGAGGTGGGCCGAGGTCGGGTAGCCGAACGTGAAGACCTTCTTGCCCAGCTTCTGGTTCCAGCTGAAGCCCTGGCCGCCGACGTTGTCGCCGAGACGGCCCGCGTCGGTCACCGTCGAGATGTAGTGACGGTAGATCACGTACTTCACGGACGCGGTCTTCTTGATGTACTTCACCACGAAGTAGTACGTGATGGTGTAGTTGCCCCGGGAGTCGATCTTCCGGTAGCCAAGGCCCTTGTAGGCGTCGTACTCGGTCTTGGTGACGTGCTCGACGCGGGTCTCGAGCTTGGAGCCGGCCTTGGGCCAGTTGGACTGCGGCAGCTCCCTGCCCTTGCGCGTGACCTTGTCGTTCCTCAGGCCGTAGACCTCGCCGGCGACCTTCTCCCAGGTCCACCTGTCCGTCTCGGCGGCGACGGCGAGGGCACCCTTGTAGTTGGGGCCGACCTCGTCGTCGGAGGAGACGTTCTCGACCTTGCCCAGGCCGCCCTTCTGGGTCCACTTGTCGTAGGTCTCGAAGTCGACCGTGCTGGCGGCCTCGCGGCCGGCGCCGCCCTTGTCCATGTGCGCCTTGAAGGTCTTGTAGTCGACCTCCTTCTCGGGCTGCTGCTTGATGCCGTTGTAGACGTTGACGAAGGCGTAGTCGTAGTCGTAGTCCTCGTAGACCGTGAAGTCGTCGTGGGTGTTGACCTTGGCGCCGACGTAGATGCCGTGCGGGGCCTTGCCCTGGTAGTAGCCAGGGATGAACACGAAGTTGCCGAACGGCTTGTTCGTGTCGGTGTCGTAGACGCAGTGGGCCGCGGTGGCGACCAGGTTGCGGAACTTCGACTGCACGGCGCTACCGGAGCACCAACGCTCCTTGCCCTTGTCGTCGACGAAGAAGACCTTGCCGACGGTGAGGGGGAGGTTCACGTTCCGCGACCTGCCGGCGCTCTTGCTGCCCTCGCCGGTCGGGGCGATGACGCCGGGCTTGCCGTCGGCGGCGGCCCTGGCGGCGCCCGTCTTCTTCAGCTTGGCGGAGACGGTGGAGTCGGCGAGGTAGGTCGAGGCCGACTTGAGCTTCGATGCCGTCCAGTAGCCCGCGATGGCCTTCGCGTTACCGGAGGGGGTGAGGGCCGACGACTTGATGTCGGGGTTGGCCGTGCTCGCCTGTGCGGTGGCGGGGAGGGTGGCGCCGATCATCGTGGCGGCGGCGAGGGCGCCGCCCACGGGAAGAATGAGGCGCTTGGCTCGGGGGTTCAATGAAGCTCCTTCTTTGTCATGGGTCGTCGCTCGGGACGGTGACCCACGCATGCGTAAAGAGACAAGAGGTGACCGTACTCGGCAAAGATGGGTTAAAAAGCTATAAAACGGTCAGCCAGTCGTACCGTTATATTTTTGTTACTAAATCCGTGGAACCGGAAACCTGTGGGGGCCGTCTGATCTTCCCCACCTTGATCGGAGTCTCTCCCGCAGGTCACGTGACCGTATGAACTGGGGAAACACCGGGACTGGTGGCTGTCGCGCGGGAGCGGGTGCGTGCAGGCTGAGTCGGCATCCACGTCACACGTCATCGGGAGACCTTATGCGGCGTCTTCTCTGCCTGGCTCTCGTCGGCCTCCTCCAGCTCCCGGGTACGGCCGCGGCGTCCACACCGCCCCGCGACCCCGTTCCCGGGCCGCAGGAGACGTGGCCGTTTCCGCGCCCCGATGAGCGGGGACCGCAGGTGACGAGACCACTCCCGCTCCGTCCGGGCGAGCCCGCCCAGATCATGTCCGCACCGGCGAGGCCGTCTCCCGGAGGAAGGCCCCCGCGCATCGGCAAGGTGCTCGTCCTGAGCCTCGCGCGGGGAGAGAAGCCTCTGCCCGCGGCGGCCCACGCCCTGCTGCTGTGCGATCGGCCGTTCGGCGGCACCCACCCCGAAGCGGTCCGCGCGTGCGAGTTGCTCGCCAACGTGCTGGGCGACCCCGGCAAGCTCAAGCCGAGGCCGGGTGTGGCCTGCACCTTGGAGTACGACCCGGTCACGGTGACCGCGACCGGGATCTGGAACGGTCGCTTCATCCGGTTCGAACACATCTACGGCAATCTCTGCTCGATGCGGGCCGTCACCGGCCCTCTCTTCGCCCTGGCGGACGACTTTGGGAGGTCGGCGGGCGGACGGAACGTTCCCGGCAGGGTGACGGCCTTCCCCGAAGCGATCCGGAGACCGGGTTCGTAGCCGGCCGTCACCCGCACGAGACAGGCCCTCCTCGTTCACTCCGGCCGGCCGAATGGCCTTACAGCCGGCCGGAGCGCGCGAGTCAGCTGGTCCAGCGGTTGGCCGCGACCTTGTAGACCTTGTAGGTGTCGCCGTTGAAGTACGGCGAGGAGATCTTGTCGTACCGGTCGTTCTTGTCGGTGTCCCAGGCGATGCTGTTCACGCCGATCAGGTAGCCGGTCCGGCTGGAGTTCTTGTACTTGTAGATCCAGGGGCCGCCGCTCGCGCCCGCGGTGAAGGCGCACTTGAAGCCGACGTGCTCCTGGACGTTGTACTTCGGCGCGGCCGGCATGGCGCCGGTCTTGCCGTAGCACCACTTCATCGTGCGGCCGGAGAAGGGCTTGTCGCCGTCGGGGTGCAGGCCGGCCGGGTAGCCGAAGGAGAAGACGGAGTTCTTCACCTTCTGGTTCCAGGCGAAGCCCTGCCCGCCGACGTTGTCGCCGAGACGGCCAACGTTCTTGATGGTCGGCTTCCACTTGCCGTCCTTGTCCTTCTCCCAGTTCACCTTGAACCCGGAGTGGACGTTGACGAAGGCGTAGTCGTAGTCGTAGTCCTCCTTCACGACGAAGTCGTCGTGCGCGTTGAACCACTTGGCCGCGTAGATGCCGTAGGGGTTCTTGCCGTCCCACGCCTGGTTGCCGTCCCAGTAGGACGGGATGAAGATCCAGTTGTCGTAGAACCGGTTGGACTTCACGTCGTAGACGCAGTGCGCGGAGGTGGCGACCACGTTGCGGTACTTGCCCTGGACCGAACTGCCTGAGCAGTACTTCCAGCTCTTCGGGTCCGCGGGGTTGCTGCCGGGCAGGGTGAAGAAGACGCGTCCGACGGTGTTGGGCAGGTTCACCTGCTTGCTCTTGGAGGACTTGGTGCCCTCGGCGCCGCTCGGCGGGACCGACCCGCCGGGACCGTCGGGGCCCGCGGCGTTGGAGGCCTTGCCGCCCTTGACGCTCAGATCGAGGTCGCCGGTGGCGTCCGTGGCCTTGCGCATGCGCTCGGGGGACCAGAAGGAGGTGGCCTCGCCGGCCGTCTCGGACGCCGGGGAACTGACCACGTCCTTGGGGGCCGTACCGGCGTTGGCACCGGTGGTGGCGCCGATCACTCCGGCGATCATGAGAACGCCGGTGAGGGGGATCGTGAGGCGCCGTGCTCGGGAATTCATGAAGCTCCTTTCGTTCTCAGCGCGGAGACGGGACTTCTCCTCGCCGGGAAAACGATCGGAACGTTACTGACTGAATCGAGCACTCGGCAGGAATTGACGTGAAAAAGTCTGGGCCGGTTCCATCCGATGCTGTCCCGTTATTTAAATAGCAATTTGTTATAACTTAACGAATAGGCATTTCGGCAGCTCATCATGGGTGTGGGACGGCCTCGGAGGCATCGCTGACACCACTGGTAACAACGGTTACCCAGGGTTTCTCAAGCAACTGGAGCCCCTTTTCCATCGTTGATGGATATGACGTTGTCGGTGCTGCGCCACGGCTTCTCAGGAGCATTTTTCGGGAGACGGCACCTGGTTTACCGCGGGCACGAAAGCAATATCGGAACACGGGTCCCGCGACACGGATGCCGCATCACGCACCCCGGGATGCGGCCTCCGTCTCTCGCGCACCGGCCCCTGCCCGGCCGCGACATCGCGTCGATCGGGCGCTCCGTCATCGAGCGGCGGCGCCGCTTCCCCACCGGGACCCGCCAGGACGTCGCGGCCTGGGGGCCGAGGACACGTCGAGCGGACGAGGGCGGGCACGACCATCAGGCGGACGGCGCGCAGGGGCCGGTCGCGATGGTCCTTACCCGGGCCCCGTTCGCAGTGAGCCCCGTGCGGACGGCGTAGGGTGCGGCCATGTTCGCTGTAACCGCCACACGGCTCGATCCCGACAATCCTCTCGACGGTCTCACGCTCGGTGAGCATCCGGAACCCAAGGTTCCCGACGGGTGGACCACCGTCACGGTGAGAGCCGCCTCGCTCAACCACCACGACCTGTTCAGCCTGCGGGGGGTGGGTCTCCGCCAGGAGCAACTCCCGATGGTGCTCGGCACCGACGCCGCGGGGCTCGACGAGGACGGCAACGAGGTCATCGTGCACTCGGTGATCGGCAGTGGTGCCGACGAGACACTCGATCCGAAGCGCTCCCTGCTCTCGGAGAAACACGACGGCACCTTCGCCGAGCGGGTCGCCGTGCCCCGGCGCAACCTCGTGCCCAAGCCCGCCGGGCTCAGCTTCGAGGAGGCCGCCTGCCTGCCGACGGCCTGGCTGACCGCCTTCCGCATGCTGTTCGACAAGGCGGGGCTTGAGCCGGGCTCGACCGTGCTGGTTCAGGGCGCGGGCGGCGGCGTGGCCACCGCGCTGATCCTGCTGGGCCGGGCCGGGGGATACCGGGTCTGGGTGACCAGCCGCTCGGAGGAGAAGCGGGCGCGGGCCCTGGAACTCGGCGCCGACCAGGCGTTCGAGAGCGGTGCCCGCCTGCCCGAGCGGGTCGACGCGGTGATGGAGACCGTCGGCCAGGCCACCTGGGGGCATTCGCTGAAGGCGCTGCGTCCCGGCGGCCGCATCGTGGTCTCCGGCGCGACCAGCGGCGCGGTCCCTCCGGCCGACCTGAACCGCGTCTTCTTCCTGCAGCTTTCCGTGATCGGCTCCACCATGGGCACCCGCGACCAGCTGGGCAGGCTGGCCCGCTTCCTGGAGCAGACCGGCACTCGCCCGCTGATCGACCGTGCTCTTCCGATGGCCGAGGCACGCGAGGGCTTCGCGGCGATGCACGAGGGCGAGCTCTTCGGAAAGGTCGTCTTCACCCTGCCGGGGTGAGCCCGGCAGGTCCCATGGGACGCCCGGCAGGGCTCACGGGGCGCCTGGCCGGTCCCCTGGGACGCCCCGGCGAGGGCTCAGGAGCCTCTCGGAGCCGGGAGGCGATCCGGGCGCGGCACGCCACGAGCGGCGGGTGCCGTACGAGGCGCGGCCGGGGTTCATCGGAGCGTTTCGCGGATGCGGCGGGCCGCGTCGTACAGGGCGTCCTGGGCGGTCGCGAGGGTCTCCTCGCTCACCTGCGCGGACGCCGCGTCCTTGCGGACCTCCTCGACGAACTCGGCGAGCATCTGCCCGAGCCGGGCGTCTCCCGCGCCTGATCCCTCGCCGGTGAAGCCGTCGGCCCAGACGCGCTTCAGCTCGTCCTTCCACACGTCGGTCTGGCGCCGCCACTCCGTCTTCTGCTCGCGCCAGGCCTTGCGCGAGTCCTGCTCGGAGCCCTGGCGGACCTCGCGCGCCATCTGGGTGAGCTCCTCGCGCAGCGACTTGACCGTGTCGCGCACGTCCTCCTTCACCTCGCGGGCGATGTCGCGGACGGAGTCGGAGATCTCCTGCTCCAGGTCGGCGAGCTCGTCGAGCCGCCCGTTGAGCTCCGCGCGGCCCAGGTCGCTGATGGTGAAGACCTTCTTGCCGTCCACGACCTCGTGGGTGACGAGGCCCTCCTCCTCCAGGCGGGCGAGGCGCGGGTAGATCGTGCCGGGGGAGGGGGAGTAGACGCCGAGGAAGCGGTCCTGGAGCAGCCGGATCACCTCGTAGCCGTGACGTGGGCTCTCCTCCAGCAGCTTCAGGAGATAGAGCCGGAGCCTACCGTGGCCGAAGACCGGGCTCATGCCTGTGCTCCCTTCAGGAGGGTGACGTCGGCGGAGACGGTGTTGGCCGTGAGTGACGCCATGCCGCCGCCGATCCGGCCGCCCAGCGTCTTCGCGCCGGGCTGGACGGAGTGATCGAGTTCGGGGAAGCCGGTGTCGAGCCTGCCCGAGGTGGAACGGATCTTGACATCGGTTTCGACCGTGTGCGGGAGCCGGAGCACGATGTCGCCGGAGACACTGTTCATCGTGACGTGGCCGGTCGGCGGGAGCTTCAGATCGGCGGTGATTTTGCCGGAGATGGTGGTGACGCTCAGCCGCCGGGGCGTGCCCTGGGCGACGGTCAGCTCGCCGGAGACGCTCTTGAACGAGAGGTCTCCGACCAGGCCGCGGCTCTCCACGGCACCGGAGACGGTGTCGGCGTTGATCTCGCCGCTCACCCCGTCGAGCACGATCTCGCCGGAGACGCTTCTGACCGAGGTGCGGTCCTCGAACCCGGCGACGACCGCGGACGCGGAGACCACGCCCACGTTGACAGGGCAGTTCTTCGGCACGGTCAGTGTCAGCGTGGCCCTGCGGCGCCCCGGGCGCAGCCAGCCCAGCAGGCCGTCCCAGGTGAGGTCCTTGTAGGTGACGGTGAGCGTGCCGTCGTCGTCGTGGGTGACGAGCAACGGTGGGCTGTCGACCTCGGTGACCTCAAGTGCGGGAGGGCCGTCGCCGGCCAGCACCGCCAGCTTTCCCGCCACGATCCGCACGTTGAGTCTTCTCACGGAGTCGAAGGTGAGCCGCTCTGGTTTCTCGATCGTCCACTGCCGCATGTGCGTGACCTCCTTCTAATGAACACGATATGTCGCGTTCGCCGAAAGGTCAAGATATATCGTGTTTTTTCAGTCGTCCTCGTCGTCCAGTCGCGCCAGCCAGGTGGCGAGCCGTTCCACCGGCGTCTCGAAGTCCGGGTTCAGATCCACGAACTCACGCAGGCGTTCGGCGAGCCACCCGACGGTGACCTCCTCCTCGCCCCGGCGCGCGACCAGCTCCTCGATGCCTCGATCGGTGAAATACATCGCGTTCTCCTTCGGTGACGCCGTGGTCGGCGCCGCGATCTCGCGGTGACGCCCGTAACAACGGGGAAGTCCCCCGCAGAGGTTACTGCGGGGGACTTCCGTGGTGACGTCTGCCTCGGACCGGCCGGCGGCCGGTCGCCTAGCCGAAGATCTCGCCGAGCATCTGCTGCAACTCGACCTCGTGGGTGGCGTGCGAGCCGGTCGCCGGGGAGGAGTTGGCCTTGCGGGAGACCCGCTTGATCGAACGCCCGCCGAACACACCCGGATTCTCGGCCATCTTCAGCCCCAGGAACGGCCACACACCCATGTTGAGCGGCTCGTCCTGCGCCCACGCCAGCTCGATGTCGGCGGAGTAGCGGCTCAGCTCGGCCTCCAGCGGGGCGCCGGGGAACGGGTAGAGCCGCTCAAGGCGGACGATCGCCACGTCGTTGCGGCCCTGCTTGTCGCGGGCCGCCGCGAGGTCGTAGTAGAGCTTGCCGGAGACCAGCACGACCTTACGGACATCGGCGGGGGCAACCGTGGTGTCGCCGATCACCGGCCGGAACGACCCCGAGGTGAAGTCGCTCACCGCCGAGATCGCCGCCTTGTGCCGCAGCAGCGACTTGGGCGTGAACACCACCAGCGGACGGTGCCGGTTCGACAGCGTCTGCCAGCGCAGCAGGTGGAAGTAGTTGGCGGGAAGCGTGGGCTGGGCCACGGTCATGTTGTCCTGGGCGCACATCTGCAGGAAGCGCTCGATGCGGGCCGAGGAGTGGTCGGGGCCCTGTCCCTCGTAGCCGTGCGGCAGCAGCAGGACGACGCCGGAGCGCTGGCCCCACTTCTGCTCACCCGAGGTGATGTACTCGTCGATGATCGACTGGGCGCCGTTGACGAAGTCGCCGAACTGCGCCTCCCAGGCGACCAGCGCCTCGGGCCGCTCCACGCTGTAGCCGTACTCGAAGCCGAGCGCGGCGTACTCGCTCAGCAGGGAGTCGTAGATGTAGAACTTCGTGGTGCCCTGGTTGAACGCCTTGAGCGGGGTGTGCTCCTCGCCCGTGACACGGTCGACCAGCACGGCGTGCCGCTGGGTGAACGTGCCGCGCCGCGAGTCCTGGCCGACGAGCCGGACCGGGTGGCCGTCGATCAGCAGCGATCCGAAGGCGAGGGTCTCGCCCATGCCCCAGTCGATGTGGTCCTCGGCGACCATCTGCCCGCGACGCTGCAGCACCGGCAGCAGGCGCGGGTGGACGGTGAAGCCCTCGGGCATGTTGAGCTGGGTCTCCACGATGCGCTTGACGGTCTCCTCGGAGACGGCCGTCTTGACGTCCTCGTGCGACCAGGGGACGTTCTCCAGGTCGACAGGGCGGGAGAACTCGCCCGTCGGGTCCTTGGCCGCCGCCCGGGTCTCGGCGAAGGCGTTCTCCAGCTTGGCCTGGTAGTCGCGAAGCGCGCCCTCGGCCTCCTCCACCGTGATGTCGCCACGGCCGATCAGCGCCTCGGTGTAGAGCTTGCGGGTGGAGCGCTTGGCGTCGATCAGGTCGTACATCAGCGGCTGGGTGAAGCCCGGGTTGTCGGCCTCGTTGTGGCCGCGGCGCCGGTAGCAGATCAGGTCGATCACCACGTCCTTGCGGAACGTCTGGCGGTATTCGAACGCGAGCTTGCCGACCCTGACCACGGCCTCGGGGTCGTCGCCGTTGACGTGGAAGATCGGCGCCTGGATCATCCGGGCCACGTCGGTGGCGTACACGCTGGAGCGCGAGCTGGCCGGGCTGGTGGTGAAGCCGACCTGGTTGTTGACCACGATGTGCACGGTGCCGCCGGTGCGGTAGCCCCGCAGCTGCGACAGGTTGAGCGTCTCGGCCACCACGCCCTGGCCCGCGAAGGCCGCGTCGCCGTGGACGAGCACCGGCAGGACGGTGAAGCCCTCCTCGCCGCGCTCCAGGAGGTCCTGCTTGGCGCGGACCACACCCTCCAGGACCGGGTCGACCGTCTCCAGGTGGGAGGGGTTGGCCACGACCGAGGTCTTGAGCTTGGAACCGTCGGGCGAGACGAAGTCGCCGCCGGCGCCCAGGTGGTACTTCACGTCACCGGAGCCGTGGGCGCTGCGCGGGTCGATGTTGCCCTCGAACTCGCCGAAGATCTGCCCGTACGACTTGCCGACGATGTTGGCGAGCACGTTGAGGCGCCCGCGGTGGGCCATGCCGACCACGGCCTCGTCGAGCCGCTCCTCGGCCGCGGAGCTCAGCACCGAGTCGAGCAGCGGGATCAGCGACTCGCCGCCCTCCAGCGAGAAGCGCTTCTGCCCGACGAACTTCGTCTGCAGGAACGTCTCGAACGCCTCGGCGGTGTTCAGCCGCTCCAGGATGCGCAGCTGCTCGGTGCGGTCGGGCTTGGCGTGCGGACGCTCGATGCGGGCCTGGATCCAGGCCCGCTCCTCGGGGTTCTGTATGTGCATGTACTCGACGCCGATGGTGCGGCAGTAGGAGTCACGCAGCACGCCGAGGATCTCGCGCAGCTTCATCAGGGGCCGGCCGCCGAAGCCGCCGGTGGCGAACTCGCGCTCCAGGTCCCACAGGGTCAGGCCGTGCGACTTGATGTCGAGGTCGGGGTGCTTGCGCTGCTTGTACTCCAGCGGGTCGGTGTCGGCCATGAGGTGGCCGCGGACCCGGAAGGCGTGGATGAGCTCGATGACCCGGGCCGACTTCGCCACGTCGTCGTCGTGGGTGGTCGAGATGTCCTGGACCCAGCGGACCGGCTCGTACGGGATCCGGAGGGCCTCGAAGATCTCGTCGTAGAAGCCGTCCTCGCCGAGCAGCAGCCGGTGGACCTGCCGCAGGAAGTCGCCCGACTGGGCGCCCTGGATGATGCGGTGGTCGTACGTGCTGGTGAGCGTCATGACCTTGCTCACCGCGAGGCGGGAGAGCGTGTCGGGGGAGGCGCCCTGGTACTCGGCGGGGTATTCCATCGCGCCGACGCCGATGATCGTGCCCTGCCCCGGCATCAGGCGCGGCACCGAGTGCACGGTGCCGATGGTGCCCGGGTTGGTCAGCGAGATCGTCGTGCCGCTGAAGTCGTCGACCCCCAGCTTGCCCGCCCGCGCCTTGCGCACGACCTCTTCGTAGGCGACCCAGAACTGGCGGAAGTCCATCTGCTCGGTCGCCTTGATCGACGGCACCAGGAGCTGGCGGGTGCCGTCGCTCTTGGCGACGTCGATGGCGAGGCCCAGGTTGACGTGCTCGGGCTTGACCAGCACCGGCTTGCCGTCGACCTCGGAGTAGGAGTGGTTCATCTCCGGCAGGACCTTGAGGGCCTTGATCACCGCGTAGCCGATGACGTGCGTGAACGACACCTTGCCGCCGCGACCGCGGGACAGGTGGTTGTTGATCACAATCCGGTTGTCGATGAGCAGCTTCGCCGGGACCGCGCGCACGCTGGTCGCCGTCGGGACAACGAGACTGGCCTCCATGTTGGCCGCGGTCCTCGCGGCGGCGCCGCGCAGTCGGACTTCCTCGGCACCGGCGGGGGCGGGCAACTGCGTCTCCTGCTTGGGTCGGGTCACCGGGGCTGGCTTGGCCGCCGCCGGCGCTGGGGTCGTCGCCGCGGGGGCCGGGGTGGCCTTGGCCGCAGCCGGAGGGGCCGAGGGCGCGGCGGGTGTCGGTGGAGCGGACGCGACAGTCGCCGCCCCCTGGGGTGCGGCGACACCGTCGGACCCCGAACGAGGCGCGGCGGCACCACTGGCCCCGGAACGAGGCGCGGCGGTGGCGCCGGACCCCGAATCAGGGCTGTAGTCGGCAAAGAAGTTCCACCAGGCCCGGTCGACCGACTCGGGGTCCTGGAGGTACTTCTGGTACAGCTCGTCGACAAGCCATTCGTTCTGACCAAAGGCTGCCAGCGGGTTTGTCCGCGACGACTCAGACGACACGGCGGAAATCGCCCTCTTCCGCAGATCGGCGTTGATGATGGAGAACTTGTCCAAGGCTACTCGCCTTGGCTTGGACCTGCGCCAGTCTGACGGCAGCTTCCTTGCCGATCCTCTCAGTCCTGGTTAAAACGGTCAGCACCGGGTAACCGTTTGCCTGCTAAGGCACTGGTCAGCCCGGCGCGGCGAGTGTGGTCAGCTCGGCCAGACCAGCCGGGACTCCACCCGTATCCCCGGAGTGACATCTTCGAGAAGGCCCGCCAGCTCGTCTCCGGCGGCGCGCAGCTCCTCCGCCGACAGGGGTGCGAGCCGCTCCAGCAGGAACAGGGCGTCCGTCGTCTCCTCGGTGATCCGGGTGCGGACGCACTGCCGCCAGTTCCAGCGGCGGCAGGTGACGCCCCTGTCGTCGCGCCAGACGACCTCGCCGGCCTGGGGATGGTCGATCGCGGGCTCGCCCTTCTCGACGACCTCGAACGGCTCGTCGCCGCTCGCGCGCACCAGCCTCGCCGTTCCCTCGTAACGGGCGATGTCCTCCCCGCCGATCGGCAGGCCGTGCCTGATGCTGATCGCGTTGTAGGCGTCGACCACCCGGTTGATCTCCGGCGGCGGCATCCGCCTGACCAGTGCGTCCACCGAGGGCCTGGTCCGCTGCGGCTTCGCCCCGAACCCCCGGTAGGCCTCCCGCCACGACTCGATCCTCGGGTCGTCGAGCGGCACGGCCTTCTCTGCCGCCTCCGCCAGCCAGGCCCGTGACCTGTCGTCGGTGGGCCCGTTGCGCAGCCCGTACACCCCCATCACCAGCACCCCGAAGTCGGGCCTGAGTGCGCTGACGGCGGGATCCACCCGGATGTTCTCGATCACGGCCCCAGTCTAGGACGTCCCCTCACCCTCTGGAGTGAGGTCAGACGGCCGCGTGAGGGGCGTTCACCCCGGTCCTTCTCGATCTCGACGACGTATGGCCCCACGGACCGTGGGGCCATACGTCGTCGAGCAGGTGATCCGTGATACCTCAACACCGACAGGCGCGGGTCACGGGCTGGGATATCTGGTTGTGGGCGTTTGGCGGCGCATCACACGGGTTACGAGCAAAGGTCGCCGTTGAGGAGGAAGCGTTCCGGTTTGGGGTTGGGGCCGGGGGCCTCGGCGGCGAGGAAGCCGAAGGTGATCGATCCGCCAGGCCTGATGGTCTTGTTCCAGGCGAGGTTCTTCGCGGTCACGGTCGCGCCGTCCTGGGTGATGGCGGTGCTCCAGTGCTGCCGTACGCTCTGGCCGCCCAGGAAGGACCAGCTGAGGGCCCAGCCGTCGATGGCCTCTGTCCCGTTGTTGGTGATGGTGACCTGGGAGTTGAATCCTTCGGACCACTGGCCGTGGTTGGTGAAGGTGACCTTGCACTGGCCCGGGGCGACGGCGGAGGTGTCGAGGTAGGAGGCGATCCAGGCGAGCGGGGAGTTCCAGTTGATCGTCAGCTCGTTGGTGGACCACGACTCGATGTCGTCGATGTAGCAGAACTGGGGCTCGCAGCCCTGCAGCTTGGCCTGGGCGACCGGGTCCTGGATCGCGGAGTTCGGGCCTCCGGCCAGGGTGCCGCGCGGCGGGTTGGGCAGGGACGGGTCGAGCTGGCGGGCGTACCAGCGGCTGTGCTGGTTCTTCGAGAAGACCTCGCCGTAGCCGGTCACGTACGACTGGTTGAGCGCGTTGCGCCCGAAGATGTAGTCCAGCCCCTCGAGCACCCCGTCGCGGTACTTCGCCTCGCCGCTCAGGTCGTGGGCGACGGCCATCACGACCATGTTGTTGAGCACCAGGTTGTTGGAACCCCAGTCGTAGTCCGGCGGGTTGTAGGGAGAGCCGTACGGGTGGGCCTTCTGGACGGCGAGATACTTGTCCGCGCCCTCCAGGACCGACTGGCGCACCCGCGCCCGGTCGGGGAGCGCGTTGGGCACGGCCGCGAGCTGCAGGCGGCCGAGCTGGGCGGTGTTGCCCCAGTCGAAGCCCCGCTCGCGCCAGATGTCGCCGGTGTGGTGCGGTGAGGCGAGCACGTAGTCCTTGAACTCGTTCTCGCCGGTGGCGAGGTAGAGCTCGGCGGCGGCCCAGTAGAACTCGTCGGTCACGTTGTCGTCGTTGTAGGCGCCGCCGCCCACCCCGTCGGCGGGGTCGGCGTACCGGGTGGGGTTGGCCTTCGCCGCCGCCCACGCCTTCCGCGCCGCGGCGAGGTTGCGCGCGGCGAACGTGGCGTCGTAGGGGGCGAAGAGCCGGGCCGCCTGGGCCGCTGTGGCGGCCAGGTTGAGGGTGGCGGCGGTGGAGACCGGGTGCAGCTCGCGTGGCTGGGGGTCCAGGTGGGGCATGAGGGGCAGGCCGGTCCACGCGGCGTCGTGGATCTTGTGGTGGGCCATTCCCTCGTACGGCTTCCCGTCGGGGACCTGCATGCTGAGCAGGAACTCCTGCTCCCAGCGGGCCTCGTCGAGGATGTCGGGCACCTCGTTGCCGCTCTCGGGGATGTTGAGGTCGCCGTCGGAGTGGACGCCGTCGGTCTTGGCGCGCTCGAAGGCGGACATCAGCTGGTGGACGGAGATGCCGCCGTTGACGACGTACTTGCCGTGGTCGCCGGCGTCGTACCAGCCGCCCTTGACGTTCAGCGTGTAGTCGCAGACGCCAGGCTGGCAGGGCACGTCTATGTCGCCCTGGTTGGGGGCGACCCCGGCGTGCCCGGCGGGCCTTCCGTAGCCGGGACGGAGCTCGTCGAGGATCGGGATGCCGCTGCGCTGGGTGTAGTAGAACTTCAGCGCGTCGGTCCTGAGGTCGCTGTAGACGTCCGCGCCGATGTCGAAGGGCCGGCTGGTCTCACCGTCGGCCTCCAGCGTGTAGTCGGTGCCGGGCGTGGTGACCGTGCCGAAGTCGATCGAGTGCACGTTCTGGCCCGAGCTCTCGTCGACACCGCGCGGGACGGTGTCACCCTCGGCGACGGTCTCCCCGCCGCGCCTGAGCTTCCAGCCGGTCGACTCCGTCTTCTCGGTGACGAGGGTGGCGTTCTTCGGTCCGGAGGGCAGGTAGCCGACCATGTTCACCCGGACGCGGGGTCCGGTGTCGGGCTCGTAGACCTCGGGCTCGGCGCCGCCCTTCAGGGAGACGTTGTCCACGCAGAACCTCCAGGGGGTGGCGCTGCCCCCGATTTGGAACGCCACCTGCCCGTTCGGCAGGTCCACGGGAGAGGTGAAGGTGTAGCGGTAGTCGTTACCGGACACGCTCAGCTCGGGGTTGGCCGCCAGATACTGCGTGTAGGGGTCCACCGGGAGCTGGACGAGGGCCTTGACCACCCGGCCGGGCGTCGCCATCCCGTAGAAGGAGAACTCGTAGGTCTCATCCTTGACCAGGGGGATGTCGTTCTGGCCGATGATGACGTCCCACGGGTTGACGGTGTCGCCGGGGACGTCGGCGCACAGGCGGCCGTCCTCGACCTCCAGCGCGGTGTTACCGGTGCTCCACCAGGGAGCGGTACCGCTGTCGAAGGTGCCGTTGACGATCTGTTCTGGGCCGTCGGCCACGGCGGGTAAGGGGGTCAGGGTCACCAGGGCCGCGGCCGTGGCGAGGGCGAGCCAGGTGGAAGGTCTGCGCACGGAGGTTCCTTTGGGCGGGGGGAGGTGCCAGGTTGTGGGAGCGCGGGTCCGAGGATCCCGGTCGGAGAGATCCAAGTGGGAGCGCTCCCACAACCTGGGTGCCCGATGTTTCCAGCGCGTTTCGTCCATCGTCAACCGGCACCCCTCCCGACCCGTCCGCCGACCGGGGGAATGACCGATTTGTCCGATGAAACTTTCAGGTCACCGAGGCTTCCCCTCGGGGAGCGGTCCAGTCGATCTCCGGCCCTCGTGGCACGATCCCGCTGGGGTTGACGTTCGTCTGGGTCACGAAGTAGTGCCGCTTGATCTGATCGAAGTCGGTGGTGTCGCGGAACGCGGGGATGGCGTGAAGCTCGCGGGCGTAGGCCCACAGGACCGGATAGTCGCTCAGCCGTCGCACCGAGCACTTGAAGTGCGAGTTGTAGACGGCGTCGAACCTGGCGAGCGTCGGATAGAGCCGCACGTCGCTTTCGGTGAGCGCGTCGCCGTGCAGGCGGCGGCGGGTGGACAGCCGCTCCTCAAGCAGGTCGAGCGTGGCGAACACATCGGTGACCGCCTCGTCGTACGCCTCCTGCGAGTGGGCGAACCCGGCGCGGTAGACGCCGTTGTTGAGACCCTGGAAGATCACTTCGTTGAGCGCGTCGATCTCCTCGCGCAGTTCCCGCGGGTAGAGGTCGGGCGCGCCCTCGGCATGCCACGGCGCGAAGGCCGTCTCCAGGGTGAGGGTGATCTGCGGGTAGTCGTTGGTGACCATGCGTCCGGCGGTGATGTCCCAGACGCAGGGCACCGTGTAGCGGCCCTGGTAGCCGGGGTCGGTCGCCAGGTAGAGCTCGGAGAGATACTCCACCCCGGTCACCGGATCGCCCCCGGGGATCCGCCAGCCCTTCTCGTCCCTGATCGGGTCGACGATCGTCACCCCGACCACCTCCCGCAGGCCCAGCAGCTCGCGGACGATGAGCGAGCGGTGCGCCCAGGGGCAGGCGTAGGAGGCGTAGATCTGGTAGCGGCCTGGCTCCGGCGGGTGCTCTCCGCCCGCCTCGATCCGCGTCGTGAACCGGTTCGGCTGCCGCTCGAAGCGGCCGCCGGAGATCTCCTTTTCCAGTCTCATTCCTCGACGGTACGTGACCTTCCGGGGGGCGTGATCCGGCCGGTCGCCCGTTCCTCGCGAGGAATTTCATGTACAACCAGTAGGAAATATTGACTTCGCGCCCGGGGGTGCGTAGCTTTTCCGGTATGGGCGTCTATCTGACTCGGTGCACGCATGTCGACCTCTGTCGCGTGTTCAGTGCCCAGTGTCCATGATCATGAATCGACTCGCCGTCTCCTCCCACACCTCACAGGACGCATACCGTGATCATGATCAGACATGTCCCCGCCCTCGTCGGCCCCCCTCTCGGGGGTGCCCGGTGAAGCTCAGGATCCAGGGGGTCGGCAAGAGGTTCGCCGACCGCGACACCCGACGTTCCCTCACCGCCCTCGCCGACGTCGACCTCGACGTACGCGCGGGGGAGCTTCTCACCCTCCTCGGGCCGAGCGGCTGCGGCAAGTCCACCCTCCTCGACCTGATCGCCGGGCTCGCCGCCCCGACCACCGGCCGGATCCTGCTGGACGGGATCCCCCTCGAAGGCCCCGGCCGTGACCGGGAGGTCGTCCTGCGGCAGTACGCGCTGTTCCCCTGGCGCACCGCGCTGTCCAACATCGAGTTCGCGCTGGAGGGCAGGGGCGCCACGGGGCGGGAGCGCACCCACCTGGCCAGGGAGTATCTGGACCTGGTGGGGCTGGGCGGGCTCGGCGACCGCTACCCCCACGAGCTCTCCCACGGCATGCCCCAGCGCGTCGCCATCGCCAGGAGCCTGGCCGCGGATCCGGCCCTGCTGCTGCTCGACGAGCCGTTCGCCGCGCTGGACGCCGGGACCCGGGAGTCGCTCCAGGAGGAGCTGGTACGAATCTGGCGGCAGACCGGCACGACGATCCTGTTCGCCACCCGGAGCCTCGACGAGGCCGTCCACCTCGGCCGGAGGGTCGCGGTGATGACCTCGCGGCCCGGACGGATCCGGGGGGTCGTCGAGGTGGATCCCGACCCCCGCGAAGGCGACCCGGGGGGTGGTTCCCGCTTCGACGAGTGCCGCCACGAGGTGTGGAGACTTCTCCGTTCCGACATCGGCCATGACCAGAAGGCGCCGGTGGCCTCATGAGCATCGTGACCGTGGTGGGAAACCCCCGGCCGGGATCGCGCACCCTCGCGGTGGCCGTACGGGCGGCGGAGGCCGTCGCCCGGCGGATCGGGGACGGAAGGCCCCCGGAGATCGTCGACCTGGCGGTCCTCGCCCCGCTGCTGTTCGCCCCCGAGACGGCGCCGGAGCTGAAGGCCGCGCTGGAGCTGGTCGCCGGGGCCGATGTGCTGGTGGTGGCGAGCCCGACCTACAAGGCCACCTACACCGGCCTGCTCAAGGTGTTTCTCGACCGGCTGCCGGGCGGCGCGCTCGCCTCCGCGGTCGCACTCCCGCTCCTGGTGATGGGTGACGCGAAACACTCTCTGGCGGTGGAGGTCCACCTCCGGCCGCTGCTGGTGGAGCTCGGCGCGACCGTTCCCACGCCGGGCCTCGCGCTGCTGGAGGCGCGACTCCCCGACCTCGACGCCGTCCTCGGTCCGTGGGCCGACCGGGTCGGCCCGCAGGTGGTCGCGGCATTCGGAGACAGGGTCCGCACGTGACGCCGGGAAGAGATGACGGACGTGATGGGTTTTAAAAGGTGTCCTTTGTTCCGCAGAGGGGGAAAAGTGACCAAGTGGAGCATCGTGGTGGTACCCCCTGTCGTCATGAGCGAGGTGTCGTGACCGAGACACTGCCGAGCCGCGCGGTCGACGCGGAGCGATTCCGACAGGCGCTGGCCGTCCACGCGGCCGGGGTCGTCGTCGTCACCGCGCAGGTCGACGGCGTACCGGCGGGTCTCACCGCCACCTCGTTCTCGTCCGTGAGCCTCACGCCCCCGCTGGTCTCCTTCTACGTGAACCGGTCCTCGAGCACCTGGCCCCGGTTCCAGCAGGCCGATCATTTCGCGGTGAACGTCCTGGCCAGCGACCAGGCCGAGGTGGCCTCACGTTTCGCCAGGAAGGGCGTCGACCGCTTCGCCGCCCCCACCTCCTGGACCCCCGGGCACCTGGGCACTCCACTGCTGGGCGGTGTCTCGGCCCACCTGATCTGCGCTCCCCACTCCACCGTCGACATCGGCGACCACGTCCTCGTGGTCGGGCTCGTCATCGAGACCAGCCTCGAACCCGGCGGGCGCCCGCTCCTGTATCACCAGGGCCGTTTCGGGCGTTTCATCCCGCACTCCTGATTCTTCGGGAATTCTCCGGCCGGTGTCTCGCGGGATCGGCTCGCGGGTCTGGCCGGTGAGGGCGGGGAAACGGGGTGTGGAGTCTGTGATCGTCATGGGTGATCAGCGTTTTGACTCCATACATGAATACGCTTGTATTCGTTTATTTGGTAAAAGTATTGAGTGTTGTGCCGGGGATGCCTCGGAGGGGGGCCGAGGAGGATCCTCAGGCGAGGCGGACGGTGCCCCGGCCGGTGGCCAGGGGAAGGTCCAGCGCGGTGTGGATGCCCGGTGGGGCGGCGCAGAGGGCGGCGACGGAGTTGACGGCGTGGGCGGCGGCACCGGCCAGGCCGTGGGAGATCTCGTCGACCGTGAGCATCAGCTGGGGCACGCCCTCGATGTGGACGCTGAAGCCGGGGTCGGCCCAGCGTTCCACCCGGGTGGCGTCGGCCTTGTAGACGCACTCCACGGTCATGAAGGGACGGCCGCGGACCAGCCCGCTGAACATCCATCGGGACGCGCACACGGTGCCCTCCCTCACGACTCCCGCGGCGATCTCGAACTCCTGTGAGGCGAGCTCGAACTCGTCGCTCTCCTCGACCTCGTCGAGGGCCACGCCGAGGTTGTCGGCCACGAACTGGACGCTCTCGGCGAACAGCGAGCGCTGGAAGGCGCGGAAGGGGCGCACCGCGGCGACGTAGTCCTTGGCCGACCGCGTGAAGCCGAACAGATCCACCACGATCTGCCGGGACGGGTGGCCCTGGAAGTCGGACGACTCCCGGACGTAGATGTGGTCGACGCGGCTGGACAGGCCGGTCAGCGTGAGCGGCAGGACGTCACTCATGAAGCCCGGGTTGACGCCGGTGCCGTGCAGGGACGATCCCCCCGCGCGGCAGGCGGCCTCCAGACGCTCCATCACCCCGGGGCCGTGGCACTGGGGATACACGAACCCGGTGGTGGTGATGACGTTCTTGCCGGCGGCGAGCAACGCGCAGATGGTCTCCATGTCGCTCGGACGCTCCCCGCCGAAGTAGGACGCGGGCAGCGGCATGTGCAGCACGCAGTCGGCCTTCGTGGCGAGAATCTCCTCGACGTCGTCGGTGCAGGTGACACCGGTCTTGGGGAGTCCCACGAGGGTCCCCGCGTCCTGTCCCACCTTGTCGGAGTCGTAGACCAGGACCCCGGCGAGTTCGAATTCCGGCCGGGTGATCAGACTGCGCAGGGAGTGTCTGCCGACGGCGCCCGTGGCCCATTGGACCACGCGCAGGGGCGGCGATAAGGACATATAGGGCCTCCAGCCCAAAATATTGGGCGGGGCCTTACGAGGAGAAAATGAGGGGTGTCGTCGTTGACCCTCGCCCGTGTGGGGCAAAAACTTTAGCAGAAATTAACACGGGCGCTTACTGTTCGCAATGATCCCAGGCGTTTTCGGTTACCGTCGCGCGCCTTTCTCGGTAATGGTGCCCGTAGTGGTTTCGGGGGTGGTGTGAGAGGTTCACCGAGGGTTCGCCCGGTTTCGTAAGCGGTGCCGGGTAGGTTTCGCGGACTCCGTCGTGGGATGACCTCCCGGGGGGCTCCCATGGCATCGCGAGGGCAGGGCGGGCTATCGTTCAGACGACTAGAATTATGTTCTCGTGAGAGGGTTGCGGATGTCAGAGCTGCGGTTTGACGGCAGGGTCGCGGTCATCACCGGTGCGGGGCACGGACTCGGCCGTTCGCACGCGCTGTCGCTCGCCGAGCGCGGCGCGAAGGTGGTCGTCAACGACCTGGGCGGGGCGCTGGACGGCACCGGCGCGTCCGCGGGCCCGGCCGCCGAGGTGGTCGAGCTGATCAGGAAGGCCGGCGGCGAGGCGACCGCCAGCACCGACAACGTCGCGACCCCCGACGGTGCCCAGGCGATCGTGCGGACCGCGATCGACACCTACGGCCGGCTGGACATCGTGGTCAACAACGCGGGCATCCTGCGGGACAGGTCCTTCGGCAAGATGAGCGTCGAGGAGTTCGACCAGGTCCTCGCCGTCCACGTCCGCGGCTCCTTCCTGGTCGGCAGGGCGGCCTTCCCGTACCTCAAGGAGCAGGGATACGGCCGGATCGTCAACACCACCTCGCCGGCCGGGCTGTTCGGAAACTTCGGCCAGGCCAACTACTCCACCGCCAAGATGGGGCTGGTCGGCCTCACCAAGACGCTCGGCATCGAGGGGGCCAGGGCCGGGATCAAGGCCAACGCGATCGCGCCGATCGCCTGGACCCGGATGACCGAGGAGCTGCTGCCCGCGGAGTTCGAGGCCAAGTTCACCGCGGAGCGGGTCAGTGCCCTGGTGACCTTCCTGGCGCACGAGGCCTGCGAGACCAGCGGCGAGGTCTTCAGCGTCGGCGGCGGCCGGATCGCGCGGGTGTTCGTGGCCGAGGGGCCCGGCTGGCGGCAGGACGACCACACCGTGGAAGACATCCGGGACAACTGGGAGGCGATCCTCGCCGAGCAGCCGTACCTCACCCCGACGACCCTCGGCGAGCAGGCGACCGCCTCGATGAAGGCCATGCTCTGAGCCTCGCGCGGCGGCCTCGGCGATCGCCGCGGCCGCGCCGGTCGCGCTGAACACCCGAACGCGATGGCCGGGCGGGGCCGGCCGGACGTTCGTTCAAGGGCGCTCTCACTGTGAGAGCGCCCTTTTTGTCGCCCTGGGATGATTCCGGAGTGATTTACGGGCTGTTTTGGGATGGCCAAAAAGAGCCGGAGGAGAGGGGATTCCCGTGAATCACCCGGTGAGGCCTGAAGGGACTGCCTGGACGAAGCCGCTTTCGCCGCGCGGGACGCTTCTTTCTGCCTTGACTAGACAGTCTTTTGCTTGACTGTCGTCAGAACTCATCCTTACCATCCTGAAATGGAAGGGAAATAAGCCAGAAACCAGCAGACTTTTCAGATTTTCTGCCGCCCTCTCCCGGCACCATCACCGGTCCGCCCGTCAGAGCTATCCGGTTCGTTTCGCATGTCCTTCTTAACCCCCCAGGAGATTCCATGCGCCGCCAGCTCACCGTCTTAATGGTCCCCATCCTGCTCCTGTTATCCGTGTTCTCCGGGTTGCCGGCGGCCTCGGCGAAGGCGGCCGCCTTCCGGGTGCTGTTGTTCACCGAGACCGCCGACTACGTTCACGCGTCGATCCCGTCCGGCATCACGATGGTTCAGCAACTCGCCGCCGCCAACGACTTCGAGGTCGTCCAGTCCGCGAACTCGAGCGTGTTCAGCGACGCGAACCTGGCGGGCTTCAACGCGATCATCATGTTGCAGAACTCCGGCATGGTCTGGGACAACGACGCCCAGCGTCAGGCCATGCAGAGGTACGTCAACAACGGCGGCGGGATCGTCGCGATCCACAACACCACGGACATGAACATCGAGGCGCAGTTCCCCTGGTGGGACCAGCTCATCATGGGTGGCGCGCACATGACCGCGCACTCGGCCATCGTGCAGGGCACCGCGAAGGTCCTCGACAAGAAGCACCCCTCCACCGCGGGCCTGCCCGACCGCTGGACGCGTACCGAGGAGTGGTACAACTTCAGCAAGAACATGCGGGGCGACGTCCACGTCCTGGTCACCGCCGACGAGAGCACCTACGACGCCGGCGGAAACAGGATGGGCGCCGACCACCCGATCTCCTGGTGCCGCAGCACCGAGGGCGGGCGCGTGTGGGCGACCGCGATGGGACACGAGAGCGCCTCCTACAACGAGGCCAACTTCCGCCAGCACGTGCTGGGCGGCATCAGGTGGGCGGCGGGCAACGCCGCGGGCGACTGCGGCGGCACCGTGTGGAACCGGTTCCAGAAGGTGACGCTCGACAGCGCGCCCGACCAGCCGATGGGCCTGGACATCGCTCCCAACGGCGACGTCTACTACATCACCCGTTCCGGCAAGCTCATGCTCATCCGCAAGACCAACGGCCAGATCGTGACCACCGGCACGCTGAGCGTCTACACCGGCGGTGAGGACGGGCTGATCGGCCTGGCCCTGGACCCGAACTTCGCGACCAACCGCTGGGTCTACCTCAACTATTCGCCGACCGGCTCCGCGGCGATCAACCAGGTCTCCCGGTTCACCCTGAACGGCGACACCCTCGACCTGTCCAGTGAGAGGAAGCTCCTCTCCATTCCCGCGACCAGGGTCGACGAGCCGGGACACACCGGCGGGTATCTCACCTTCGGGCCCGGCGGGAACCTCTACATCGGCGTCGGCGACGACATCAACCCCTTCGCCTCCGACGGGTACGCGCCGATCGACGAGCGCGCGGGCCGCTCCAACTTCGACGCGCAGAAGACCAGCGCCAACACCAACGACCTGCGCGGCAAGATCCTGCGGATCCACCCGGAGAGCAACGGCACCTACACGATCCCCTCGGGCAACATGTTCGCGCCGGGCACCGCGCAGACCCGCCCGGAGATCTACGCGATGGGCTTCCGCAACCCGTTCAGGTTCTCGGTGGACTCCGAGACCGGCTGGATCTCGGCGGCCGACTACGGCCCCGACGCGGGATCGGCCAACGCCAACCGCGGGCCCGAGGGCACCGTGGAGTGGAACCTGATCAAGTCGCCCGGCTTCTACGGCTGGCCGTACTGCGTGGGTAACAACATCCCGTTCAACGACTACAACTTCGCCACCTCCACCTCGGGGGCGAAGTTCAACTGCTCGGCGCCGGTGAACACCTCGCCCAACAACACGGGCCTGACGAACCTGCCCGCGGTCAAGCCCGCCACCGTCTGGTACAACTACCACCTCGTGCCCGAGTGGCCGGAGATGGGCACCGGCGGCGGCGCGGCTCCGATGGGCGGGCCGTTCTACCACTACGACGCGGCGAACCCCTCGGAGACGAAGTTCCCCGCCTACTTCGACGACACCCCGTTCTTCTACGAGTGGAGCCGCAACTACCTGATGGAGATGCGGCTGGACGGCAGCGGCAACATCCTGAAGACCAACCGCTTCCTGTCCAACCTCGGGTTCAGGTCGCCGCTGGACATGAAGTTCGGCCCCGACGGTGCGATGTACCTCATCGAGTGGGGGGTCGGCTACGGCGGCACCAACCCCGACGACGGCGTCTACCGCATCGACTACATCAACGGCGGCTCCCGCTCCCCGGTCGCGAAGGCGAGCGGGACGCCCACCTCCGGCCAGGCACCGCTCACCGTCCAGTTCTCCTCGGCGGGCTCGTCCGACCCGGACGGGGACGCGTTCACCTACGCGTGGGACTTCACCAGCGACGGCACCACCGATTCCACCGCGGCGAACCCCTCGTTCACCTACACCGCCACCGGCAACTACACCGCCAAGCTCACGATCACCGATCCGTCGGGCAAGAGCGGCTCGGCGACGGTGCCCATCACGGTCGGCAACACCGCGCCGGTGGTGAGGTTCGGCTCGCCGGCAGACGGCACGGCCATCACCTTCGGTGACTCGGTCCCGTACACGGTGACCGTCACCGACCCCGAGGACGGCACGATCGACTGTTCCAAGGTCACGGTGGTCACGGCGCTCGGGCACGACACCCACAGCCATGACACCGGCCAGTTCACCGGCTGCTCGGGGACCGTGGTGACCACGAACTCGGGTCACGACGCCGACGCCAACACCTTCTACGTCCTCACCGCGACCTACACCGACAGGGGCGGCCTGTCCAGCACGGCGAACCTGATCCTGCAGCCCCGGCAGAAGCAGGCCGAGTACTTCACCGGCTCGTCAGGAGTGAGGGTCGTCGACCAGACAGGCGCGCAGAACGGCAAGCGCGTCGGTGACATCTCCAACAACGACTGGATCTCGTTCTCCCCGATGAGCGTCCAGGGGGTCGCGTCGGTGAGCTACCGGCTCTCCTCCGTCTCGACCGGTGGCTCCATCGAGCTGCGCGCGGACTCACCCACGGGGCAGTTGCTGGCCACCACGTCCGTGCCGAACACCGGTGGCTGGAACACCTACCAGCAGACGGCCGCCACCCCGGTGACGGCGCTGTCGGGCAGCCACCCGCTGTACCTGGTGTTCAAGCACTCCACGGCGAACCAGTTCGACCTCGACTCCTTCACCCTGAACGCGACGGGGGGCTCGAACGGCGGACCTGTGGCAGGCGGTGTCTACACGCTGACCGCCGTGCACAGCTCCAAGGCGGCCGACGTGGAGGGCCAGTCCACGGCTGACGGAGCGAGAGTGGTCCAGTGGCCTGCCAGCAACGCCACGAACCAGCAGTGGAGGCTCACCGCCGCGGCCGGCGGCGCCTTCACCCTCACCGGAGTCCAGAGCGGCAAGTGCCTGGACGTGAACGGCGCCTCCACCGCGTCGGGAGCGACGATCATCCAGTGGACCTGCCACAACGCCGCGAACCAGCAGTGGAGGTTCACCGCCGGGACCAACGGTGCCTGGAAGATCACTTCGGCCGCGAGCGGTCACTGTCTTGAGGTGCCGGGCGTCTCGACCGCGGATGGCACGCAACTCACCCAGGCCACCTGCGGAACCGGCAACAACCAGCAGTGGAGGCTCACCCGGGTGAGCTGACGGGAGCGGTCAAGTTCGCCGACTTTTGCTGATAGCTGCAAAAGTCGGCGAACCGTTAGGTAAAAGTGATTCACAAACCCATCTAAAGAGGGTTAGCTTCTGCACACCTGCCAGAACAGGGAGGGTGTCGTGAAGCGGACCGTCGCTCGGCCGGAGAACGCGCACCAAGCCGCGCTTCTCCGGCTGCTACGCGAGGGGGCGCGCTCACGCGCCGAACTCGGTGACGTGACCGCCCTGTCGCGCTCTCGGCTCAACCTGGAACTCGACCGGCTCATCGAGCTGCGCCTGGCCGAGCAGGCGGGGCTCGCGGCCTCGCGCGGTGGGCGCAGGTCCGGCCTGGTACGGCTCTCCGGAGACCTCCGCTTCGCCGGTATCGACATCGGCGCCACCTCGATCGACGTGGTCGTCACCAACGGCGAGCTGGAGATCCTCGGCCACCTGAGCGAGAGGTGCGACGTGCGCGACGGTCCGGTGGCCGTGCTCGACCAGGCGACGGAGATGATCGTCAAGCTGGGTGAGCAGGGCCTGTTCACCCAGCTGCACGGGGCGGGGATCGGCCTGCCGGGGCCGGTCAGCTTCAGGGAAGGGGTGCCTGTCGCCCCTCCGATCATGCCCGGCTGGGACCGCTACCCCGTCAGGGAGGCGGTCGGCCAGGCTCTCGGCTGCCCCGCCGTGGTCGACAACGACGTCAACATCATGGCCCTCGGTGAGCTCCACGCCGGGCTGGCCAGGCAGGTGGGCGACTTCCTGCTCGTCAAGATCGGCACCGGCATCGGCTGCGGGATCGTGGTGGACGGCAAGATCTACCGGGGTGTCTCCGGCAGTGCGGGCGACATCGGCCACATCCGCGTCGACGACCAGGGTCCCGTCTGCGCCTGCGGCAACGTCGGCTGCCTGGAGGCCTACTTCGGCGGAACCGCCCTCGCCAGGGAGGCCACGGCCGTCGCCGGGCGCTCGGTCTATCTGGGCCGGCGTCTCGACGAGACGGGCACCCTCACCGCCGAGGACGTCGCCAGGGCCGCCGAGATGGGCGACGCCGAGGCGGTACGGCTCATCCGCGACGGCGGGCGCAGGGTCGGCACGGTGCTGGCCGGGCTCGTCAGCTTCTTCAACCCCGGCCTCGTGATCATCGCGGGAGGGGTGGCCCAGCTGGGTCACCTCCTCCTGGCGGAGATCAGGAGCGTCGTCTACCGGCGGTCGCTGCCCCTGGCGACCGGCAACCTGCCCATCGTGCTCTCCGAGCTGGGAGCCGACGCCGGTGTGGTCGGCGCGGCCAGGCTCAGCAGCGACCACGTCTTCTCGGCCCCACGATGAATCAGCGAGGCCCCATGTCGGAAGCCACCCCCCTGCTCGTGATGCGAGGGATCGTCAAGCAGTTTCCCGGAGTGCGTGCCCTGGACGGGGTGGACCTGGAGGTCCGTTCCGGGGAGGTGCACTGTCTGCTCGGTCAGAACGGTGCCGGGAAGTCCACCCTGA
>Ga0233377_1000236_pt1 | contig 29204 bp, 33 predicted proteins | sample ElkDunMinimDraft_6_FD_191540 | JGI IMG/M metagenome (GOLD analysis project Ga0233377, IMG submission 191540) | Fecal eukaryotic communites from dung pellets of Tule Elk in California, USA - Elk Dung E36 | ecosystem: Host-associated > Mammals > Digestive system > Large intestine > Fecal | place...
GCCGGTCGGCCAGTTCCGCCATCAGGAAGGCCTGACGTCCGCCATCCGCCTGCTCCAACATCTGCTGATAGCCGCGCCGGACCGAACTTCCCGCAAGAGCGTTCATGATCTCGAACACCTGAGTGGTGTCCTCCTTGTCCGCGATCAGACGACGCAAGGCGCGCCACGCCCGCATTGGCTGGATGGGCCGGGCCGTCACCCGGGTCGGGGGACGCACGTCACGAGGGAACACCAATTCGTCCGCCATTAATTCCGCTGTCACTTGCTCTCTCCGTGAGCTGAGCTTAACCAAGTCGCCTATCTACATGGCTGTAACTTACATATATGTCAATATCAACTCCCCGCCGCCGTCGCCGGACGCCTGAAGAAGCGCGCCAGGAAGCGATCATGTGCGCACGTGCGCGGCTGCTGACGGGCGGACCCGACGCGGTCACGCTCAAGGCCGTGGCTGACGACATCGGCGTCACGCACACCAATCTGATCCACCATTTCGGGTCCGCAGCGGGTCTGCAGTCAGCCCTGATGGGGTCGATGGTCGCGGATCTGGCCCAGGCGCTGGACGCCGCCATCGCGCGTTTGCGCACTGATGAAGGGGCTCCCCTGGAACTGGTCAACGCCGTCTTCGACGCCTTCGCAGAGGGAGGCGCGGGCAAGCTGGCGGCCTGGATCGTCCTGAAAGGCGACCTGTCCGAGTTGGAGCCCGTACGCAACGCAGTGACCGGCCTGGTGCACGCCATCCAGGACAAGCTGGGCGATCCCGACGGACAGGCGCACACACGGATTCCCTCCGCCGTCCTCTTCATCGCGCTCAGCGCCTTCGGGGAAGCCCTGATCGGCCCTCCCCTGCGCGATATGCTCGACCAGGACGAGGACGCCAGCCGTCAGGTGATAGCCGGCCTGCTGCCGCATTTTCTACTAAAGGCCGCTCAACCGGAATGAGAACTACGGACATCATTAGCGCCCACTGCTCATAGATTGCCAAGCGGCCTTTCGGACTGACGGAGATGAGTCAAATCCGCCTCAAGCCCACGCCCGGTTCAAAACCTCAGCCGCTAGTGCAGCCTTATCCTGCGGGAGGAATCGACCGTAATGAGATTGCACCGTCGCCGGGGTGTCCTGGATCGCATAGCTGGCCTGTTCATATGAACCCGTGGTCTTCAATACATGGGTGGCCAGCACATCGCGGACGCTGTGCGGTCCGTGCGGCAGGAGGCCGACAATCGCGCCCTTCCCCGTGTAGGGATTGCGGATGCCATAGCGCTGGATCGCCATTCGCCAAGCTTCGTAGAAGGTCGTCTGGTTATAAGCGGCGTCCGAAGATGTCCGCTTGACCGTCTTCACGAAGACGGTTCCAGGATCGGCCGCGCCGGCCAGAAGCACCCGGCGATGAATAGCGATATACGCCTCGAGCCACGAATAGAGATCGCCGAGATCCGGCAGGACGAGCTTAAAGGGACGTTTTGAGAAATAAGCCGAACCTGCATTTTTGAATGCCGCGCAAGGGACGAAGACCTCCCAGGCGTCATCGCGATCACTCCACCGCAATTCTCCCCGTTTCAGGCGTTCAAGCTCGCGCTCAGTGGATGGTGTTCTCCCCTTTGGACAGAGGAGCATTTCGCGCATGTTCTTTTGGCGCAGGCCGAGGTGAAGTCCGAGTCTCAGCATGAGGAAGGCCCGCACGCTTTCTGCAGCCGCCCGCGGATATCGGAGCGCATCCGGCATCCGCATGAGAATTTCGTCGGTGATTTTTCGATACTCTCCAACCGGACTTGCGGATTCGAGCACGGGCAGCAAGGGCTCAAACGGATCACGGTGAATCCGTGCGACACGCGTGATTTCCTTGGCGCGTTGAAGCGCGTGGAGGTTCATCCGTTCGCAAGCGGCGTCCCAGTCCTCCCTCACCGCCGTCACTTCGGCGGCGCTGATCAAACCCTCGACCGGGATCAGCCGATCCGCCAGCGAAGGGCTCTGCCGAAGCCAGCCGGTTTTCTGCCGCGTAAGGGCGGCGGCGAGCAAAAGCATCTCCGTTTCCCAACTCGTGAAGAATCCACGCCGCCGCTCGCGCCACTGAACGTACCAGTCCCATGTGGCCGGACACGCCAGCATGGCGAACGACAGGCTCGCCAGAGGCACGCCCAACCCCATCGTCTCGCCTTCCGGCGCCGCCGCCAAGGCGCCGAACATCAACGACAGATGTTCCCCCCGCTGGGACGCGGTTTCAAACCCCCAAACGCCGGAGCGCTGGTAGCCCACATCGGTCAGGGTGTTCGATTTAAAGCGGATCAACGCCGCCATCTCCTGCTGGAGTTCCAGCGGCGCTGTCCGTTCGCTGCAATGCGCCCGCCCTCTCGTCCGCCGATGCGGAATGACAGCGTCATCGAAGCGAAGCGAAAACCGATGTTTGGAGACCTCCGAATGATATCGGCTGTAGGCGGTGCCGCCAGACAGGATGTTTGTCCGCACCCAGGCGAGGATTTCCTCACGCTGCCGAGGCGATCGATCCTGAAAATCATCGGGAAGGTGCCACGCCAGACGCCGGGTTTCCGACAATGGAATACTGGCGGGCAGTTGACCCGAGACCGCCCTGGATCGGGCGATACGGCCTCGAAGATAGCGATCAGGCAAGCGGTAGCGGTGCTCGATGAGAGACAGAACCTTGAGGCTTGCGGGCGTCTGGGGCGTTTTGTGGCCTCGGCGCCAGTCAGAAATCGTCTTGCGGTCCGTCAAGCCGCCCGCCGCCTTCACAGCCCGATGCAGTCGGTGCGACGGTTCTCCATGACGACGCATTTGCATGTCCAGTGCGCCGTGAAAGTCCAGAGGATGACGATCAGCCTCCCACAAGGGATCGGGATGCTCGACGATCGGTATGGGGGGCCTTCCTCGCGGACGCTTCTGAATCGGGCTTTTGGTCAGGGGCTTCAGATCAGCCATGGTCTCTCCACACGCGGTGCGCCCAAACGGCGGCGCGGTTAGAGACGTCTGAGATGGCGAGGTCCCCTAATCGCGTCCCCAGACACCTGTGGAGTTTCACCCAGACGAGAGATCGGAAGATGGATCGCCCTGCGCGTGCGACTTCGTATGATTCACCATGACGTGAAGCGGTTAAGAGGAATTTGAGCTGGAGACACCTTGCCTTCGCCTCGATTCGGCCACAGTCCTTAACGTGGACCAACTAGGTAGTTTCCCGAGGCTGGGATGCATCAGAACGAGGCCCCTTCCCCACTGACCCCCATGCAGCTGGAATGCTTGCGGCGAGCCGCGAGCACCGACAAGGAAATCGCACGGCGGCTGTCCATTTCTCCTGAAACCGTGAGCTCCCACATCCGATCGGCGATGCGGCGGCTTGGCGCTTCCAACCGACGGGAGGCGATGGGCCTTCTCACGGTCCATCCGCTATACGGATCGATCGAAATACCCAATGTCCAGATCGTGGCTCCTGCTGCTGAGGCGTTGCAGGTTCCTCACGACCCGGCGACGCTGGCGCTCAGGCCAATGTTCCTCGGCCGGCAGCTCCCGCCGCTGCCGGGATCGGTTCAAAGGCTCTACTGGGTGTTCGGCGTCTTCGTCGGATTGGCGGGCTTGACGATCATCGGCCTGTCCCTGCTTTCTCTGGCGGCGCAGCTGATCGATCGACAGGCCCTTGGCGGAACCCTCTGACGCGCCATGCAACCAGAGGGACTGACCATGAACAAGCATCAATCGGGCATCCAGGTCGCACGCGGCCTGCGCGGCAGCGAACACGCCCTGGATGACGCCATCGCCCAGACAATGCGCCTCGGCGCCGACATGCTCGACGCTCGCAAGGCGTCCCGCTTCGCCGCGAGTGTCGGACAGGTGGCCCTGCAGGAGATCATCAACGGACTGCACGCCATGAGCACGGCTCGAACCGCGCTCATCGCCGCCCACGGCGAACTCCTGCAGGTGGCCGACGAGCACCAGGTCGTATGGCGTATGGACGGCGCGACGGAGACGAAGCCCGACCGTCCTGTCGGCCTGGTTCCGTCTGCGGCCAACGTCGCTTGATCCGCTGAACGTGAGCGTGACGCCTCTCCTCGTCCCGACCCTCATCGTCATCCTGACGCTCGCGATCCTGGGCGGAAGGCCGGAAAGAACAGCCGCCGTCCTGTTTGCGGCGCTCAACTTTCTCACGCCCTTCCTCCAGCCCCTGATCATGGGCGAGACGCGCTGGGGGGTCGCACTCACGTCGGTGTTCACATTCGGGGCCCTGCTCTGGCTGGCCCTGAAGAGCGATCGCTGGTGGCTGGTGTTCGCAGCCGGCTGCCAGTTGCTCGCCCTTTCCACCCACATCATTACGCTGCTGCAGATCGACAGTCTGGTCTGGACCGCTGTGACCCTAAGGTGGATCTCATGGGGGGGCGTGCTCGCCTGCGCGCTCTTCGGCCTCTGGGAAGGCCGCGCCGTTGATCGACTTCGACGCAGCGCAAGAGGCGCTGACGACGATGCCGAGCCCATCCGCAGAAATCTCCAACGCAGCCGGGAGTCCTGACACAGAGCCCATATGGCCCGACGACACGGACATCCTGTCCGAAGCCGTGGCCAACCGACGGGTGGCCGAAGCCTGGATCGCCCGGTTCGGCGATCTGGCGGGCGTCGCGGCCACCAACCGATCAGTCCTCCTGTTGATCGCCAGAGCCGTTGACCCCGAGCACGCCCGCGCGACGCTCGACCGGCTTCTCGTGATCCACCGATATGGATTTCGGGCTCTGGCGCAACGCGCCGCCAGGCGTCCCCTGATTGGAGATCTCGAGCGCTCGTTCGCCTACCTCAGGACATCGATGCAAGCAGAAGGGACCATCCAGTTCCGGATCCTGTTCCTCGACGCCAAACGCTATCTGATCCTCGACGAGGTGATGTACCGGGGGACGGTCGACCAAGCCCGAATGTACCCCCGTGAAGTCATGCGTCGCGCGCTCGAGGTGCATGCGGCCTCCATTCTTGTCGTTCACAATCACCCCTGGGGCGATCCAGATCCGCAAACCTTCGACATGGAATGTGCGCACGAGATCCTCGTGGCGGCCAAGCCGCTCGGGATCACCGTCCAGGACTATCTCATCGTCGGACGTCACGGAGTCGCATCCTTCCAGGCCTTGGGCCTGCTGGGCGACGACGGAACCCTGCGGCGAAAGTCCATTCGACGGCGCGCCCGGCAGTCCGAAACGCCGAGTCCTGTCCCTGACCGACGACGTTCTTGAAGCTCGATCAGATCCAGATCACGCCCTTGGCTGTCAGCCCGCCATCGGGCAGGGCGGACCGTGGGATCTCAACCGACAGGCTTTGACCTCAAAACTCGGCAGCAAGCTCAACAACGCCTGGCCGTTCTGGCGTGGCGGCGCAGCAGGTGCAGAAGTTCGAGAACGACAGACACCGGGCTCGGTTTGCCCACCTTTTGCGCGACATCGGTCTTGCCGCCCGACGGCCAAATTCGCAATTGCATATGGCGCGCTAGGCCGATCGCCTGACGCCGGAACACCTCAACTGGTCCCCGGAGCGCTTCAAAACCCGCTTGAGCACCCAGGTGTTGAACCCTCTGCCTGCTCGTGGGGATGACGAACCGTATCCGCCTGTGTCAATATGGCCTTGGCGGCTGTTCCAGGCAGGTCGCCGCCTCGGGGGAGGATCCAATGTCAGCGGCTCTGGTCGAGCGTGAGATCCAAGCGCTGGTGGGCTACGGCGTCGCTAACGGCATCGTGCCAAGGGAACAGGCCGACGAATGGGTCGCTACCTTGTGGGAAGCGAACTGCATGGCGATCCGGGAACGGTACCGTGAGCAGGCTGAAGCCATGTTTCCGCAGCTCAGGTGCGGCCCGCCTCGCTACCTTGCCATTGGCTCAAAGGAACACTTGAACGTTGTCGGCGACAGCTATTGGTATCAGGTTTCCCAACAAGCAGGCTGGGAGGGATCGGTAGCCGAGGCCAGAACTGCAGCCATCCTGTATGCCATAGCGGCTTCCGGCGAGGGCGCTTAATCCCCGTGCCCTGGCAAAACGACTACGACTCCCCGCCTGACACCCGGAGAGATCGTCGCGCCGCCGTCGCCACGCGGCTCGCGATTCTGATCGCGTTCGGTTTCATTCTGGGGTGGTGCGCTCGGTCGTGGTTCCTGGGCAGTGCTGTTTCAGGATAAAGGTGACGCTTCCCCGCCGCCTGTGTATATGGCCCCATCGCGGAGGCCCCATGCATCACGATGAAGAATGTGAAATGCTGGCGAGACAGCGCGTAGCGGCGTTGATCGGCCATTTCAAGCATCTGGATTCAACGCGTCAGGATCTCGTTTTGAACATCCTGGCCGACCTGGTGTCTCGCTGTCCAAAGAGCGAGCCGCTTCCGACTCATGAAGCAGCGGCGACGCTCCAGTAGGTTTGATCCCCCGACCTTGTCTTGGACTGGACTACGGAATTTCAACGGGGGCGTGACCGTTTCAGGTCAGCAGGGATGGGTCACTGAGCATCGGCTCCATCCGTCGTACGCATCGGAACGGCAGACCAGGCCCGGACGATAGGCTAGTCGGACATCCGCTTCATCAGCGCCGATTCAAAACGAGCGGACTCGGCTGCGGGCAGATCTGCAAGACCGCCTCGTTCATAGAGGGCCAGAATGACGGGGTGGATGTAGGACGTCCGGCAAACAGCGACCGTGTTGCCCAGAAGGCCGGAGACCGTCTTGATGCAACGAGTGATCATCGCCCTGGCGTCGGCCTCCGAAGTCGGCGGCTCCGCTCCCCTCAGCAGGCGGGCCGCCGAAATGGTGCCCGCCCAGGTGCGGAAATCCTTGGCCGAAAAGTCGTCGCCCATCACGTTACGGATATAGCCGTTCACGTCGTCGGAAGAGACGCCGATCATGCCGCCCTCCGCGCCTCTGTATTTGAACAGGTTCTGACCCGGAAGTTCCTGCAGCGAACGGATGACCCGCGCCAGGCGGCGGTCCCGTACGCTAACCGCCTGGTCCACACCGCTCTTGCCGCGAAAGCTGAAGCGAAGCGATGCTCCCTCGAGGGTCAGGTGCTTCTTGTGCAGGGTGGTCAACCCATAGCTGCGATTCCGCCGCGCATATTCGGCGTTTCCGACCCTGATCAGGGTCAGTTCCAAGAGGCGGACTGTGGCGGCCAGAACCTTGTCACGGCCCATGCCCGGCTGCGAGAGGTCGGCCTCGATCCGACGGCGAAGCCGGGGCAGGTTTCGGGCGAACGCGGGCAGTCTGTCGAACTTGTTCCCGGCCCGGGCGGCGTTCCAGTCGGGATGATAGCGGTACTGCTTGCGTCCCCGGGCGTCTCGGCCCGTTGCCTGGATATGGCCCGACGCCGACGGGTTGATCCACACCTCGGACCACGCTGGCGGGATGACCAGACTCTTGATCCGGTCCAGATCGTTCGACCGCAAAGAAGCGCCAGCCGCGCCCCTATAGGAAAACCCTTTCCCGCGACGGACCCGGCGAATGCCGGGCCTATCATCTGAAGACCAGACAAGGCCTTTCGGCACGACATGGTCATCGCTGCCATCACCTTCGCCTCTGGCCATGGAAGCTTTGCTCCGCGCCTGTTCAGGCGATGCCTGCGCCGCCAGTCACGCCCCAGACTTCACCAGTGACGAAGCTGGCTTCCTGCGAGGCCAGCAGAACATAGATCGGCGCGATCTCCACCGGCTGCCCTGGTCGACCGAAGGCGCTGTGGGCGCCGAACTGTTCGACTTTTTCCTGGGGCTGGCCTCCGCTGGGCTGCAGCACAGTCCAGAATGGGCCGGGCGCCACCGCATTCACCCGCACGCCCTTCTCGATCAGTTGCTTGGCCAGCGCCTTGGTGTAGGCGACGATCCCGGCCTTGGTCGTGGCGTAGTCCAGCAGGATGTCAGAGGGGTCATAAGCCTGAACCGACGCCGTCGTGATCACCGAGGCGCCAGGCGGAAGATGCGGCGCGCAGGCCTGACAGATCCAGTGCATGGCGTAGAGGTTGGTCTTCATCGTCTCGTCGAAATCCGTAGTCGAAACCTCCGACACATCCTTGCGGAACTGCTGGTGACCGGCGTTGACGACCAGAATGTCCAGAGAACCAAAGGCCTCGACCGCCTGGGCTGCAAGCGAGCGGCACCAACCCTCGTCCATGATGTCCCCCGGCAAGGCCAGCGCCTTGACGCCAGCCTGTTCGATCAGGGCGATGACCTCTCCTGCATCAATCGCTTCCGAAGGCAGATAGCTGATGGCCACATCGGCGCCTTCACGCGCAAAGGCGATGGCCACCGCGCGGCCGATGCCGGAGTCACCGCCGGTGATCAAAGCCTTGCGGCCTTTCAGGCGACCGGTTCCGCGATAGCTGTCTTCGCCATGGTCAGGCCTGGGCGTCATCCGTGCGGCCAAACCGGGCTCGGGCTGGTGCTGGCGCGGAAAGGGCGGTCGGGCGTACTGATGGCGAGGATCCTGCATCGACAGTCGGTGGGTCATGCCGTCTTCCCCGCGTTCGGCTCGCCCGTGGCGGCGTCGGTGGCCGTCTTGCTCGAGCGGCTGGAGCCCTCCCCGCCCCTCGGCTCGGTGGCCGGGCGCGGAGGCTCCCCCTCCCGCCCGGGCGTGCGCTGGTTTTCGTTCTCGACTTCTCTTGATTTCGGACGGGGCATCGAATTCTCCTGCCGTTCAGCCCATGTGGGGCTGATCAGATAAATGCCGGCCGCGACCAGTCGATCCGCCAGCGCCGCATTCATGCCGGTTTCGTGTTCCTCTGCAGGAACAGGACATTCGGCCACGAGCAGGCCCTCACGCCAAAGCGCCACGCTGGACTGGGCGGCCTGGCTTCGTTGCCTGGCCTGACGCAGCGCCTCTGCGACGTCCGTCGCGATGAGGGTTTCCGGATCTGCACCGTTGGAATACCGCACCTGATAGCGCAACGTTCTAAAACGTCGAACGCGCGTCCAGTCCATGATCAGGACGCTCGAGGCGGTTTTGAGCGGGACGTCCTCGAATCCGGCGCCCGTTTGAACGTATCACCCACCACGGTCGCGTCAGGACCGTCGGGGCCCGCCGCCTTGCGGGCCTTCAACCCTGTGCGTTTCACCGCGTCCTCAGATGTCGCCGGGTCGGGTTTTCCTCCGGGACTGGCGGCGTTGATCTCGCGACCCCTGCTTTGTCGTTCGGCCATTTCGCTCTCGCATTCAGCGCAGCCGCCCCCCCTTCGCCGCCATTGTCCTCACCCAATGCGCAACGACGACGCTCCGTTCCCCCACTCCAGGTCGAACGCCTCAGCCGTAGCCGTATGGAACATCGGCGTTTCCAACGGGCTTTCAGTGTCCTTCCGTGAAAGGCGATTTCCATGCCCGACAAAAACCCCAAGGCCGACCGATGGGGCGGCCCCGGCTCAAGCGACCAGAACCAGAACCAGCCCCGGCCCGACCCCGTGGTCAAGGACGCCGATGCGCCCGACCACATCAGCCCTCGAAGCCAGTTGTCCGGAGAACGCGGCGAACGCGACATCCACGGTGGTCGTTCGCCTGAAGCCAAGGGCGCCGCCAAATCAACCAGCCAGGAAAAACGCCACGAGCGCGACAACCGCGCCTGACAGGCCTTCATCAAACGGAGACACCCACATGAGAGTCCTACTGATCGCCGCCGTATCCGGCCTTGCCCTTTCGGGTTGCAGCCAGGAACAAAGTCCGTCTGCGGTTGACGCCGCTCAGGACGCAGTTTCAGCCCCCGTCGGCCAGGTCTCGGCCCAGACCATGGGCGCCAACATGGTGTCCGCCTATATCCCGGGCGCTGCCATGGGCGACATGTATGAGATCCAGGCGGCCGATATCGCTCTGGAGCGTTCCGCCAACGCCCGGGTCAAGGAACTGGCCCAGATGATCAAGACCGATCACACCGCCGCATCGAATGCGCTCAAGGCCATCGTTCCCACGGCGGCGCCCGACATCGCCCTGCCCACCGAACTGGACCAACGCCGTCAGGGACTGATCGACAATCTCCGCTCCGCATCAGCCGCCGATTTCGATAAGGTCTACATCGACCAGCAGGTGGCCGCCCATGAGGAAGCCCTGACCCTTCAGCGCGGCTTCGCGGACAACACGGAAGCCCCTGAACTGGCGCGGCACGCCGCCTCTGTGACGCCGAAGATCGAGGCCCATCTGCGGATGGCGCAAACCCTTCAGAATGCCATGTAGACGCGCAGGGAGACCATCGGAGGCGGTCGGTGATCCCGGCTCCGATGACGCTCAAGGAACCAGATGACGATGCGATATTACAAGGTTACGCTCGTTTCCGGCGGACAAACACGCCAGGTGCGCGTGCCGTCGCCGACCGATGTGCAGGCAGGAGACGCCGCGGCGCCTCTCATGAGACCTGATGAAGCCATTCAATCGATCGAGGAAGTCGAAGACGCCGGTCGGCAAACGCTCGATGCAGCGCCTCCCCAGACGCAGGCCGAGGAACTCGCTCCGGTGACCCCAGGCGTCGCAGCGGTCCCCAGCCATCGCAGCGGTCCCCAGCTACAGGCGAACCTGATCGAGTCAAACGGGCGGTGATCCCATCCAGATGGAGCGCTCATCTTCGGCGTCCCCCTCCATTCTCGAGGCGAACAGGTTCTCGCTGAGCGTTGTCGAAAGTGTCCGGCTCGGAGATCATGGAACGGACATGACCTCCGACTTCTTTGACCGATCAGCCGAAAACGTCGCCGCAGGACTGATCGGCGCGCGCCTTCTGGTGAACGGAGTTGGAGGCCGCATCGTCGAGACCGAAGCCTATGACGCTGCAGATCCGGCTTCTCACAGCTTTCGAGGACAAACGCTGCGAAATGCAGCCATGTTCGGTCCGCCGGGACGGGCCTATGTCTATCGCATTTATGGCCTCCACTGGTGCTTCAACATCGTCTGTGACGCAACTCGAGCAGGAAGCGCCGTCCTGATCCGGGCCTTGGAGCCCACCGCCGGCGTTCAATTCATGCATGAGCGTCGGGGCGTCGTCGCGGCCAGGAATCTGTGTTCGGGGCCAGGCAAGCTCTGCCAGGCGCTGAGGATTGACGCCGGTCTGAACGGCGCATCGATTTGGCAAGCGCCTTTCGCAATATCCGCTTCCGCCGGCACGCCTGCGGTCGCGCAGGGAAAACGGATCGGCATCACTGTCGGGGTCGATACGCCCTGGCGGTTCGTGGATGCAGACTCGCAGTTTCTAAGCCGCGCCATTTGAGGGAAGGCGACCGACGAAGCCGATGAAGGCCGTCGCCAAGCATCCTCCGCGCCGCCCAAATCCGATATCCGCGAGAGCGCTGAGGGCACGGCGGCGCTGATCCACCCCTTTGGGCGTGATCAAATCTCCCGCAGAAGCCGCTTCTGCAGCCTTGTGATCTCACAATGGACAAGCCTGACCGCTCGCTTAAAGAAGCCGGATGCGGTCCTTCTTCATCGATCAAATCTGATGTGCGTCCTGGCCCTTGCATGGCGTGCGCACCCGCATTGGCGTCTCGTCGTCGCCGGCAACCGCGACGAACTTCACGCCCGGCCAGCCGCCCCCCTGGCGCGCTGGCCTGAAGCCGATCATCTTCTCGCCGGGCGTGACCTGTTGTCCGGCGGAACCTGGATGGGCGTTTCCGAACGGGGCCGGTTCGCCGTCGTCACCAACTTGCGAGGTTTTGAAGCGCCCCGCCCTGATGCGCCGTCACGAGGCTGGCTGCTGCGCGACGGGCTGATCGGCGAGGGCGCCTATGCCGATCCGGACAACGCCCTGCTTGACGGCTTCAGCCCTTTCAACCTGATCCACGTCCAGACAGACAAGGCCGAGTTCCAGACCAACCGGCCGACGCCCTCACGCCGCCCCCTCGCACCAGGAGTCTATGGCCTGTCGAACGGCGCGCTGGACGAGCCATGGCCGAAGACGGAACGAATCAAGGCGCTTCTCAGCGACTGGCTCGACACCGGTGCGGACTGTCTCGAGAGGCTGTTGGACGGCCTGCAGGAAGACCATCTTTCAGGCCTCCCCGGCCTGCCGATCCCGCCTTCCGATGCGCCGTTCGAACCGGCCGTGTCGCCGATCTTCATCCGCAATCCCCTGTACGGGACGCGTTGCGGGACTGTCGTCGCCGTGGATGAACACGGTCAAGGCGCGATCGTCGAACGCCGCTTCGACACGCACGGTGCGATCACGGGTCAGACCGCCCTGCCCTTCACCTGGCCGACATGAAGATCATCATCGCAGCCCTGGTCAATGTGGCGGTCATGGGCATCGCCGCCGCCGGTCTTCTGTCGTCCAGCGCTACAGCGCAAACAGCCGAGCGCATCAGAGCGACTGACGGCGACACCCTGACGCTTGCGGGCCGCACGGTTCGCATCTGGGGCGTCGATGCTCCGGAAGCCGGCCAGGACTGCGAAGACGACAGCGGACGTCCCTGGCGCTGCGGGCAGCAGGCGATGCGTGCTCTCGCCGACCGGATCGCCGGGGCCGAGATTGTCTGCCACACGGTCGAACAAGACCGGTACGGCCGCGATGTGGCGCATTGTTCGGCGGACGGAGAGGACCTAGGCGCGTGGCTGGTTCGCTCGGGCTGGGCTCTGGATTACCGAACTTTCAGCGCCAGCCGCTACAGCGAAGAGGAGGCGCTGGCCCGCGCCGCACGGCTCGGGGTGTGGCGCGGAACGCTGGCGCCTCCCTGGGAATGGCGGGCGGCCGCCCGGGCGACAGCCATACGGGCGGCTCCGATTCAGGGTCCGCCCGACGCGGATTGCCGGTTCAAGGGCAATATCAATTCGGCAGGCCGCCGCATCGTGCATGCGCCAGGACAACGCGACTATGACGCAACACGGATCGATCCGGCGGCGGGCGAACGATGGTTCTGCACCCTGGATGAGGCCGAACGCGAGGGTTGGCGGCCAGCCTCCCGCTAGCCGTGTTCCGAACCCGAGAGAGGACGACGGCCGTTACGATCCTCATGACCTCAAGGTCTGGCCGCCTCCTCCGATACTTCGCCAAACTCGACGGTCAGAGCCCTGCACCCTAATCTGGTTCGACAATGCCCAGGCGAACAGCGGAGACGACCGCCTCGATCCGCGTTCGAACTTTTAGCTTCCAGCAGACCTTCTCCATGTAGCTATCGACAGTTCGGGGAGAGATCGACAATATCATTCCGATATCAGACGAGCTTTTACCTCGACTCACCCATTGCAGACATTCCCGTTCCCTGAGACTTAGGGAAGACGTAACTGAGAGTGGTTCGGAATTACTCAATAGAATTCCCTCCATCCAAGATTGCGCGAATCGTCGATACACGGAAGAACCCCGCTTCGACAACGCCAATATCTTGCGGGCCAGCTGCATGTTTTTTGCGGGTCTTTCGCGTCCCCTTCGGCTTGAACACACCTCTCCGGCCTCATAGAGATGATGCGTCGGGCGCCGTGAGATAGGCGCGCCGCTGGAGCCGGGGGCCGCCCTGGAGCGGAGGCGGCGCGGCGTGCCGAAGCAGCGGGCCTCTTTCGCAGAGGATTCCAACGCCCGACCCCTCCGCCTTGCTTCGCGATTCCGTTTGATTCATGCTGGGGCCGTCGGCGTTCGCGTCGACAGGGGCTTGGAATCCCCTGTGCGAAGTCAAAGTCATCGACGCGCGCCTTGCGCGCCTGTCGTCATGAACGGCCTGACGCCGTGCGTTTTCGCATGTGTTCAGGGTCGAACTCTCGCGCCTGGTGATTCCGTTTCTGCCTGCAGAACGGAGAGGTGCGTTGAGCGACGCCAAGGAGTTGGACCTCGAAGCAGCGGAGGGGCTGAACAGCCTCTATCGCCGCTATGCGGCCTGGCTCGACAGCCGGCTCAGAGCGCATGTCGATGCAGACCGCGCCGCGGACGTCGTCCACGACACCTACCTGCGCGCTGCACCCTATCGCAGCAGCGACATCCGGCACCCCAAGGCGTTTCTCCTGCGGATCGCGATGAATCTGGTGCGCGACGAAAGCCGGAAGCGCCAACGCCAGGCTGCTAATTTCGACTCACCCGGAGATGAACGCTCGGAGGCTGCCTCCCAGGCGGATCAGCTGCTTCTGAAGCAGATCGTGCTGACCATGCCGCCGCTTTACAGGGACATCTTCGTGTTAAGCCGGTTTGGCGGTATGACTTACGGGGAAATCGCCGCCGCGCGCGGGCTCAACGTCAAGACCGTCGAATGGCGAATGTCGAAAGCGCTGGAGCACTGCGTGGCGCGACTGGACGATTAGGCGGGACATGATGATGGTCGACCGCGACCTCGACATCCGACGGCGGGAGGCCGCAACCTGGTTCACACGCCTGAGCCGCCGCCGCGTGTCGACGGAGGACGTCAAGGCGTTCAGCGCCTGGCGACGAAACCCGGACAATGCTCAAGCCTATGAACGTCTGGAGACGGTCTGGACCGCCAGCCACGCCCTGGCCGAAGATCCGGACATCTCCGCGCTGACCGCTGAAGCGCTTGGAAAGGTCCCGCCTCCCGTCCGCGCGCGGGCCATGATGTCCCGCCTGTTGAAGCCTCTGGGCGCCGTCGCCGTGGCCTTGATCGCCGCGGCCTCTGTCGGCGTCTGGGCGCTCAACCGTCCTCTGCAATATGCGACGACCGTCGGCGAACAACGCGTCATCCGGCTTGCAGACGGCTCGAGCCTGACGCTCGGCACAGACACCGAGGTTCAGGTTCGGCTGCGCCCGAAAGCGCGTTCAGTCCGGCTGGTGAAGGGTCAGGCCTACTTCCAGGTGCAAGGTGATCCGCACCGCCCCTTCATCGTCAGCGCCGGCGACACTCGCGTCATGGCGGTCGGCACCCGTTTCGACGTGCGTCGCTTCGGCGACGGCGCCCGGGTGGTTCTGGTCGAAGGCCGGGTGGACGTGCGCGACGCCGGCTCCCCCGGCGACGACTGGATTCTGCGCCCTGGTCAGCAGGTCCTGACCACCGCGCACCGCCCGGTCGTGACGACGGTGGATACGACCACGGCCACGAGTTGGACGACCGGCCGTCTCATCTTCGAGCAGACGCCCATCCGCGCGGCGATCGCCGAGGTCAACCGCTACAGCGAGCGCCAGATCGTCCTTCAGGCCCCGCAGATCGCCGACACCCTCGTCAGCGGCGCTTTCGACACCGGCGACATCGACGGTTTCGTCGCCGCCCTGGGCGACCTCTATCCGGTCACCGCCGAACGGCGGCCAGACGGCACGGTGCTGATCTCAGGTCCGAACTCCTGAAATAATCCCTCGTCGGACTTAGGGTGATCCGGGCGCCGCAGCGTCTCTTCTCCGTCCCGCCATTTCGCGGGTGATCAGAGGGGGTAAATCATGCGCATGGGATTGGGTTCGACAGCACTGTCGGCGTTGCTGCTGGCGTCGGCGACGCCTGTGATCGCGCAAAACGCGGAAACGCCGCAACGCTACGACATAGCTGCAGGGGCCCTCGATCGGGTGCTTGGCGACTTCGCAAGCCAGAGCGGCCAGCAGCTTCTCTACCCTGCGGCCTTGGTCGCAGGTCGGCGCTCGGCGGGGCTGAGCGGTGACTACGTTCCAGAGGCGGCCCTGGCGGCCCTTCTGCGCGACACAGGGCTGTCGCATCGCCGAACACGCCCCAATGTCTTCGTCCTCTACGATCCCATGGCGCGGGCCGAGGCGGCGGAGGCCACGCAACTCGACGACATCCTGGTCACGGGAAGCTTGATCCGGGGCGCGGGCGACGGCCCCTCCCCTCTCGTCGTGGTCAGCCGGGACGATATCGACAGAGCCGGCCACGCCACGGCGGCCCAGGCCCTGGCCGCGTTGTCCCAGAATTTCGGGGGCACCGCCAATGAGGGGGCGCTTCAGAACGGCGCGGACCGCACGGCGACAAACGGCAGCTTCGCATCCGGCGTCAATCTCAGAGGTCTGGGCAGCGACGCCACCCTGGTGCTGATCAACGGACGACGGATGTCGGGGACCGGCGCCATGGGTGATTTCGCCGATGTCTCCACCATTCCCACCAGCGCCATCGCCCGGATCGACGTCCTGCTGGACGGCGCCTCGGCCCTCTACGGAGCCGACGCAGTGGGCGGAGTGGTCAACATCATCCTGCGCGATGATTATGAAGGGGCGGAAACCCGCATGCGTGTCGGCGGCGCCGCCGACGGCGCGAGCGACGAACTTCAGTTCGGGCAGACTTTTGGTCGCCGCTGGGCATCCGGCGGTCTGATGGCCACCTATGAGTATCATGATCGCGGCGCGCTGCCGGTTTCAGAGCGACGCCTGGCGGGCGACGCGGACCTGCGGTGGCGCGGCGGCTCCGATCGTCGGCTGAACTATGCGTCGCCCGGCAACATCGTCGATTATGATCCAGTGAGCGGCGGCTATGTCTCGTCCTTCGCCATTCCGCCCGGCCAGGACGGCACGGCGCTCGATCCGGGTGATTTTCTTCCAGGCCAGACCAATCTCAGCAATCAGCGCCTGGGCATAAATGTTCTGCCGCGTCAGACGCGGCACAGCGTCTTCACCGCCTGGCGTCAGGATGTCGGTTCCCGCCTCACCCTGAGCGCCGACGCCCGGTTCGGCCGGCGGGACTATGAAACCGTTTCAGCCCCGGCCGCGACGCTGCTGACCGTCAACGCCGGCCATCCCAACTTTGTTTCTCCGACCGGCGCCGCCTCTCACACCATCGCCTATTCCTTCGAAAACGACCTGCCCAATCCCCGGATTCACGGAGAGGTGGAGAGCTTCGGCGCCTCTTTCGGCGCGCGCATGGATCTGGTCGCCGACTGGAGGCTGGACGCCTATGTCGCCTATGCTTCCGAAAGGAGCGAGAACAAGACCTCGGGCGGTCTGCACTCGACCTTCCTGCGCGAGGCCCTCGGCGCCATCCCCGACAATCCCGCCACCGGATACAGCCCCGGCCGGGACGGCTATTTCAATCCTTTCGGCGGCGGCGGCAGGTCTTCAGACGCCGTTCTGGCTTTCATCAGTTCAGGCGAGACCCGGACCCAGGCCGAAACCAGCGTGACCTCGGCCAACCTCCAGATCGATGGGACGATGTTCAACCTGCCAGGCGGCGAGGTCAGACTCGCGACCGGCTTGGCCTTTCGCGAAGAAACATTCTGGCGACGCAACGACAGCTTTACGAGCGGGGTGACGCCGAGCAACGGCGTGGGGACGGACAACAGCCGTCAGGTCGCAGCGGTCTTCGGGGAACTGCGCGTGCCGGTGTTCGGCGCCGGCAACCGCCGCCCGGGCTTCGAACGGCTCGAACTGTCCCTGGCGGCCCGGTTCGAACATTATGAAGACATCGGCCAGGCCACGAGCCCCAAGATCGGTCTGGTCTGGGCGCCCACGACCGAACTCACCCTGAGAGGCAACTACGGCGCCTCCTACCGGGCGCCGGCGCTGAGAGAGTTGAACGACGCTGCGCGGCAGAGCCCCACCTTCCTCCCGCGCGGGGCGCAGCAGATCCTCTCGATGATCCTCTACGGCGGCAATCCGGACTTGAAGCCCGAGGAAGCGGAGACCTGGACCATGGGCGCCGATTATCGACCGCAAGCGGTTCCCGGCCTGAAACTCGGATTCAACTGGTTCAGGACCGTGTTCGACGATCGGATCGGTCAGCCCACGTTCGAGAATATTCTCACGGCCCTGTCCGATCCGGCCCTGTCGCCATTCGTGCGGATCGTCGATCCGCTGAACAACGCCGAGGACCGCGCGGCCGTCCAGGCCATTCTCGACCTGCCGACCACCAATTCGCGCGACGCCTATCCGGCCGCCTCCTATGGAGCGATCGTCGACGCCCGCTACGTCAACGCCGCCCGTGTCGAAGTGGAAGGCGTGGACGTCAACGCCCGCTACGCCTTCGACATCGGACCCCACGCCTACGACCTGGGTCTCACCGCCTCCTATCTCGACCGCTTCGACAGCCGGATCACGGCCGATGCGGCTGCGGTCTCTCTGCGCAATCGTCCCAACTATCCGGTGGGCTTGCGAGGGAGAGGCCTCGCCGGCTGGTCACGCGGGGCGTGGAGCGCCTCCACCGCGATCCAGTATGTCGATTCCTACCGCGACCTGGCGGGATCTCGCATCGGCTCCTGGACGACGGCGGACGTGCAACTGCGCTATGCACCGGAGACCGGCCCTCTTCAGGGATCGGCTGTCGCCCTGACCGTCCAGAACCTGTTTGATCGAGATCCGCCCTTCTACGACGCGCCTGAGGGGGTCGGCTACGACGCCGCCAACACAAACGTCCTCGGTCGTTTTGTCTCCCTGCAGCTGACCCGGACCTGGTGATGCGCCCCGTCTCCCTGTTGCTGGCCGCCGTCCTCGGGACGGCGGCCAGCGCCGCCGCGGGTCAGACGCTTCCGCCGGTCACAATCGAAGCCCTGCTCGATCAGGAAGGCCTCGGCCAGGTCAGGATCGATCCGACCGGCCGCTGGATCGTCGTGGAGCGCCGCGCCGCCTGGTCCTCGGCGGCGACCTACCGCTTCGGCCTGATGACGTCGATGCTGCTGAGCGGCCTGGAGCTCCATGACGCGAACTCGACCGGCGTCCCGCGGCGCCTGTCGGATCCAGACCACGCCGTCGGCTACAGCTCCGGCCCCTTCTCGCCCAGCGGGGAGAAGATGATCGTCTTTCGTCTGACCGAAACCAGTTGGCGTCTCGGCGTGCTGACTCTGGCGACGGGCGTGACCCAGTGGCTGCCGCTCACCCCGGAACACACGGGCCTCGGTCGGACCGTCGCCTGGCGCTCCGAGACCGAGGTTGTGGCGATCGCCCGGCCGACCGACGATCTGCCCCTGGTGTTTCGCCTCGGATGGCAGACCGAGACTCGCAAGACCGCGCTGTGGAGACGGTTCGAGTCGGGCCATGCGCCGTCCGCCGTCTCCATCCCGAGCGGCGCTCGCCGCGACAGCCGCGATCGAACCGCTCCGGCGCAACTGGTTTTGGTTGACGTGATCAGCGGCGAAGAGAGACGCCTCGCCTCAGGAGAGATGTTCGATTTCGAACTGTCTCCGGACGGACAGGCGGTCGTCGCCCTCCTCGACGCCGAGGATCTGCAGGGAGACGCCGAAACCCTGGTGCGGGTCGGCGCCCCCAGTCGTCGGCGACGCCTGCTGCTGATCGATGTCGAGAGCGGCCGCACCAGCGAACCCTTGCCGGAACAGGATTTCCTGTCGCATCTGCTGACCTGGTCGGCAGACAGCCAGGACGTGTTGGCCTTCGGCAGATCGGGCCAGGACGACTGGCGTGACGGCCGCTTCTGGCGGATCGCACGCAACGGCCCCGTCCGCGCCCTGCCCCTGGGCGATGCTCGACCCTGGATCAGCGAAGACGCCAGCGTCCCCATCGCCCGAGCGGGCTGGAGCCAGGGCGACCCCGTGCTGCAGGTCGAGACCCCGGACGGATCCAGGGCCTGGCGCCGCATTGGGCGGGATGGCGGGGATGTTGTCGTCGCCGATCCCGCGGAGCGTCTGGTGCGGCTCGCCGGCCGGACCTGGATCGAACGACGTGACGGCCTTCATCTGTTCGATGCGCCACGCGCCGCCGCCTACGGCCGCCTTCCACGCAGCGGGCGCGTCGCCGACGCAGGCGGCCGCGCCCAGGCGAATCCGACCGATGGCGGAGACGCCGACACGGGCGTCCTGCTGCTCGATGATTGTCTGAGCCGCCTCGCCGCACCGTTCACCCGCACCTGCCTGCCCCCACTGGAGCCGGACGAAACCCTCGTCGCCGCCAGTCCGGACGCACGCTTCATGGTCGTTGAGGCTCGCGCGGCCGCCGGTTCCGTCCGCCTGCTGCGCCGCGACCGACAGGGCGACCATTCGATGACCGCGCTGAACCTGGCTTTTGACGGCCTGTCCTGGGGGCGGATCCAGGCCGTGCCCCATCGCGGGCCGGACGGCGAGACCCTCACCAGCTGGTTGTTGCTGCCGTCCGCCGCAGACAAGGCGCCGGCGCCGATTGCGGTCATCCTCTATCCCGGCGCGAACCATCCCACGACGCCTTCCTGGCTTGGCGCCGGCGGCGAGCGCCGACACATCAATCCCGCCGTCCTGGCGGCGAACGGCTACGCCGTGCTCGTCCCCAGCCTGCCTCGCCGCGCCGGTTCCGCTCCCGGATGGGACGATCTGGCCGAACGCATCCAGGGCATCGTCGATCAAGCCGCCCGCCAGGCGCCGGTCGACGCCTCACGCGTGGCCCTGATCGGCCACAGCTACGGCGGATACGGCGCCCTGCTGGCGGCGTCCCAGTCTGATCGCTTCCGCGCGGTCGTGGCGGCCGCCGGCTATACGGACCTTTCGCAAGTCTACGCCCTGACGCCGCACTTTCTGATCTCCCCCGACGATGGCGTGCCGATGAACGCTCTTTCCGGCTGGGCTGAAACCGGCCAGGGCGCGATCGGCGCCAGCCTGCCGGCCAGCCCTCAGGCCTATGTCGAACACAGCCCCCTCTATCGTGTGGAGCGCATCCGCACACCCACGCTGCTGATCGAAGGCGATCTTGATCCGGCAGGTGGAGACGTGCTGTTCGGCGCCCTCTATCGACTGGGTCGTGAAGCGACCCTCGTCACCTATGCGGGTGAAGGCCATGTCTTCGTCAGTCCGGCCAATCTGCGCGATCTCCACGCGCGGATTCTAGACTGGCTCGACCGCTATCTGCGCGCGGCGGATGTCAGCGATCCGCGCCTGCCAGCTCTGCGCCCAGACCTCCAGGACGGCGGCGACCAGCAATCGGTTGTAGCTGGGACTGGCGATCAGCGCGGCCTCCGATAGGTCGGCCTCCAAAGCCTTTCGGTCCAACAGTCCTTGACCCACCTGAAGACCGTCCAGCAGGAGCGGCTTCAGGAGCGGCAGGCTGGCGCGCGTGACATGGCCGTAGAAGCAGCTGAGATCCCCCTTGCTTCGGCGTTCGGTGAGCATGGACGGCAGCCGTCCGGCGAAGGCCTGTCGTGCCAGCCCGCGGTCACGAACGCCTGCAATCAGCCGGTCAGCCGGGATTTTCAGACAGTGTTCTGCGACGGGCTGGCTGAGAAACGGATGAAGGAGATCGCCGGCGCGTGCGCGCAGGCAATCGCCCCAGAACAGCTGGGCGTTCACGAACTGGCGCAATTGGCCGGCCTTGGCCGGTGGTAGATCGTCGAAATCCTCCAGCCAGGGATGGCGACGCCCCCCGGTCACGCCTCGCCCTGCCGTGGTTCTCATGCCCAGAGCCCCGCCCAGCACGGTCCAGGCGGAGTGGCGGGTCCAACGGGCGACCGCCGCGATGAAGGCCGGAGACAGGCTGGCGACGCCCTCCCGACGACGGCGATCCGCCACCACGGCGGGATCCGGCGCCTGGAAGAAGACGGCGTCGCCGCCCTGGCCGGTCAGCAAACCTGTGGCGCCGCTGCAGCGCATCCGGGCGGCTACCGCGCTGTCATAGGTGACATCAAGACCCTGAAGAGCCGGTCGCACGCTCTCGCCCAGGGGCGCCAGCTGGCGCCGCGTGATAGGCTGCACCGGCTTGCGGACGGTCACCAGTTCAAGACCGAGATGAGCTGCGGCCGCTGTCGCATAGGGCCGTTCATCGCCTTCGCGCCAATCGCCGTAGAAGTTGATGAAGTCGGTCTGGTCCGCATGGCCCGTCGCCTTCAGGCAGGAGGCGGCGATGGCGGAATCCAGTCCGCCTGACAGTTCGGCCATGATGCGTCTGTGCGGCTGGACCAGGCCGTCGACCGTTGCATCCGCCACGTCGGCCAGCCCGTCGAAGCTCTCGTCCCACCCTGACCCTGATCGGCAAAATGCGGAAGGGGTCCACACAGCGACCGTCGCGTCCGTCTCATCGATTATAGCGGTCGTCCCCGGATTCACGGCTTCAAGGCCCGTCAAGGCCAGCCTGTCGCCCAGAAGTTCGGGCGCCGCGGCCATCTCGCCGAGCACGGCCCAGTCAATGGCCAGACCCGGCGGCATGAGCCGATCCAACGCCCGCGGCGGCTCCTGCGCCGCCAGGACCGCGCCGCCATGACGCCACCAGACGCAATCCATGGCGCCGGTGGGGTCGCGAAGGATCACGAGGCGTCCATCATCGTCGCGCCACACCATGACATAGCGGCCCCACCCGGCGTCCACGACCGCACCAGCGAGATCGACCGGCCTGCTGTATCTGGCGACAAGGGTCGCCAACGGCGCGAGTCCGCCGCGCCAGTCGCCGATGAGGAAATGGCGCCGGCCCACCTGACGGGCTTTGAAACGCGCCCTCGGCCCCAGCAGGATCTGGAGATCATCGATCGGCCCCAGACTGCGCCAGCCGCGACGCATCAGGTCGGCCACGACCTCCTCAAGCTCTGCGCCGCGGGTCTCATCGAGCCGCTTCCGGTCAACGACAAGATAGCCATGCTCCGCCGGTCCCTGGGGGCTCATCGACGGTAAAGCGGCGTATAGGCCCAGAGGCGTTCCACATCGTCATTGAGACAGAGATCGCCGCTCTGCACCCAGCAATGCGCCGCAAACGGCCACAGCCTCACCCCGAACACCCAGTCAGCCGCAAGTCCCATCCGGCGCAGGAAGGCGACCAGCATGGCTGAACGTGCAAGGCATTCACCCTCGATCGGCAACCAGGGTGCCATGGTCCAGAACAGGCGCGCCACAGCCGCGACGGCGTCGGCGTCCCGCGACAACAGGCGGCTTGAATCCGCCAAGCCCAGATAGCCGCCGAGGCCCTCCTGCGTCCGGGCCTTTCGGATGTCTCCCACGACCCCGAGAGCCGCCGCCAGGACGCGAGGTCCGAGCGGGTGCGACGCCGGAAGATGAATGCAGGTCCTCGTGGGCAAGGGCGGCGTGGCGCACCCTGGAGGCGGCTGCGTGGGACTCAGAAGACCGGCCGCCTGCAGCGTGTCCGCTTCCGGTCCCGCAGCAACCGCCGCTCGAGATCCATTCGGCAGAACGCCCGCGCCGTCGGGCAGGCAAAGATAGGCGTCCGTGGAGAGATCGAGCAGCGCTAGGTCGTCGCCGATGGCGACGGCGTGGACGTTCGATTTGAGATAGAGGGTCATCGTCAGGGAAAACCGGCCAAGGCGTTGGGCGTCGACCTCGGCCGACGCCCCGCCCTTCAGCCCTGCCGCCAGAGGCGAACCGGGATTTGCTCGAAATCACCGGTGAGGGCGTCGGCCCGGGTGGCCTGTTCAGCCGACCCGAGCCGGACGACGCCGGCGGTCTCGTAAAGACGCACAGGGATCTGTTCCATGTCGCCTTCGGTGGCGTCCGCACGGGTTGCGGCGCGGGCCGAGCCGAGCCCGATCAGGCGCGGCTTTGTCTGGGTGTTCATGACTTTGCCTCCTTGAAGCGGGACCCATCGCCCCGCCCGAAGAGCGAGCACCGTTACAGCAGTATTTTCAATCTATATTCCAGCTATACTTTTCGACGCCCGCCTCATCACTGAAAATACGTAGCGGGCTGCTTCCGACCGGTCGTGATGATAGACGTCGACCGCCTTGCGCAAGGCGACAAGCCGTCCGTCGCCGAACAGCTGTTCCAGCTGTGCGACCTGTTCATCCGCCGCCGGTCTGATCTCGGCTTCGATGCGCCGAATGGGACGCAGCTGGACCACAATACGGCGGTGGGTGCAGGCCAGAACGTCATTCTGCGCCAAGGCGACCAGCCTCTCATAGAAGGCTTCGACAGGCGTCAGGTCCGATCCTTCGCTAGGCGCGGATCCCTGCCTTTCATGAAGCAGATCCAAGGCCCAGTGGGCGAGACGACGGTGCATTTCATAGAGGTCGACGATGTCAGATGTCGTCGGACTCGGTGAAAAATAACCGCGTCCGGGCCTGTGCTCCAGCATGCCTTCTCCCGCCAACCGCGCCAGCGCCTCCCTCACGGGGGTGGGACTGAGACCGAGTTCATCCGCCAGGGCCGTGGCGATCAAAGGCCGTCCCCAGCCGAACCGTCCCTCGTCGGCGAAGCCCGCCAGCGCGCGCAAAGCGGTTTGATAGGGGTCTCGCCCTGTCAAGGGACTGGCTCCACGGCAAGCTTGGCGCGGTGAGTCGGCCTGTCTCCGGCCAGCAAAAAACCGTCTATAGCGTGAAGAAAATTCCCTATCACACCCTTTATGAAAGTCATGACCACCACTACGCAGGTTCTTTGCGCACCATCGCAAGTTCTTCGTCACCGTTCGTCTCACGGCTTTCATTTGATGGCCGCTTGGACCATTTTTCAACCTGAAGGTCGCGGAAAGATTGAGCCCGGCCACCTGATCCACGGGGAGGCCGATGAGCGATGGATGATGCGGAACGTCAGTCCCAGAGCGAGACCCTGTCGTCGGCGCTTCGCCTGATCCGCGCTCATCGCCGCATGAAATCTGCGGACATGGCCGAGGCGATGGGCATGGCGCTGAGATCGTATGAACACTTCGAGGCGGGCCGCGGCCGGATCAATCTCGAACGGATCCATCGCTTTGCGGAGGTTACGGATTCCGACGCCTACGCCATCCTGGCGGCGCTCGCTTTGGGGTCGCCGCATTTCGCGCTGCGCACCGCCGACAACAAGCTGATGACCATACTGACGGTGGCCCTGCAGGAGTTTGACGAAGAGTTGGGCGATGTGATCGCCGAGCTGGATGGGAGGACGCTCATCAACACCTTCACCAAGGCCATGAAGGACCTGGCGCTTCAATCGGTCCGCCGCGACAGCGCCGCCAACGCATGGCTGCAGAATCGTCTCGGCAAGCTCGTCACGCCCGGCCATGACGGCGATGAGGTCGGAACCGGGAACTCCCGCCCGGAATCGACCCGTCGAAAATCTGCGGTCTAGCCGCAGACATCATATTCATCTGTGCTCTGGGGCATGACCGCCCCCGCCGCCTCTCCGCACCTCCCCGCCCGCCCATCTGTCCTCGACCTGTCCAGGCGCCAGCGGACCTGTCTGACCCTGGCGGCCCAGGGGCTGACTTCCATCGACATCGGCCGGCACCTCGGCATTTCGGGCCGCACCGTCGACGAACATCTGATGTTGGCCTGCCATGCCCTCGGCGTCCGGACCCGTGTCCAGGCGGCCGCCCGCCTCACCGCCGCCATGAGGGCCGGATGAATCTCCCACCGTAGATCTCCGAGAGGGCGGTCGCGGGTCGCGGTCCGGGGCTGCGACCGGTTTGCTGGGCCGGTTCATGGAGCTCTTCATGCTGGACCTCGCTTTCATCTTCGCCCTCGCCCAGGTTTGCGCGCCGCAGACGGCCCCCGAGACGCTGACCGCCGTCGCCTATGTCGAAAGCCGCTTCGATCCGCTCGCCATCGGGGTCAACCGGGGGCGCAGGCCCGACCGGGCGCCGCGTGACGCCGCTGAGGCCGCAAGGATCGCCAGGGCCCTGCTGGCCGAGGGCGCCAACCTTGATCTGGGACTGGCCCAGATCAACAGCGACAACCTGGGCTGGCTCGGCCTGTCCGTGGAAGCCGCCTTCGACCCTTGCCGCAGCCTGGCCGCCGCCGGACGCATTCTGAACGCCGGCTATCGCCCGGTTCGCGGCGACAGCCCGCAGATGACGTTGAGGACGGCCTTGTCGCGTTACAACACCGGCCATCCGACCCGCGGCCTGTCGAACGGCTATGTCGCCAGGGTCGAGGCCGCCGCTGAACGTCTCGCGCTGACCGCGGCCAGGCCTCCACAAGGCCCGCGCATGGCGATTCCGGCCGAAGCCGCGCCTGAACCCGTCATGCCTCCCGCCGCCTGGGACGTGTTCGCGCGCGCCCGGACGGAGCCGACCCTTGTTTTCAACCCTTCCGACAGCCGCAGGAACCTCCCGAAATGACCGTCCGAACCGCCGCCCTGCGCCAAACCTGCGCCGCTGTCGTCCTCGCCGGCGCCGCCAGCCTGATCCTGGTGCAGCCCGCCTTCGCTCAGGCCAATATCGAGGGGCTGCTTCAGAATGTCGTCGACATGCTGACCGGCAACACAGCGCGTCTGCTCGCAGTGCTGGCCGTGGTCGTGGTGGGCATACTTTGGATGTTCGGCCTCTTCGACCTGCGGCGGGCGGCCATTGTCGTGCTCGGCGTCATCGTCGTCTTCGGCGCCGCCGAGATCGTCAACCTCATCACCGGCGGCTCATGATGGACCGGACTCCGCTCCTCGCCGGCCTGGCGCTCGGCGTCCTTTGGCCCACCTTCTGGCTCACGCCCCTGCGTCGTCTCCTTTCGCCTCGACAGGCGGTTCAGGCCTCGGCCGGACTCGGCATGGGCCTCTTGATCGCAAAGGCCCTGGCGACATCGACGGGAGGCGGTCATGGCTGAAGAACGGCTGATTGAAGACCCCTTGTTCCTGGCCTGCACGCGGCCGGCCATGGTGTTCGGCGTGCCCATGGAGGCCATGGGGGTCAACATCATCTTCTCGGGCCTGGTCTTCCTGGTCGGCGGGAGCCTTCTCTATCTGCTGGTCGCGCCCGCCGTGCACCTGGTGTTCCGCGCTGTCTGCCGCGCTGACCACAACGCCTTCCGGCTGCTGTTCGTCTATGTCGACACCAAGGGCCGCGCCCGCAACGGCGCGCTCTGGGGCGGAAGTTCGACCCCGCCTCTGGCGGTGATGCGGCGCTATGACTTTCGCGAGTTGTCCCGTGGTTGAGCCGCTCTCCCGCAGCCGGCTTCGCCGCGAGGGCGACGTACAGCCCCACCTGCCCTATGGGCGTCATGTCGGCGACAGCGTGATCGCTCTCGACAGCGGAGCCCTGATGATGGTGTTCCAGGTCGAGGGCGCCGCCTTCGAGACGGCTGATCGCCGTGATCTGAACGATTGGCACGTCAAGCTCAACCTGGCCTGGCGCAACCTCGCCGACGACCGCCTCGCAATCTGGCATCATGTCGTGCGACGCCAGGCCGAGGTCGAACCCGCTTCAGGCTATCGGTCAACCTTCGCTGCAGAGCTCGGTGCAGCCTATGACGCCCGGATCTCATCTGGGCGGCTCTGGGTCAATGAGCTGTTCGTGACCCTGGTGCTTCATCCCGGCCGCGACCCTGGCGACCGCCTCTCCGACACCCTACGCCGCCTCAGGGCGGCGCGGCGTGCGGACGCCGAAGCGGCCTCCGCAGCCATCGCCAGGCTGGAGGAGGCAGGGCGCGATCTCCTCCAGCACCTGTGGCGCTACAAGCCGCGCCGGCTTGGCCTGTACGAGAGCGACGGCCTGTGGTTTTCCGAACCCATGGAGGCGATGCGCCTGATCCTGACCGGTCACCGCAGCGCCGTGCCGATCATCCACGGCCATCTGGGCTCGGCCATTCATACGGTGCGGACCATATTCGGTCGCGAGACCTTGGAACTGCGCGATGTCGCCGACGCCCGCTACGCCGGCGTCCTGGCGGTGAAGGAGTATCCGGCTTCGACGCGGCCGGGATTGTGGGACGCGCTCCTAAATGCGGGGTTCGGCTTCGTCGCCAGCCAATCATTCGCCTTCCTCTCCAAAGCGGCCGCGCGCACCGTCATAGAGCGAAAGCAGAACCAGATGGTTTCAGCCAGGGATCGCGCGGCCTCCCAGATCACCGGCCTCGGCGACGCCCTCGACGATCTGGCCAGCAACCGCTTCGTCATGGGCGAACACCATGCCTCCATCCTAGTGCATGGCGACACTCCGGCGGACCTCGCCGACCATATTTCGCGGGCCCGGGCCGTGCTGGCGGAGTCCGGACTGGTCGTCGCCCGGGAGGACCTCGGTCTGGAGGCGGCCTTCTGGGCCCAGTTTCCAGGCAATTTCGCACGACGCACCCGGCCGGCCCCGATCACCTCAAGAAACTTCGCCGCCCTCGCGCCGCTGCACGCCCATCCCGTCGGGCGCGCCAGCGGCGCCCACTGGGGCGACGCCGTTGCAGTCTTGAAAACCACGGCCGGATCGCCCTTCTGGTTCAACTTTCATGTCGGTGATCTCGGCCACACCTTCATCTGCGGTCCGTCCGGATCGGGCAAGACCGTGGTGCAGAACTTCATGATGGCGCAGCTGGAGCGTTTCGACGCCCAACAGCTGTTCATCGACAAGGATCGCGGGGCCGAGATTTTCGTCCGCGCCTGCGGCGGGACCTATCTGGCCCTGCGCAACGGCGAGCCGACCGGCTTTGCTCCCTTCAAGGCTCTTGCGCCGTCCCCGGCCAACCGCGCCTTCCTCGTGCGCCTGGTCCGCGCCCTGGTGACCCGTCCCCATGAGACGCTGAGCGTGAGTGAAGCCCGAGCCGTCGACGACGGGGTCGCCGCCCTGGAGGCCCTGCCGCGAGAACGTCGCTCGATTGCGGCGCTCCGCAGCCTCCTCGGCCAGGCCGACGCCGCAGGGGTCGGAGCGCGGCTGGAGCGCTGGCAGAAGGGCGGAGCGCTCGGCTGGGTTCTGGACAACGACAACGACGCCCTCAGCCTGGATGCGCGCTTCGCCGGGTTCGACATCACCCAGATGCTGGATCATGCGGAGGCGCGCACCCCCGCCATGCTGTACCTCTTTCACCGCATCGCCGAACGGGTCGACGGACGCCGGCTGGTTCTGGACATCGACGAGTTCTGGAAAGTCCTGGGCGATCCCGCCTTCACCGAACTGGCGCTCGACGGACTGAAGACGTGGCGCAAGCAGAACGCCCTGATGGTGTTCGGCACCCAATCGCCGGCTGACGCGCTTCGCTCACCCATCGCCCACGCCGTCCTCGAACAGTGCGCCACCAAGATATTCCTGCCCAACGCCCACGGCCAGGCCGCCGACTACATCGACGGCTTCGGGCTGACGCAGGAGGAGTTCCGACTGGTTCGCGATGTCCTGACGCCGCAATCGCACCGGTTCCTGATCAAACAGGGTCACGACAGCGTGGTGGTCGAGCTCGATCTCTCAGGCCTGGACGACGCCCTGGCCGTCCTGTCGGGTCGCGCTGAAACCGTCGCCCTGCTCGATCGCCTGCGCGCCCAGGTCGGCGACGACTACGCCGACTGGCGCGCGCCCTTTCACGCCCAGAGGAGACTTCCATGACGTCCCGTTTCATGCCGGCGGCGGCCGCAGCCGCATTCGCCCTCGCTTCAACCGTTCCGGTTCAGGCCCAGCAGATCGTCCACGATCCCGCCGCCTACGCCAGGATGATCGAGGAAGCCCGGACCACCCTGCAGCAGCTCCAGGCGCTGCAGGCCCAGGTCGAACAGGGTCGACAGATGCTGGACAGCCTCAACACCGCGTCCGACGTCAACGCTCTGGCCGGCCGCCTCGGCCTGCCCTCGGTCCGCAATCCCCTTCCGGACAGCGCCGCCCTGCGCGCGGCCGCGGACGGCGATCTCAGCGCCCTGGGCGGTCTGGCGGACCGG
>Ga0233377_1000237_pt1 | contig 29186 bp, 27 predicted proteins | sample ElkDunMinimDraft_6_FD_191540 | JGI IMG/M metagenome (GOLD analysis project Ga0233377, IMG submission 191540) | Fecal eukaryotic communites from dung pellets of Tule Elk in California, USA - Elk Dung E36 | ecosystem: Host-associated > Mammals > Digestive system > Large intestine > Fecal | place...
CCGAGAACCCCTTCTTCTCCGTCATCTCGCCCCTGCTGTCGCGCTCGCTGCTGCTCACCCTGGAGTCGCTCTCGGAGGACGACATCCGGGTGGTGCTGGAGCGCGCGGTCACTGACCCGCGTGGCCTGGACGGGAGGGCGCGCCTCGCACCCGAGGCCGCCGAGCACCTGGTGCGGCTCGCCGGTGGCGACGCCCGCAGGTCGCTCACCTACCTGGAGGCCGCCGCGCTGATCGCCGACGGTGAGGTGACCGTCGAGGTGGTGGAGCGGGCGGTGGACAAGGCGGCCGTGCGCTACGACCGCCAGGGCGACCAGCACTACGACGTGATCAGCGGTTTCATCAAGAGCATGCGGGGCTCCGACGCCGACGCCGCGCTGCACTACCTCGCCCGGATGATCGAGGCGGGGGAGGACCCCCGGTTCATCGCCCGCAGGCTCGTCATCTTCGCCTCGGAGGACGTCGGCATGGCCGACCCCACCTGCCTGCAGATCGCGGTGGCCGCGGCTCAGGCGGTGGAGTTCGTCGGCCTGCCCGAGGGACGTCTCAACCTGGCCCAGGCCGTCATCCACTGCGCGCTGGCCCCCAAGTCCAACGCGGTGATCAACGCCATCGGCGCGGCCTCGGAGGACGTACGGCGAGGCGACATCGGCCACGTCCCCAACCATCTGCGCGACTCCCACTACGCGGGGGCCAAGCAACTCGGCCACGGCAGGGGCTACAGATACCCCCACGAGTTCGAGCATGGCCTGGTGCGCCAGGAGTACGCCCCAGAGGAGCTCAGGGACCGGCGCTACTACCAGCCCACCCGCCACGGTGCCGAGGCCGGTTTCGCCGACCGCTGGTCCAGGATTCGCGCCTTCCTGCGCGGGCAGTAGCCTCCCGCGACGGCCGCCCGCGGGGTGTGCGATGAGCGGGGATCAGCGATGTCGGGCACGATAGGGTTTCGCCAATCCGCCCGACCATGGCCGGGGTCACCTATGAACCAATGAGGGGAGCGGGTCCGCACATGCTTACCGCAGGAGAGGTCGCGGGGCTGATCGCCGCGATGGCCTGGGCGATCCTGGTGTCCTTCATGGCCGTGGTCATGGTCAGGCTGGCCCGGCTGCTCACCGAGACCACCAAGATGGTCGCCCAGCTGGGCGACCGCGTCGTGCCGCTGCTGGAGGACGTGTCGGCCGCGGTCGGCGAGACCAACCGGCAACTGGTCGCGATCGAGGCCATCACCAAGGACGTCAAGCAGGTCAGCGGGCACGTGGCCAAGGTCAGCGACGTCACCCAGAACCTGGTCACCGGACCGATGATCAAGGTCGCGGCCCTCGCCCACGGCGTCCGCGGGGCCTTGGGCGCACGCAGGCGCGCCAGGCTCGCCGCGCCGGCGCTGGAGAGGCGCCCGCGGTGATCCGCAGGTTGTTCTACATGGGGGTGGGCGCGTTCGGCGCGGTGTGGGTCATGCGTAAGCTTCAGGCACTGCACCCGAACCACCTGGCCCGGCGGGCGGTGCACAACGCCACCGGCGCCCTGGGGCAGGCACGTGACCTCGCGGAGGAGGCCCTGCGGGGCGCGGCCGAGCGGGAAATCGAGTTGCGTTCCAGGTTCGGGCTCGACAGCGTGGAAAACTCCTATCACTCCAACGTAAAGGATGGCCGCTGACATGGAGTCGGCAGAGATCGCCCGCCGCTTCCTGCGCTTCTTCGAGGAGCGTGGGCACACCGTCGTGCCCTCGGCCAGCCTCATCGCCGAGGACCCGACGCTCCTTCTGGTCAACGCGGGCATGGTGCCCTTCAAGCCCTACTTCCTGGGCCAGCAGAAGCCGCCCTACAAGCGGGCCGCCAGCGCGCAGAAGGTCGTGCGGACCCTCGACATCGACGAGGTCGGCAAGACGACCAGGCACGCCAGTTTCTTCCAGATGCTCGGCAACTTCTCCTTCGGCGACTACTTCAAGGAGCAGGCGATCCCGTTCGCCTGGGAGTTGCTGACCAGGCCCGAGTCCGAGGGCGGGTTCGGCTTCCCCGAGGACCGCCTCTGGGCCACCGTCTACCTCGACGACGACGAGGCCGCGGACATCTGGCGCAAGGCGGGGGTGCCGCAGGAGCGCATCCAGCGCCGCGACCTCGCCGACAACTACTGGCACATGGGCGTGCCCGGTCCCGGTGGCCCGTGCAGCGAGATCTACTACGACCGCGGCCCCGAGTACGGGCGCGAGGGCGGTCCGATCGCCGACGAGAACCGCTACCTGGAGGTGTGGAACAACGTCTTCATGCAGTACCAGCTCAGCGCGGTCCGAAGCAAGATCGACTTCGACATCGCCGGTGAGCTGCCCGCCAAGAGCGTCGACACGGGCATGGGCCTGGAGCGCATGGCGGCGATCCTGCAGGGCGTCGACAACATCTACGAGATCGACACCACGTACAAGATCCTCGACCGGGCCGCAGACCTCACCAAGACGCGCTACGGCCGCGACGAGCGCGCCGACGTGTCACTGCGGGTGGTCGCCGACCACGTCAGGACCGGCGTGATGCTCGTCGCCGACGGGGTATTGCCCTCCAACGAGGGCAGGGGCTACGTGCTCCGCCGCATCCTGCGCCGCGCCATCCGCAACCTGCGCCTGCTCGGCGCGGGCGAGGAGCGCTACATGCACGAGCTCACCGCCGTGACCGTCGAGGTCATGGGCGAGCAGTACGCCGAGCTCAAGGCCGACGCCCCGCAGATCCACGGCGTCATCGACGCCGAGGAGGCATCCTTCCTCGGCACGCTCCGCACCGGCACCGCGATCTTCGACGTGGCGGCCGAGGAGACCAAGCGCAAGGGGCGGGCCACGCTCGCGGCCGACCAGGCCTTCCAGCTCCATGACACCTACGGCTTCCCGATCGACCTCACCCTGGAGATGGCCTCCGAACAGGGGCTGCAGGTCGACGAGGAGGGCTTCCGCCGGCTGATGAAGGAGCAGCGCGACCGCGCCAAGGCCGACGCCGCCTCCAAGAAGACCGGCAACGCCGACATATCGATCTTCGGCACGCTCCTGGAGAAGACCGGCAAGGTCGAGTTCCTGGGCTACGACCACGTGACGGCCGACGCCGAGGTCGTCGGCCTCCTCGTCGACGGCGCCTCCGTGCCCGCGGCGGGCACGGGCACGGCGGTCGAGGTCGTGCTGAACCGCACCCCCTTCTACGCCGAGGGCGGCGGCCAGCTGTCCGACCAGGGCATCATCCGCACCGGCGGGGCCGAGGTGGAGATCGTGGACGTGCAGTCCCCGGTCTCCGGCGTCGTCGTGCACCGGGGCAAGGTCCGTTCCGGAGAGATCCGGGTGGGCGACCAGGCCCAGGCGGAGATCGACGTCGAGCGACGCCGGGCCATCTCCCGCAGCCACACCGCCACCCACCTGGTGCACCGCGGCTTCCGCAACGCGCTGGGCGAGACCGCCGCGCAGGCCGGCTCGGAGAACTCCCCCGGCCGCTTCCGCTTCGACTTCACCGCCGCGGGCGCGGTGCCGCCCAGCGTGCTGCGCGACGTCGAGGACGAGGTCAACGCCGTTCTCATCAACGACCTGCGGGTCAACGCCTTCCACACCTCCCAGGCGGAGGCCCGCGCGATGGGCGCGCTCGCCCTGTTCGGAGAGAAGTACGGCGACACCGTCCGCATCGTCGAGGTCGGCGAATACTCCCGCGAGCTCTGCGGCGGCACCCACGTCGCGAGTTCCGGGCAGCTGGGCCTGGTCAAGGTGCTGGGTGAGGCCTCGATCGGCGCGGGCGTGCGCCGGGTGGAGGCCCTGGTCGGTCTCGACGCCTTCCGCTTCCTGGCAAGGGAGAGCGTCCTCGTCGCCCAGCTGTCGGAGCAGCTCAAGGCCCGCAGGGAGGAACTGCCCGAGCGCATCGAGGGCATCGTCACCCGGTTGCGTTCCGCGGAGAAGGAGCTGGGCGCGCTGCGCTCGGCCCAGGTGCTCGCCGGTGCGGGGGAGATGGTGGAAAACGCCCGCGATCTGCATGGGGTGTCCGTTGTGACGCACCGCGCGCCTGATGGCACCTCCCCCGACGATCTGCGTAAGCTCGCGCTTGACGTGCGCGGCCGGTTCCCCGGCGATCGCGCCGCGGTGGTCGTTGTGGCCGGTGTCCCCGGTGACCGGCCGGTCGTGGTGGCCGCGGTGAACGAGGGAGGACGCGGCCGCGGTCTGAAGGCGGGCCGTCTGGTCGGCGTCGCCGCGAAGGCACTCGGAGGTGGCGGTGGAGGCAAGGACGACGTCGCGCAGGGAGGCGGTGTGCGCCCCGAGGCGATCGGCGAGGCGCTCGCCGCCGTCGAGCAGACGATCGCGCAGACGCTCACCTGACGACGAACGACGCCCTCGCGCCGTGTCCGGCACCGGGGTGGGGACGGAGATGATGAGAAACGGCATCCGGCTGGGCGTCGACGTCGGTTCGGTCCGCATCGGTGTGGCGCGCAGCGACCCCTCGGGGTTGCTGGCCACGCCGGTGGAGACCGTCCGGCGCGGTAAGGGCGACCTCGACCGGCTCGCGGAGATCGCGGCCGAGTACGAGGTCGTCGAGGTGGTGGTCGGCCTGCCGACCTCGCTCTCCGGGCGCGAGGGGCAGGCGGCGGAGGCCGCCCGTGACTTCGCGAACCGGATCTCGCTGCGGCTGGCGCCCGTACCGGTGCGGCTGTTCGACGAGCGGCTGACCACCGTCACCGCCCAGCAGGGCCTGCGGGCAAGCGGCGTGAAGGCGAAGAACCAGCGTGGCGTGGTGGACCAGGCGGCCGCCATCGTGCTGCTCCAGGCCGCGCTGGACGCCGAGCGCGCCACCGGCAGGCCGCCGGGCGTTCCCGCCGGGTCCTCCTCGGGCGGGTCCTCTCCGGGTGGAGGGGGCGTCGAAAGGCCGGGCGGCGGGTCCGTTCGGTGAACCGCCCGCGGCCGATGTGGTTGTCGGCGGCAGGGACGTCCGTGCTCGCCGCGCCGGTGGAACGTTACAAACAGGTGGCCGCTCGGCTGAAACCGAGGGAACGGGCCAAGAAGCAGGGGTTGTCCCCGTGGGAAGCCGTCACGGTGGCGAGCATCGCCCAGGCGGAGGGCGGGCGGGATCCGGACTACCCGAAGATCGCTAGAGTGATCTACAACAGGATCCGGGCACGGACGCCACTTCAGATGGACACCACGGTGCTGCACGCGCGGGGACGCAGGACCCTGGAGGTCTCACAGGAGGACACCGAGGTAAGGTCTGCCCACGACACTTACCTCAGACCCGGCCTGCCACCAGGACCCATCGCGAACCCCGGGGAGAAGGCGTTGATCGCGGCACTCCAGCCAGATCAAGGTGATTGGTTCGGGTTTGTCACCACTGATCCGGAGCATAGAATCACGAAATTCACTGACAAAGAGAGTGAGTTTGTGAGATACCGGGAAGAGCTGAACAAACACCTCGGGAAGCGTTGATGCCCGGCGGAATACCCCCCGTTCCGCCGCAGGCGGCGACCCACACCCGCGGATCAGACGACGGCTCCCGGAGCGCCGGGACGTCTGGCCGGGTGCTCTCCTTCGGTTCGGCACACCCGCTTGACGCCAAGCCGTCTCTAGCGGGAGATTGGCCAGCGCCTCTATGAACGATCTCGATATGGACTTCCTGGTCGGCTCCGACGACGAAGGTCGGTCGCGCCGAGGTTCCACTGCGTCCTCCGGCCGTGACTCAGGCCGCCGGGGCCGCCGCAGAAAGCGTCGCCGCAACCGGGGCGGCTTCCTCGCTCCCATGCTCGCGGTCATCGTCCTGGTGGGCGGAGTCGGCGCCGGCGGCTTCTACGGCTACACCTGGGTCCGCGACGTGATGACCCCCGAAGACTACGCCGGTCAGGGGACCGGTGAGGTCGTTGTGGAGATCAAGGACGGCGACAGCGCCTCCGACATCGCCCAGACCCTGGAGGAGCAGGGGGTGGTGAAGAGCGTGAAGGCATTCGTCAACGCCATCACCGCGGCGGGCAAGACCTCCTCCCTGCAGCCGGGTGAATACACCATGCGCAAGCAGATGGCGGCCGCCGAGGCCGTCAAGCTCCTCGACCCGGACAATCGGCTGCGGGAGAGGGTCACCCTCCAGGAGGGGCTGCGGGTGAGCGACACCCTCGAACAGCTCGCCAAGCAGACGGGCAAGCCTCTGCGGGAGTTCCAGCAGGCGGCCAGAAACACCCGCGAGCTCGGCCTGCCCTCCTACTCCAAGGGCAAGCTGGAGGGATACGCCTTCCCGGCCACCTATGAGGTCACGCCCAAGATGACGGCCCAGGAGATCCTGACCAAGATGGTCGACCGCTTCAACCAGACCGCCGACAAGGACGATCTGCGGGGCAAGGCGAAGGCTCTCGGGCACACCCCGCACGAGATCATGACGATCGCCAGCATCGTCCAGGCCGAGTCGGGCACCAAGGAGGACATGGGCAAGGTGGCCCGCGTCATCTACAACCGGCTCGACGGCACCCCGCCCCGCAAGCTGGAGATGGACAGCACGGTGATGTACGCGCTGAACAAGTACAGCATCGAGGCGTCCCTCAAGGACCTTGAGAGCGAATCGCCCTACAACACCTACAAGTACTTGGGTCTGCCTCCCGGCCCGATCGCCAACCCGGGCGACGAGGCCATCCAGGCGGCGCTCAACCCCACCAAGGGCGACTGGGTCTGGTTCGTGACCACCTGCCCGGCGAAGCGCCTGACCAAGTTCGCCTCGGCGGAGTCCGACTTCTTCGTGCTCAAGGCCGAGTACGAGAGGAACAAGGTGAACGGGTGTTGAGGGCGGCGGTCCTGGGGTCGCCGATCGTCCACTCGCTCTCCCCTTACCTGCACCGCGCCGCCTACGAGGGCATGGGACTGCACGACTGGCGCTACGAGGCGATCGAGTGCGACGAGGCCGGACTCCCCGCCCTTCTCGCCGGCCTGGAGGGCGACTGGGCGGGGCTCTCGCTCACGATGCCGCTCAAGCGGGCCGTGCTGCCGCTGCTCGACACCGTCTCGGAGCTCGCGCTCCAGGTGGGCGGAGCCAACACCGTGATCCTGCGCGACGGTGTCCGGCACGGGGACAACACCGACGTGTACGGCATCGTCCAGGCGCTCGCCGAGGCGGGCGTGGCCCCGCCACGTGCGGCGACCGTCCTGGGCGGCGGGGCGACGGCGGCCTCCGCGCTCGCCGCCCTGCGCGAACTGGGCCTCGACGAGGCGACTCTCGTGGTCCGCGACCCGGCCAGGGCGGAGGAGACCACGCGGGTGGCCGAGCGGGTGGGCATGGACCTGTCGGTGCGGACCCTCGACAAGCTCGACACCGCGACCGAGGTCGACCTGGTCGTCTCGACCCTGCCCTCGGGCGCGGCCGACGACTTCGCCGGGACGCTGGCGGGCGTGCCCGCCCTCTTCGACGTGGTCTACGCGCCCTGGCCCACCCGCCTGGCCGCGGCCGTGGCCGAGCGGGGCGGAATTGTCGTCGGCGGGTTCCCGATGCTCCTGCACCAGGCGGTCCGGCAGGTCGAGATGATGACCGGCCGCGCGGACGTACCGGTGGAGGCGATGCGCGAGGCGGGCAAGGCCGAGATCGTCAGGCGGGCCGCCCCGGCGGAGTGATCGCTCGCCGGGGCCGGGATGATTCTGCGTGAGCGGGCTGTTGTGATAGAGTAATCACTCGATCGGTCCGGCGTGCCTGCTGGACGCGCAAGCGGAGGTCATCCTCCCACCTCGTCGGCCGCAAGGTTGACAGGTCAGGATCACAACCGGGGGTTAAATCTCCGGAGGAGCTTACGGCGTGAAGCCTTCGAGTTCATGTGGCCCCGCATGCGTGACGTGCGGGGCATCTTGCGTTCGAGCGCCCTCAACAGGGTGTGCGTTCTACGACCTCCCGGCACGATCGAGCATGTTGCGGCCTCCTCCCGGACGGCCGCGGATCGCAACCTAGGAGGCCCCATCAGCGCCGAGCCCCGCATCAATGACCGCATTCGCGTGCCCGAGGTCCGCCTCGTCGGCCCGAACGGCGAGCAGGTGGGCATCGTCTCCATCGGCGACGCCTTGAAGCTGGCTCAAGAATCCGACCTCGACCTGGTCGAGGTCGCGGCCACGGCTCGCCCGCCAGTGTGCAAGCTCATGGACTACGGCAAGTTCAAGTACGAGTCCGCGATGAAGGCACGTGAGGCGCGCCGCAACCAGGCGTACACCATCATCAAGGAGATCAAGCTTCGGCCGAAGATCGATCCGCACGACTACGAGACCAAGAAGGGTCACGTGGTGCGGTTCCTCAAGGCCGGCGACAAGGTCAAGGTCACCATCATGTTCCGCGGGCGGGAGCAGTCCCGGCCCGAGCTGGGCTTCCGGCTCCTGCAGCGGCTGGCGGAGGACGTGACGGAGCTCGGCTTCGTCGAGTCCCAGCCCAAGCAGGACGGCCGAAACATGATCATGGTGATCGGGCCGCACAAGAAGAAGGCCGAGGCCAAGGCCGAGAAGGCCGCGGCCAAGGCACGACATGACGAGAACCCCTCCGGGGACGCGTCATCGGCCGAGGACGGGACGCACGTCAACGACGAGGTGTCCGTCAACGGAGCGGTGGCGGCTCCGCAGGAGTAACTCGCATAGCCTGGATCGTCAGGTAGTCGCGAGATCAGTCCGAGACCGGGTCCGGTCTCGTAGTCAGGCACGCCCTTGACTTGGGTTACCGGCCCGGGACATCGGCACGATCGAGGGAGAGACGGCTGAGATGCCGAAGATGAAGACGCACAGCGGTGCGAAGAAGCGGTTCAGGCTCACGGGTTCCGGCAAGCTTGTGCGCCGCCGCGCCAACCGTGCGCACTACAACGAGCACAAGCCGTCCACCTTGACGCGTCGTCTCAAGCCCGAGGTCGTGCTTTCCGAGGCCGACGCCAAGAAGATCAAGAAGTTGCTCGCTAAGTAACCGCCCCCGGGGAGATAGATACACATGGCACGCGTGAAGCGGGCGATCAACGCCAAGAAGAAGCGCAAGGTCGTTCTCGAGCGGGCGAAGGGCTACCGGGGTCAGCGATCCAGGCTGTACCGCAAGGCCAAGGAGCAGATGCTCCACTCGATGACGTACGCCTACCGCGACCGCAAGGACCGCAAGGGCACTTTCCGCCGTCTCTGGATCCAGCGCATCAACGCCGCTGCCCGCCAGAACGGCATCACCTACAACAGGCTCATCCAGGGCCTGCGGCTCGCCTCCATCGAGGTCGACCGTAAGATCCTCGCCGACCTCGCGGTCAACGACGCCGCCACGTTCGCGACGCTGGTGGAGGCCGCCAAGAAGGCGCTTCCCGCCGACGTGAACGCGCCGGTCGCCGGCTGAGCGAGGCACTGACGACCATGCGGCCCGCAGCGATGACGCTGCGGGCCGCATTCGCATTCTTGGGGGACGGGCATGGCCGGGTCTGAGCTGACCAACATCAAGTCACCGCGGGTCAAGGCCGCGCGGAGGCTGACGAAGCGGGCCTTCAGGGACCGCGACCGTTCCTTCCTGGCAGAGGGGCCGCAGGCGGTCCGTGAGGCGCTGACGCTGGACGGGGTCGTGGTGGAGCTGTTCGCCACGGCCGAGGCCGAGGCGCGTCACGCCGACCTCGTCAGGGCCGCCAGCGCCTCGGGGGTGCCCGTCCACCGGGCCAGTGGCGAGGTGATGGCCGAACTCGCCCAGACCGTCACCCCCCAGGGGCTGCTGGCCGTGTGCCGCTTCGTGCACGTGCCCCTGGACACCTCCGTCGTCTCCGGCTCCACGCTGGTGGCGGTGCTGGCCCACGTCCGTGACCCCGGCAACGCGGGCACCGTGCTGCGCACGGCCGACGCCGCGGGCGCCGACTCCGTCCTCTTCACCGACGCCTCGGTGGACCCCTACAACGGCAAGTGCGTACGAGCCAGCGCCGGCAGCCTGTTCCACCTTCCCGTCACCACGGGCGTATCGGTGGCGCGGGCCGTGGAGCACCTGAAGGGGGCCGGGCTGCGGGTGCTCGCCGCCGACGGCACGGGCAGGCAGACCCTGGACGACGTGGACCTGTCAGGCCCGACGGCCTGGATCTTCGGTAACGAGGCGTGGGGGCTCCCTGAGGAGATCCTGAAGCTGGCGGACGAGGTCGTCCGGGTTCCCATCTACGGGCGGGCGGAGAGCCTGAACCTCGCGACCGCCGCCGCTGTCTGTCTGTATGCATCTGCCCGTTCTCAGCGCATCGGTCCCGGCCCCGGGTGACGCCGCCCACCCGGCGAGGCTGCCGTACGGTGCTGGAAACCCGCTATTGTCGGCGATGTAGTGTCGAGGAGGCGGGGTCGTGCACGGCGAACACACCGGTGAGCGGAGCACCGATGCCGCTTCTGTGATCGACGTCGACGAGCTTCCCGACGGCCTCGTGGTAACCGACGGTGACGGCCGCGTGCTCACCGTCAACCGGGCCGCGGCCCGTCTGACCGGCGTCACCCGCGAGCGGGCCGTGGGGCGGCACCTGCGCGACGTGTTCTCCTTTCACGACCATGACGGGCGCGACTGGTGGAAGTGGTTCGACACCTACGGCGGCCTGTCCAGCCGGGCCCGCCAGCCCGAGCTGCCGCTGCGCACCTCCGGCGGCCAGGAGCTGCTGGTGGCCGCCAGGCTGGTGCGCGAGCCCAGGCGGGGCGGGGTGGTCGTCCGGGTGGTCATCACGTTGCGCGACGCCGGGGCCCGCGCTCGCCTGGAGCGCAGCCGCGCCGACCTGGTCTCGACCGTCGCCCACGAGCTCCGCTCCCCGCTGACCAGCGTGAAGGGGTTCACCGCGACCCTGCTGGCCAAGTGGACCCGCTTCACCGACGACCAGAAGCTCGTCATGCTGGAGACCGTCAACGCCGACGCCGATCGGGTGACCCGGCTGATCACCGAGCTTCTCGACGTCTCGCGCATCGAGTCCGGGCGGCTGGAGATCCACCGTCAAGTGGTCGACGTCCCGGCCAGGATCTCCAGGATCATCGCGGGCCGGGTGGCCGCGGGCGAGCCGGAAGACCGCTTCGTGCTCCAGGTGCGCGGTGAGCTGCCCGAGACCTGGCTCGACCAGGACAAGATCGATCAGGTGCTCGCCAACCTGATGGAAAACGCGGTGCGGCACGGGCGAGGTACGGTGACAATAGTCGTCGAGCCGAGCGAATGGGGAGTGAGCGTGTCCGTCCGCGACCAGGGGGAGGGCATCCCGCCCGAGCTGGTCACGCGCGTCTTCCGGCAGTTCTGGCGGGGCAACGCCCGCCGCCGAGGCGGCACCGGGCTCGGCCTGTTCATCGTCAAGGGGCTGATCGAGGCTCACGGCGGCACCATCTCCGTGCAGCGCGGACCCGAGGGCGGCGCCGAGTTTCGATTTATGGTGCCCACCGGCACCCCCGACTTCGCCTGATCGCGAATGTCGGCCCGGTGGGCTTACCCGACTAGACTCATGGCCGCTCAAGCCCTGGATTCGGAGCTCTCTCTTGTCAAACTACGACCCGGTCGAGGTGACCCCGCTGCACGCCGACGAGATGGCGCGCATGCAGGCCGAAGCGCTCGACGCCATCAAGGCGACGCGCGACCTCGAAGAACTCAAGCAGGTGCGCCTCGCGCACGCCGGTGACCGCTCACCGATCGCCCTGGCCAACCGCGAGATCGGTGCCCTGCCTCCGGCAGCCCGCTCCGAGGCGGGCAAGCGCGTCGGCGGCGCCCGCCGGGCGATCGCCGACGCCCTCGCCGAGCGGCAGGCACAGCTGGAGGCCGAGCGCGACGAGCGGGTCCTCGTCGAGGAGACCGTTGACGTCACGCTGCCCTCCACCCGCGCTCCCCGCGGCGCCAGGCATCCGCTGACCACCCTTCAGGAGCGCATCGCCGACGCCTTCGTCGCGATGGGCTACGAGGTGGCGGAGGGGCCCGAGCTGGAGGGGGAGTGGTTCAACTTCGACGCGCTGAACATCTCTCCCGACCACCCGGCGCGCTCGGAGCACGACACCTTCTTCGTGGAGTCCGTCGACTCGGGGAAGGTGCTGCGCACCCAGACCTCTCCCGTCCAGATCCGGGCGCTGCTCACCCGGGAGCTCCCGGTCTACGTGATCTCGCCGGGCAAGGTGTTCCGCACCGACGAGCTCGACGCCACCCACACCCCGGTCTTCCACCAGGTCGAAGGGCTGGCGATCGATGAGGGCCTGACCATGGCCCACCTCAAGGGCACCCTCGACCGGTTCGCCGAGGTCATGTTCGGTGAGGGCATCACCACCCGCTTCCGGCCCAACTACTTCCCGTTCACCGAGCCCTCCGCCGAGATGGACCTGAAGTGCTTCGTCTGCCGTGGCGCCTCCGCGCTGCCCGGCAACCCGCACTGCCGCACCTGCAAGTCGGAAGGCTGGATCGAGTGGGGCGGCTGCGGCATGGTCAACCCGCGGGTGCTCGTCGCCTGCGGCGTCGACCCCGCTCGCTACAGCGGCTTCGCCTTCGGCATGGGCGTCGAGCGCACCCTGATGTTCCGCCACAATGTCGAGGACATGCGAGACATGGTCGAGGGAGACGTCCGCTTCACGCTTCCCTTCGGAATGGAGATCTGATGAAGGTCCCGCTTTCATGGCTGCGGGAGTATGTCGATCTCCCCGCTGTCACGGCGCACGAGATCGCCGAGAAGCTCACCGCCGCCGGGCTCAAACTCGAATCCGTCACCTCCTACGGCCACGACATCAAGAACGTCGTCGTGGGCGAGGTGATCTCCTTCGAGACGCTGGAGGGTTTCAAGAAGCCCATCCGCCACTGCCAGGTCGAGGTGGGGGAGGCCGCGCCGCGTGAGATCGTCTGCGGCGCGACCAACTTCGAGGCCGGCGACCGCGTCCCGGTCGCGCTGCCCGGCGCCGTGCTGCCCGGCGGATTCGAGATCGCCTCGCGCAAGACCTACGGGCGCCTGTCCGACGGCATGATCTGCTCGGAGGCGGAGCTCGGCCTGGCCGACTCCTCACCCGGCATCCTCGTGCTGCCCGGCGGCACCCCGATCGGCGCGGACGTGGTCGAGCTGCTCGGCCTGCGTGACGACGTGATCGAGCTGGAGATCACCCCGGACATCGGCTACGCCCTCTCCGTCCGGGGCGTGGCCCGCGAGGCCGCCACCGCCTTCGACTCGGCGTTCATCGACCCCGCCGACGTCTCCCCGCCCACCGTGCAGGACCCGTCCTATCCGGCCTCGATCGCCGACCCGTCGGCCTGCGACCGCTTCGTGCTCCGCGAGATCCGCGGGTTCGACCCGTCGGCGCCGAGCCCGCTGTGGATGCGCGCCCGGCTCTCCCGCGCCGGCATGCGCCCGGTCTCGCTCGCCGTCGACGTCACCAACTACGTCATGCTGGAGCTGGGCCAGCCGCTGCACGCCTTCGACGCGGCCAAGCTGACCGGCGAGATCGTGGTGCGCAGGGCCGAGCCGGACGAGACCCTGGAGACGCTGGACCATGTGGTCCGCAAGCTCCACCCGGACGACATCCTGATCACCGACGGGTCGGGCGCGATCTCGATGGCCGGCACCATGGGCGGCCTGCACACCGAGATCTCCGACACTTCCACCGACATCGTGATCGAGGCGGCCCACTTCTCCGCCAGCGGCACCGCGCGCATGTCGCGCCGGCACAACCTGGTGAGCGAGGCCTCCAAGCGCTTCGAGCGGGGCGTCGACAGGGAGCTCCCGCTCTACGCCTCCTGGCGTGCGGCCGAGCTGCTGGCCGAGCTCGGCGGCGGCACGATCCAGCCGGGCGTCACCCACGCCGAGGTGGAGGTCGAGCCGGTCCACATCGCCGTCCCGAGCGGCTACCCGGGCAGGGTCGCGGGCACCGTCTACGACCGCGCGACGGTGGTCCGCCGCCTGCAGCAGGTCGGCTGCACGGTGGAGGGCTCCGCCACCGCGACCGGGGCGGTGACGAGTGGCACGGCAGGTGGCACCGCCGCCACGGGCGACCCGGCCTCCGCCGGAATCGCCGCGAAACTCGCGGTCACCGGTGACGACATGCTGGCGGTCACCCCGCCCTCGTGGCGGCCCGACCTGACCGACCCGAACGACCTCGCCGAGGAGGTCATCAGGTTGGAGGGCTACGAGAACCTGCCCTCGATCCTGCCCGCCGCCCCCGCGGGCGCCGGTCTCAGCGAGAGCCAGCGCCTGCGCCGCAGGGTTGGCCGCGCCCTGGCGGCCGCGGGATACGTCGAGATCCTCGCCTACCCCTTCACCGGGGAACACGATCTCGACAACCTGCAGCTGCCCGCCGGTGACGCGCGCCGCCTGGCCGTACGGCTGGCCAACCCGCTCAGCGAGGACGAGCCGCTGATGCGGACGACCCTGCTGCCGGGCCTGCTCAAGACGCTGGTGCGCAACGTGGGCCGGGGATTCGGCGACGTGGCGCTGTTCGAGACGGGTCTGGTCTACCGGCCCTCGTCCGACGTGCCGGCCGTCGCCCCCGTGCTGGGCGTCGACCGCAGGCCGAGCCCGGAGGAGCTCGCCTCGATCGAGTCCGCGCTGCCCGCCCAGCCGCTTCGGGTCGGGGCCGTGCTGGCCGGGGAGTTCGAGCCGTCCGGCTGGTGGGGCAAGGGCCGTGCGGCCGGCTGGGCGGACGCCGTCGAGGCGGCCCGCGTGGTGGCCGAGGAGGCCGGAGTCACCCTCGACGTCCGCGCGGACCGGCACGAACCCTGGCACCCGGGCCGCTGCGCCGCGCTGTACGCCGGTGACGTGCTCGTCGGTCACGCCGGTGAGCTGCACCCGCGCGTCGTCGAGGCGTACGGCCTGCCGCCGCGCACCTGCGCGATGGAGCTGGAGCTGACCCGGCTGGAGTCACTCGCCGCCGGGTCGCCGCAGGCTCCGACGATCTCCGCCTACCCCGTCGCGAGTCAGGACGTCGCGCTCATCGTCGACGCGGCGACCCCGGTGGCCGCCGTGGAGGCGGCGCTGCGCGAGGGCGCGGGCCCGCTGCTGGAGTCGATCCGGCTGTTCGACGTCTACACCGGCGCCCAGGTCGGCGAGGGCGGGAAGTCCCTCGCCTACTCGCTGCGTTTCCGGGCACCGGACCGGACGCTCACCGTGGAGGAGACCACCGCGGCCCGCGACGCGGCCGTGGCTCTGGCGGGGGAGCGCACCGGGGCGCGACTGCGCGGGGCCTGACCGGTTCACCAGGGGCTCGGGGCGTGTCCCGGGCCCCTTTTTCGCCGTCCGGGCCGGATGTTCGTGTTCCGTTTCCCGGGAGGGGACGATGGCGCACCCCGGTCGTTCGGGGCGGATCGCTCGCCCGGAGCGGAGAAGAGGATTTCCCCGGGAGGAGGGGGTGATGAGGCACCTGCTGGTGTTCGCCGAGCGTGACGCCGCCGAGGAGGTCGCCGAGATGGTGGCCGGGGAGTTTCCGGCGATCGAGGCGCCCTCGGTGGTGAGGGAGACCCTCGCGGGTGAGGACGACGCCGAGGACGCTCAGTGGCTGGTGGTCGTCGAAGATCCTTCCGGCGCGCTGCCGCCGGAGGGGGTGGCCCGGCTGGAGGCACTGGCCGAGGGACACGAGGGCTGGCGCGAGAGCGGGTGAGGCACCGATGATCTTGCGCCGGTCGAGGGCGCCGGCGATCGCCCCGCCCCAGAGCCCGCACACCACCATCGGGACGAACTCGGTCACGCTGACCAGGCCGACCGCGAGATGGGAGCCGGTGAACTCCTTCATCTGCGGCGGGACCGCGATCGGTGTCAGGAAGGTACCGAACATCGTGATGACGCCGGAGCCGAAGAGCAGCCGGAAGTCGCGTGAGTCGCGCAGGGGGCTGAGATCCGTCGCCAGGTGGCGAAGCGGGGATCTGATCGGTCGATCGGTGCTTTCCGGCCCGAGCAGCAAGTGTCGGCGGTGACCGGAGCGAGGGCGAACCGTTTTCCGAACAGGTCACCGCCGGGGCGGGGTATCGGAAAACCGTTTCCGGCACCTCCGGAAGGCGATGGCGACGGGGCGCCCGGCCGTGCCCGGCAGGGCGCGGGCACCCCGGGGTCTCCCGCAAGGGCGGATCGGCGTGTCAGAGGTTGAGGACCTCCTGGCGCAGGCGGGTCTTGAGGATCTTGCCGCCGGGGTTGCGGGGAAGCTCCGTCTCGCGCACCCAGAACCTGACCGGGATCTTGAAGGGGGCGATCCGCTCGCGCAGGAAGGCCCGCAGCTCCTCGTCGCTCGCTGGGGACGACAGCCGCAGCACCGCGCCGACCTCCTCGCCCAGCTCCTCGTGGGGGATCCCGATCACCGCGGCGTCCTCGACCGCCGGGTGTTCGAACAACGCGGCCTCGACCTCGGCGCAGTAGACGTTCTCGCCGCCGCGGATGACCATGTCCTTGGCCCGGTCCACGATGAACACGAACCCCTCCTCGTCCACCCTGGCGAGGTCTCCGGTGTGCAGCCACCCGTCGACGACGGTCTCCGCGGTGGCCTCGGGCCGGTTCCAGTAGCCCAGGATGACGTTCGGGCCGCGCAGGCAGAGTTCGCCGACCGTGCCGGCCGGTAGTTCGCGGCCGGCCGGGTCGGCGATCCTCACCTCGACCACGGCCATCGGCAGGCCGATGCTGTCGGGTTTGGCCAGGTAGTCGGCTCCGGTGTTGCTGATGGCGAGCGCGGTGGTCTCGGTCATGCCGTACCCGTTGGAGGAGGAGCGGTCGGGCAGCTGCTCGGTGATGCGCTCCAGCAGCTTCGGCGGGGCGGGGGCGCCGCCGTACCCGAGGCCGCTGAGACTGGAGATGTCGTACTTGCCCAGGTCGGGGTGCGACAGGAGCTGCCACACGTTGGTGGGTACGCCGGTGAGCCCGGTGATCCGCTCACGCTCGATCAGCTCCAGCGCGCGGCCCGGGTCCCACCGGTACATCAGCACCAGGCCACCCCCGCTGAACATGGTGGGGATCATCACCGCGAAGCAGCCGGTGGCGTGGAAGAGCGGCACGGTGAGCAGGGTGACCCGTCGCTGCCCCGGGCTCTCCCCAGGTTCCTTGCCCGCCCTGATCGCGCCCCGGTACATGCTGTAGGCGACGCTCATCGGCGACTGCCCGAGGTTGCGGTGGCTGCCGAGCGCGCCCTTGGGGCGGCCCGTGGTGCCGGAGGTGTAGAAGATCGTCGCGGGGTCCTCGGGGGAGAGGTCGACCGCGGGCAGCGTCACGTCCGTCTCCACCTCGCCCATCACCTCCTCGAAGGAGCGGGCGCCCTCGGGGGTCTCGCCGCGGGTCACGATGAGCGCCGGAGTCGGCCGGGCGAGCCCGGCCGCCCGCTCGCCGTCGGCGATCAGCACCTTGGACCCCGAGTCGGAAAGCCCGTACTCCAGCTCCTGCGGCGTCCACCACGCGTTGAGCGGAACGGCTATCGCCCCCGCGGCCAGCGCCGCCGAGAAGGCGATCACCCACTCGGGGTAGTTGCGCATGGCGATGGCCACCCGGTCGCCCTTGACCACGCCGTAGTCGTCCACCAGGCGCCGTGCGAGCGTGGCGGCCCGCCGGTAGTGCTCCTCGTAGGTGATGCGCTCGTCCTCGTAGGTCAGGAAGACCTTGTCGCCGTGGAACCTGCTCGTCGCAAGAAGGGCCCGGAAGTCGCGGGGCGCGTGCTTCCAGGTTTTGACGGTCCCGCCGTGGCTGGGGATCTCTTCCGTCTCGAAAAGCTGCCCCGGTGCGGTGAGCCTGGCCTGGAGCTGGTCATGGGTGACAGTCATGCGTTCGCACTCCCGGAGGGTGAGGGACCGGAAACGTCACGATACCGACCGGTAGGTACGTGTGACAGTGCCGAAACGCGACCGATGGCCTCGTGATCGTATTCACAAGTCGCTAAGCAGGATTTTTGGATCTTTCCGCCTGGATGGGGCATTTATGGGCTCGGAAGCCCTCTGTCCCGTCAGGGTTGCATGGCAATCCTCCAAGATGCATAATCTTTCTAGTAAGTCCATGAGAGCTAATGCATAAGCATGCATAGACCGAGGGGGGCCGGATGAGAGCGGCGATCGCGGGTGCCAGCGGTTACGCCGGAGGTGAGCTCCTGCGCCTGCTGCTGTCTCACCCCGGCATCGAGATCGGCGCCCTGACGGCGGCCTCAAGCGCGGGCACCGCCCTCGGTGTCCATCAGCCACACCTGGCCCCGCTGGCCGACAGAATCCTGCTGGAGACCACTGCCGAGACCCTCGGCGGCCACGACCTCGTCTTCCTCGCCCTTCCGCACGGGCAGTCGGCCGCCGTCGCCGAGTCGCTCGGCGACGGCACCCTCGTGGTCGACTGCGGCGCCGACTTCCGGCTCGCCGACCCCGCCGCCTGGGAGCACTTCTACGGTGGCGTCCACGCGGGCACCTGGCCGTACGGGCTGCCCGAGCTGCCGGGGCGGCGCCAGGAGCTGCGCGCCACCCGGAGGATCGCCGTGCCGGGGTGTTACCCCACGGCCGTCACCCTGGCCATGTTCCCCGCCTTCGCCGCCGGACTCGTCGGCCCCGACGTGGTGGTGGTCGCCGCCAGTGGCACCAGCGGAGCGGGCAGGGCGCCCAAGCCGAACCTCCTGGGCAGCGAGGTGATGGGCTCCGCCAGCGCGTACGGTGTCGGTGGCGTCCACCGGCACACCCCGGAGATGGAGCAGAACCTCTCCCCCCTGGCGGGCGAGCCGGTCACCGTCTCCTTCACCCCCGTGCTGGCACCGATGAGCCGCGGCATCCTCGCCACCTGCACCGCCCCCGCCAGGCCAGGCGTCACCCCGGCGGTCCTGCGTGAGGCGTATGAGACCGCCACCAAGGACGAGCCCTTCCTGCGGCTGCTCCCCGAGGGCCAGTGGCCCGCGACCTCGATGACCCTCGGCGCCAACACCGCCGCCCTCCAGGTCGTCCTGGACGAGCGCGCGGGCCGCGTCGTCGCCGTCGTCGCCATCGACAACCTCACCAAGGGCACGGCCGGAGGCGCGATCCAGAGCGCCAACCTCGCCCTCGGCCTGCCGGAAGAGTTCGGCCTACCTCTCAATGGAGTCGCCCCATGAGCGTGACCGCACCTCTCGGCTTCCGCGCGTCGGGTGTCGACGCCGGAATCAAGTCCAGCGCCGACCGCGACCTGGCGCTGATCGTCAACGACGGCCCCTCGCGCGCCGCGGCCGGGGTCTTCACCAGCAACCGGGTGAAGGCCGCGCCGGTCCTGTGGTCCGCCCAGGTGCTGGCCGGAGGCCGGGTCCACGCCGTCGTCCTCAACTCCGGCGGCGCCAACGCCTGCACCGGGCCACTCGGCTTCCAGGACACCCACGCCACCGCGGAGAAGGTCGCACAAGCACTGGGAGACTCGGCGGGGGAGGTCGCGGTCTGCTCCACCGGCCTGATCGGCGAGAGGCTGCCGATGGACCCGCTGCTGGCCGGGGTCGACCTCGCGGTCTCCCAGCTCGCCAGGGACGGTGGGCTGGCCGCCGCCGACGCCATCCGCACCACCGACACCGTCTCGAAGATCTCCTTCAGAAAAGGCGCGGGCGGCTACATGGTCGGCGGCATGGCCAAGGGCGCGGGCATGCTCGCCCCCGGCCTCGCCACCATGCTGTCAGTGATCACCACCGACGCGGACCTGCCCGCCGAGCAGCTCGACGAGGTGCTTCGCAAGGTGACGCGAGTCACCTTCGACCGGCTCGACGCCGACGGCTGCATGTCCACCAACGACACCGTGCTGCTCCTGGCCAGCGGCGCCTCCGGGGTCGTCCCCGACCTCGCCGAGTTCGAGCAGGTCCTCCTCGCCGTCTGCGCCGACCTCGCTCGCCAGCTGCTGATGGACGCCGAGGGCGCCTCCAAGGCGATCGCCATCGAGGTCGTCGGAGCAGCCTCCGAGGACGACGCGGTCACCGTCGGCCGCGCCGTCTCTCGCTCCAACCTCTTCAAGTGCGCCATCTACGGTGAGGACCCCAACTGGGGCCGGGTGTTGTCGGCCGTCGGCACCACCGACGCCGTCTTCGAACCCGACCGGCTCAACGTGGCCATGAACGGCATCTGGATCTGCAGGGGCGGCGCCGCGGGCGACGACCGCTCCAAGGTCGACCTCACCCCGCGCGAGGTGGCGATCACCATCGACCTGTCGGCAGGACCGCATTCGGCGACGATCCACACCACCGACCTCACCGCGGCGTACGTCCACGAGAACTCGGCGTACTCCACATGAGGCGCGCCGAGGCCCTGACGAAGGCCGCCACGCTGATCGAGGCCCTGCCCTGGCTCGCGAGCTTCCACGGCGCGACCGTCGTCATCAAGTACGGCGGCAACGCGATGACCGAGGAGCACCTGCGCGAGAAGTTCGCCGCCGACGTCGTCTTCCTGCGCTACGCCGGGCTCAAGCCGGTGATCGTGCACGGGGGAGGGCCGCAGATCAACGCCCAGCTCGACCTGCTCGGCATCGAGTCCACCTTCACCGCCGGGCTCAGGGTCACCACCCCCGAGGCCATGCAGGTCGTCAGGATGGTCCTCGTCGGCCAGGTCAACCGCGACGTGGTCGGCCTGATCAACCGGCACGGGCCGTTCGCGATCGGCATGTCCGGCGAGGACGCCCACCTGTTCACCGCCGTACGCAAGCACGCCGTCGTCGACGGCGTCAGCGTCGACATCGGCCAGGTCGGTGACATCGTCAAGGTCGAGGCCGGAGCCGTGCGGGCGCTGCTGGACGACGGGCGGGTCCCGGTGATCTCCTCGGTCGCGCGCAGCGACGACGGCACCGTCTACAACGTCAACGCCGACACCGCCGCCGCGGCGCTCGCCGTGGCGCTCCAGGCCTCCAAGTTGATCGTCCTGACCGACGTCGAGGGCCTGTACCGCGACTGGCGCCCCGGCACCGACGAGCACAAGATCATCGAGCAGCTGTCCGCCACCGAGCTGGAGAAGCTCCTGCCGAGCCTGTCCAGCGGCATGATCCCCAAGATGGAGGCGTGCCTGACCGCCGTCCGGGGCGGCGTGCCACAGGCCCACGTGCTTGACGGCAGAGTGCCCCACTCGGTGTTGCTGGAGATCTTCACCGACGAGGGCATAGGAACCATGGTGCTGCCGGACGCCTCCGAGGCGGCGGCCGTGCCGGAGCCGGTCAGGCGGCGGCCCGCGGCCTCCGCTCAGCTGAAAGGGAACGACGAGTGAGCCCGCAGGAAAGCCCCGCAGGAGAGGCGCTCGCCAGGCGCTTCGAGGCCGCCTTCATGCCCAACTACGGCGTGCCCCCGTTGGCGCTGGCCCGAGGCGAGGGCACGAGGGTCTGGGATGTCGACGGCCGCGAGTATCTCGACCTGATCGGCGGCATCGCGGTCAGCTCGCTCGGCCACGCCCACCCCGCGCTGGTGGAGGCCGTCTCCCGGCAGGTCGCCACGCTCGCCCACACCAGCAATCTCTTCCTGCACGAGCCCGAGGTGCTGCTCGCCGAGCGTCTGCTCGGCCTGCTCGAAGCCCCGGCCAAGGTGTTCCTCAGCAACTCCGGTACCGAGGCCAACGAGGCCGCGCTGAAGCTCTCCCTCAAGTACGGCAAGTCGAACGGCCGCACCTACTTCGTGGCCGCGGAGAACGCCTTCCACGGCCGTACGCTCGGTGCGCTCGCCCTGACCGGAAAGCCCTCGATCCGCGACCAGTTCGGCCCGTTCTCGATCGACGTCCGCTTCGTCCCCTACGGTGACGCCGACGCCCTCAAGAACGCGGTCACCGGCGAGTGCGCCGCGGTCTTCCTCGAACCCACCCAGGGCGAAGCGGGGGTCGTGCCCCCGCCCGAGGGCTACTTCACGGCCGCGAGGGAGATCTGCGACGCCACCGGCGCGCTGCTCGTCGCCGACGAGATCCAGTCGGCGATCGGCCGCACCGGATACTGGTTCGCCCACCAGCACGAGGGCATCCTGCCCGACGTGCTCACCCTGGCCAAGGGCCTCGGCGGCGGCATGCCGATCGGCGCCTGCGTCGGCTTCGGCGCGGCGGCCACCGTCCTCGCCCAGGGAGACCACGGCTCCACCTTCGGCGGAAACCCCGTCTCCGCCGCCGCCGCGCTCGCCGTCCTCGACACCATCGACAGGGACGGCCTGCTGGAGCACGTCCGCACCCTCGGCGCCGAACTCGCGGAGAGCATCGCCGCGATCGACCACCCGCTGCTCGCCGGTGTCCGCGGCCGGGGCCTGTGGCGGGCCGTCGTACTGACCGACGACCGCTCCGCCCAGGTACAGGCCGCCGCACAGCGCGCGGGCTTCCTGGTCAACGCCCTCCAGCCCGACGCGGTACGGCTCGCGCCCCCGCTGGTGATCACATCCGCCCAGGTCGCGGCCTTCGTGGCCGCGCTTCCCGCCATCCTCGACGAGGCCGCAGATGCCCACTAACCTCGCCGGACAGGCGCACGTCAGGCACTTTTTGAAGGACGACGACCTCTCGCCCGCGGAGCAGGCCCAGGTGCTCGACCTGGCCGAGGCCGTGAAGAAGGACCGCTACGCCTACCGCCCCTTCGAAGGCCCGCAGACCGTCGCCGTCCTCTTCGACAAGCACTCCACCCGCACCCGCGTCTCCTTCGCGGTCGGCATCGGCGAACTCGGCGGGCTCCCCCTCATCCTCGACGCCGAGTCCTCCCAGATGGGCCGGGGCGAGTCGATCGAGGACACCGCCCGAGTCCTGGAACGCCAGGTGGGCGCGATCGTGTGGCGCACCTCGGGCCAGGAGAGAATCGAGGCCATGGCCTCGGCGTCCTCGGTGCCGGTGGTCAACGCCCTCACCGACGAGTACCACCCCTGCCAGATCCTCGCCGACCTGCAGACCGTGAGGGAGCACTTCGGCAGAACGGCGGGGCTCACCCTGGCCTACTTCGGAGACGGGGCCAACAACATGGCCCATTCCTACCTGCTCGGCGGGGCCGTCGCCGGCATGCACGTGCGGATCTCCGCCCCCACCGGCTACCTGCCGGACACGGAGATCCTCCGGCGGGCCGGTGAGATCGCCGCCGAGACGGGCGGATCCGTCGCCGTCCTCGCCGACCCGGGCGAGGCCGCCGCGGGCGCGGACGTGGTCGCCACCGACACCTGGGTCTCCATGGGCCAGGACGGCAAGGAACAGCGGATCGCCGACCTCATGCCGTACCAGGTCAACGCCGCGCTGATGAGCCGGGCCACCCCCGGCGCCGTCGTCCTGCACTGCCTGCCCGCCTACCGCGACCTGGAGATCTCCGCCGAGGTCCTCGACGGCCCGCGGAGCCTGGTGTGGGACCAGGCGGAGAACCGGCTGCACGCCCAGAAGGCCCTGCTGTACTGGCTGGTCTCGATGGCCGACCGCGACGGGTCCCCGCACGCCGACTCCGCCGGCGCCCCGCCAGGAAGCGGGTGATCCGCGTGACGATCCCGATGACCAAGGTCGCCCGCCAGGCACGGATCGCCGACCTCCTGCAGCGGCAACCGGTCAGGTCCCAGCCCGAACTGGCCAAACTCCTGCTGGAGAGCGGTGTCGAGGTCACCCAGGCCACCCTCTCCCGCGACCTGGACGAACTCGGCGCGCTCAAGCTGCGCGCCGAGGACGGCTCCCTCGTCTACGCCCTGCCGGGGGAGGGCGGCGCCCGGATAGGGCTCGCCAGGCTCGGCACCGGTGAGTCCCCCGCCGCCAGGCTCAGCAGGTTCGCGGAGGAGCTCCTCGTCTCCGCCGAGGCCTCCGCCAACCTGGTGATCGTCCGCACGCCGCCGGGCGCCGCGCAGTTCCTCGCCTCCGCCATCGATCACGCCGACTGGGAGTCCATCCTCGGCACCGTCGCGGGAGACGACACGATTCTCGTCATCAGCCGCGACCCGATGGGCGGGACAGCTGTCGCCGAGGGATTGCTGCGGCACGCCGACCGACGTGTTTAGCCTGCTCAGGCGGCCATTCCTGGCAACATCTGATACCTGTGCCAACAAGATCTTGGAGATACCCATCATGACCGACCGGGTCGTACTCGCATTCTCCGGAGGACTCGACACCTCCGTCGCCATTCCCTTCCTCGCCGAGAAGACCGGTGCCGAGGTCGTCGCGGTCGCCGTCGATGTCGGCCAGGGCGGCGAGGACATGGAGGTCATCCGCAAGCGCGCCATCGACTGCGGCGCCGTGGAATCCGTCGTCGTGGACGCCCGCGAGGAGTTCGCCACCGACTTCTGCGTGCCCGCCCTGCAGGCCAACGCCCTCTACATGGACCGCTACCCGCTGGTCTCCGCCCTGTCGCGACCGCTGATCGTCAAGCACCTGGCCGCGGCGGCGAAGGAGTTCGGCGGCACCCACGTCTCGCACGGCTGCACCGGCAAGGGCAACGACCAGGTCCGCTTCGAGGCCGGCCTGGCCGCCCTGTACCCCGAGCTCAAGGTCATCGCCCCCGCCCGCGACTACGCGTGGACCCGGGACAAGGCGATCGCCTACGCCGAGGAGAAGAACCTGCCGATCGAGACGTCCAACAAGAATCCCTACTCCATCGACCAGAACATCTGGGGCAGGGCCGTCGAGACCGGCTTCCTTGAGGATATCTGGAACGGCCCCATCGAGGACATCTACGCCTATACCGCCGACCCGGCACAGCCGCGCGACGCGGACGAGGTCATCATCAGCTTCGTCAAGGGCGTCCCCGTGGCGCTGGACGGGCGTCACCTCACCCCGTTCCGGATCATCGAGGAGCTCAACCGCCGCGCGGGCGCCCAGGGCGTCGGCCGCCTCGACATGGTCGAGGACCGGCTCGTCGGCATCAAGTCCCGAGAGGTCTACGAGGCGCCGGGCGCCATCGCCCTGATCACCGCCCACATGGAGCTGGAGAACGTCACCGTCGAGCGCGACCTCGCCCGCTTCAAGCGGTCGGTGGACCAACGCTGGGGCGAGCTCGTCTACGACGGCCTCTGGTTCTCCCCGCTCAAGAAGGCCCTCGACACCTTCATCGCCGAAGCACAGGAGCACGTCACCGGCGAGATCCGGATGATCCTGCACGGCGGCAGGGCCACCGTGACCGGGCGCCGCTCCGAGGCGTCGCTGTACGACTTCAACCTCGCCACCTACGACACCGGCGACACCTTCGACCAGTCTCTCGCCAGAGGTTTCGTCGAACTGTGGAGCCTGCCCTCCAAGATTGCCTCCGCCCGTGACGCCCGACTGGTCTGAGTGGGCTAGGGTCGCGGATTGAACTGGGAGGGAGAACAACGGTGACTGATGGTGGCAAGCCCATGCGGCTCTGGGGCGGCCGGTTCGAAGGAGGTCCGGCCGACGCGCTGACCAGGCTCTCGGTGAGCGTGCACTTCGACTGGCGGCTGGTTCCGTACGACCTGATGGCCTCGCGCGCGCACGCCAGGGTGCTGCACCGCGCGAACCTGCTGAGCGACGACGAGCTGGCACGCATGATCGGCGCACTGGAGGACCTGGAGCGCGCCTGCAAGGAGGGAGAGTTCCGGCCGACCGTCGCCGACGAGGACGTCCACACCGCGCTGGAGCGCGGCCTGCTGGAACGCCTCGGCACGCTCGGAGGCAAGCTCCGGGCCGGTCGCAGCCGCAACGACCAGGTCGCCACCGACCTACGGCTCTACCTTCGCGACCACGTCAGGCACATCGTGTCCAGGCTGGTGGAACTCGAGACCGCACTGATGAGCCAGGCCGAGGAGCACGCGGAGACCGCGGCACCCGGCATGACCCACCTGCAGCACGCGCAGCCGGTCTCCTTCGGCCACCAGCTTCTGGCGCACGTGCACGCCTTCGCCCGTGACATCGATCGCCTGCGCGACTGGGACAGGCGCGCGGCCGTCTCCCCGCTGGGAGCGGGGGCACTGGCCGGGTCCTCCCTGCCGCTCGACCCCCAGGCCGTGGCCGCGGAGCTCGGCTTCGACTCCGCCGCGCCCAACTCGATGGACGCCGTCGCCGACCGCGACTTCGCCGCCGAGTTCCTCTTCGACGCGGCGATGATCGGCGTGCACCTGTCGCGGCTGGGCGAGGAGATCGTCCTTTGGGCCTCACAGGAGTTCCGCTGGATCGAGATGGACGACGCCTACTCCACAGGCTCGTCGATCATGCCGCAGAAGAAGAACCCCGACGTGGCCGAGCTGGCCCGAGGCAAGAGCGGCCGTCTCATCGGCAACCTCATGACGCTGCTGACGACCCTCAAGGGCCTGCCGCTGACCTACAACCGCGACCTGCAGGAGGACAAGGAGCCGGTCTTCGACTCCGTCGACACCCTGCTGCTGGTCCTGCCCGCGATGGCCGGGCTCGTCGCGACCATGCGCGTCAACACCGCCAAGCTGGAGGCCTCGGCCCCCGACGGGTTCGCGCTCGCCACCGACCTGGCCGAGCTGCTGGTCCGCAGGGGGGTGGCCTTCCGCGAGGCTCACGAGGCGGTCGGGCACCTGGTCGTCTGGTGCCAGGTCAACGACAAGGACTTCGGCGAGCTCAGCGACGAGGAACTGGTCAAGGTCTCACCGCACTTCACGCCCGACTCCCGCGAGGTCCTCTCGGTGCCCGGCGCCCTGGCGGCCCGCAAGGCGCACGGCGGTACGGCACCCGACCGGGTCCGCGGCCAGCTCATCGCGCTGCGGGAGATCGTCGACGCTCAGGCCGCCTGGGCGAGCGGAAACTAATGCGCGACGAGGGCCGGTCCGACACTCCGCTGGGCCGCGGTTTCTTCGACCGGCCCGCCCACGAGGTCGCCCCCGACCTGCTGGGAAGGGTGCTCGTGCACGGACCGGTCGCGTTGCGTCTCACCGAGGTCGAGGCCTACGGGCTGCCGGGCGAGGACCCCGCGTCGCACACCTACCGGGGCCGGACGCCGCGTAACGCGGTGATGTTCGGCCCACCGGGACACCTGTACGTCTATTTCACGTACGGCATGCACTTCTGCGCCAACCTCACGTGCCTTCCCGAGAGGACCGGCTCCGGGGTGCTGCTACGGGCCGGGGAGGTGATCTCCGGCGTGGAGACCGCCCTGGCCCGCCGAAGCGCGGGGAGCGCCAAATCCGTCAGGGAGGTCGATCTCGCGAGAGGGCCGGCACGACTGGCGGTGGCGCTCGCCTTCACCCGCGAGCACAACGGGCTCGACGCCTGCGGCCCAGGGGCACTCTCCGTGATCGAGGGCGAACCGGCCAAGGCGTCGTCCATCCTGTCGGGGCCACGCACCGGCGTTTCATCGGGAAAGGAGACGCCGTGGCGCTTCTGGATCGACGGTGAGCCCACGGTCTCACCCCACCGCCCGCATGTCCCGCGCCGCCGGTAGGCCGCGCGTGCTCTCTCCTGCCCGCCTTTCCCCCGTCTGTCCTCGTGCGCGAGAAGGGTTTCGAGTGGCGCGGTGGTGCCGTGATCGGGCAGGGTGTACGAGAGAGCTGAGTGTCCCTTCGAGCATTGGAAAGCAAGGATCGTGACCGACATTCTGGATGACCTCGCCTGGCGCGGCCTGATCGCGCAGTCCACCGACATCGACGCCCTGCGCGCGACGATGGCCGAGGGTCCGATCACGGTCTATTGCGGCTTCGACCCGACCGCCCCCTCCCTGCACGTCGGCAACCTCGTCCCGCTGCTCACCCTCACCCGCCTCCAGCGGGCGGGCCACCGGGCCATCGGCCTGGTGGGCGGCGCGACGGGCCTGATCGGCGACCCCAGCGGACGGAGCACCGAACGCTCGCTCAACTCCTCCGACGTCGTGGCCGAATGGGTGGCGCGGATCCGGGTCCAGGTGGAGAAGTTCCTCGACTTCTCGGACGAGAAGAGCGGGATCCTCGTCAGCAACCTCGACTGGACGGCGGGCATGTCCGCGATCGACTTCCTGCGCGACGTCGGTAAGCACTTCCCGGTCAACCGGATGCTCGCCCGCGAGTCGGTCTCGGCCCGGCTGGGCGGAGAAGGGCTCAGCTACACCGAGTTCAGCTACCAGATCCTGCAGGCCAACGACTACCTGGAGCTGAACAGGCGCCACGGCTGCACGCTCCAGATCGGCGGCAGCGACCAGTGGGGCAACATCACCGCGGGAACCGACCTCATCCGCCGGGCGACGGGCAAGCACGTGCACGCCCTCACCGTGCCGTTGATCACCAAGGCCGACGGGACCAAGTTCGGCAAGACGGCCGGCGGCGCGGTCTGGCTCAACCCGGACATGACCTCCCCGTACGCGTTCTACCAGTTCTGGCTGAACGCGGACGACCGTGACGTGGTGAAGTTCCTCAAGATCTACAGCTTCCGGTCCCGGGAGGAGATCGAAGGGCTGGAGAAGGCCGCCTCCGAGCGGCCCGCCGGGCGCGAGGCGCAGCGGGCGCTCGCCGAGGAGTTCACCACGCTGCTGCACGGCGCCGACGAGTGCGCCTCGGCGATCGCCGCCTCGGCGGCCCTGTTCGGCCAGGGTTCCCTGCAGGAGCTGCCCGCGCGCACGCTGGGGGAGGCCCTCGCCGAGGTGCCGCGCGCGGAGGTCCCCACCCTGGGGGCGTCCTTCGTCGACCTGCTCGCCGAGAGTGGCCTGGTCAAGTCGAAGTCGGAGGCGCGCCGAGCGGTGAAGGAGGGTGGCGCCTACCTCAACAACGTCAAGGTCACCGACGAGGCGTACGTGCCGTCCGCCGATGACCTGCTCCACGGACGCTTCCTGGTACTGCGCCGTGGCAAGCGTTCCGTCGGCGGCGTCGAGATTCTCGCGCCCTGACTTTTCCTCCGCCCCTCCGCGCCGTTCCCCGGGTTCCTCGGGTCTCTGGTGCGATGCGGATCTTCCGCGTTGTCCGGCTCTTCGATGGCCTTCGGCCTTCGGCCTTCGGCCAGGTCAACGCGGAAGATCCTGGATGGCCGGCGCTCGACTCCGATGGGAGTGCCGGCCGTCTTTTTGAGTAACGTTCCGGTAGCGAACGCTTCTGGTTTCCTTAAGCAACCGCTCTGACCTGCGGTTTTGTCGTAGACGACTGATTTGACGATGCTTCCAAGGGCGCATAATCTTTTCAATGCCCCGGAGCGAGCCGGACGCCGATCGGCGGACGGGCCCAGGGCCACTCCACCTGAACGAAGCTGAGCGTTCGGATCCCGCGTAGGTCACCGGAAAACCGGTTGATTCGCCGTGGCCCGGATGACACGGTTGGTTCGGTGGGCGCCTCGCAAGTGAGGCAGGGAGAATCCTAGCGAGTTTACAGGTTTTGTGACAAACAGCTGCTGGTCGGCAATTTGACACAATCTTGATAGGCTTGTACGGTTGAAATACAGAATAAAACGAACGCCCCGGAGTTCTGCCGGACCGGTTGGTCGGGTCAGGGTGATGGTGTACGCGTCCGTTTCTTGAGAACTCAACAGTGTGTTAAAAGCCAGTGCATGAAGCACAACCCCGTC
>Ga0233377_1000238_pt1 | contig 29092 bp, 26 predicted proteins | sample ElkDunMinimDraft_6_FD_191540 | JGI IMG/M metagenome (GOLD analysis project Ga0233377, IMG submission 191540) | Fecal eukaryotic communites from dung pellets of Tule Elk in California, USA - Elk Dung E36 | ecosystem: Host-associated > Mammals > Digestive system > Large intestine > Fecal | place...
TCGTGCGGAGCGGTGACGCGATGCCGAAACACATACTCCACACGGTCTCCGGGCCTCGCGCCCGCCGCTCCGCCTGCTCTTCCCATCACCGTCGTCAGACGGCGAAGACGCATGCCTTCTCTCCTCGCAGGCGAAGGATGATTGCCGACAGCGCCATTCTCGGTTTAGGTCCGGGCAACGGGAGAGAAATCCACATGTCCGACACCCCCGCGAGCGCCCCGATCACCGGCGGCAAACGCATCGAACTGACCATCCGCGCCCTGATCCTGGGCTGTCTGCTGGCCGTCGTCTTCACCGCCGCCAACACCTATCTGGGCCTGAAGGTCGGTCTGACCTTCGCCTCGGCCATTCCGGCGGCGGTCATCTCCATGGCCATCCTGCGGATGTTCAAGACCTCGACCATCTGGGAGAATATGACCGTCCAGACCGTGGCCTCGGTCGGCGGGGCCATGAGCTCCATCATCTTCGTCCTGCCCGGCCTGGTCATGGTCGGCTGGTGGCTGGAGTTCCCCTTCTGGGAGTCGGTGCTGATCTGCGTCTTCGGCGGCGTGCTGGGCGTGACCTTCTCCATCCCCCTGCGTCGCGCCCTGGTGGTCGAGGCGCACCTGCCCTATCCCGAAGGCGTCGCGGCGGCCGAGGTGCTGACGGTCGGCTCACGCGGGGCTGAACAGACCGAAAGCGCCGTGCGCGAGAACGCCGCCGGCCTGTGGGTCGTGGTCACGGGCGCCATCGTTTCGGCGGCCTATTCCCTGCTGGTTGCAGGCCGCGTGTTCGCCGGTGAGGCTGCGCGCTTCTTCAAACTGCCCGCAGCGCTGGGCGGCGGGGCGACCGGTCTGGGCTTCGGCATGCAGTTCGCCCTTCTGGGCGCCGGGCACCTGATCGGCCTCAGCGTGGGCCTGGCCCAGCTGTTCGGCCTGTTCCTCGCCTGGGCCATCGCCGTGCCGATCCTGACCAGCCCCGACACCATCGCCTGGCTGACCGCGCACGGCATCCCCTCCATCGCCACCACCCTGCCCGCAGGCGCAGGCGCCGAAGAACTGGCCGGCACCGTCTGGAGCCGTGAAGTGCGCTTCATGGGCGCGGGCGTCATCGGCGTGGCCGCCCTGTGGACCCTGATCAAACTGGCCGGTCCGCTGGTTCGCGGACTGGGCTCGGCCTTCGCCGCCAACGCGCGGCGCAGCCATGGCGAGGTTCTGGACCGCACCGAGCAGGACATTCCGATCAACATCGTCGCGGGCCTGTCGGTCGTCTGCCTGATCGGCATCGGCGGCATCCTGGCCTGGTTCGCCCAGAGCAATCCGACCCTGGCCGGCTCCACGCCCCTGCTGGTCGCCGGCGGCCTGGTCTATGTCATCTTCATCGGTTTCGCCGTAGCCGCCATTTGCGGCTACATGGCCGGGCTGATCGGCTCGTCGAACAGCCCTGTGTCCGGCGTCGGCATTCTGGCCATCGTCATCGCCTCGGTGCTGATGCTGGGCGTTCTGGCGCTGGCGGGCCTGCCGGCCGATCCATCGGTGATCGCCTTCGCCCTGATCGTCACGGCCATCGTCTTCGCCGTGGCCGTCATCGCCAACGACAACCTTCAGGACCTGAAGACCGGTCAACTGGTCGGCGCCACACCCTGGCGTCAGCAGGCGGCCCTGATCGTCGGCGTCATCGCCGGCGCCATCGTCATCCCCCTGATCCTGAACCTGCTGAACCAGGCCTTCGGCTTCGAGGGCGGGCCCAAGGGCATCGCAGACGCACCGCTGGCCGCGCCGCAGGCCACGCTGATCTCGGCCCTGGCGCGCGGCGTCATCGGCGGCGACCTGCGCTGGGACCTGATCGGACTGGGTGCGGTGATCGGTGCGGTCATCATCGTTCTGGACATCATCCTGAACAAGGCGACCAAGGGCAGGATGAAACTGCCGCCGCTGGCGGTGGGCATCGGCTTCTATCTGCCCGCCGCCGTGACCACCATGCTGGTCATCGGCGCCATCTGCGGCTGGATCTACGACAAGGCGATCAAGACCACGCGGTTCGCCGACGTGGGCCGCCGCATGGGCGTGCTGTTGGCGTCCGGCCTGATCGTGGGCGAGAGCCTGTTCCTGGTCATGACCGCCGGGGTCATCGTCGGCACGGGCAATGACGCGCCCTTCGCCATGCTGCCTGAAGGTTCGACCTGGCCGGCCATGCTGGCGGGCCTAGTCAGCTTCATCGTCCTGGCCTTCGCCCTCTACGCCTGGGTCCGCAAACGGTCAGCCGCAGTCTGACCGGCAGACCGAAAACCGCCTGAAGACACCGACGCCGGAGAGGGCCGCCTCTCCGGCGTCGTCGCATCCGGGATCCGGCAGCCACTGTCGCGGTCACGTCATCTCTGGCGTTTACGGCCACTTGCCTGTAAGAGGCGCGGCTTCCTCCCCCGAACACGCCCTCTTTTTTTGAGCGGCCCGGATTCTCCGGGACCGAACACAGTCCGCCCGAGCCCGAAATGAACCTGCGCAACGTCGCCATCATCGCCCACGTCGACCATGGCAAGACCACCCTGGTGGATCAGCTTCTCGCCCAGTCCGGCATCTTCCGAGCCAATGAGGCTACGACGGAACGCGCCATGGACTCCAACGATCAGGAGCGCGAGCGCGGCATCACCATCCTGGCCAAATGCACCAGCGTGCTGTGGAACGGCGAAGCGGGCGAAACCCGCATCAACATCATCGACACCCCCGGCCACGCCGACTTCGGCGGCGAGGTCGAGCGCATCCTGGGCATGGTGGACGGCTGCGTCCTGCTGATCGACGCCGAAGAAGGCGTCATGCCCCAGACAAAGTTCGTGCTGACCAAGGCGCTGAAGATGGGCCTGCGCCCCATCCTGTGCATCAACAAGGTCGACCGCGCCCACGCCGATCCGGACAAGGTTCACAACGCCGCCTTCGACCTGTTCGCCGCCATCGGCGCGACGGACGAGCAACTGGACTTCCCCCACATCTACGCCTCGGGCCGTTCGGGCTGGGCGTCGCTGGACCTCAACAACCCGGGCGACACCCTGGCCCCGCTGTTCGACCTGATCGTGCGTCACGTCCCTGAACCGAAACAGGTCGCCAAGAAGAACGAGCCGTTCCAGATCCTGAACGTGCTGATCGAAAGCGATCCCTTCCTGGGACGCCTGCTGACCGGCCGCATCGAGAGCGGCAAGGCCGTGCCCGGCCTGGCCATCAAGGCCCTTTCGCGCGACGGCAAGACCATTGAGCAGGGCCGCATCACCAAGGTGCTGGCCTTCCGCGGCCTGAAGCGCCAGCCGGTGGACGACGCCGAGGCCGGCGACATTGTCGCCATCGCCGGCATGTCCAAGGCCACCGTGGCCGACACCTTGTGCGCGCTGGAAGTCACCGAAGCCCTGCCCGCCCAGCCGATCGATCCGCCGACCATCTCCATGACCGTCTCGGTCAACGACAGCCCGCTGGCCGGCCGCGAAGGCGACAAGGTCCAGTCGCGCGTCATCCGCGACCGCCTGCTGAAAGAAGCCGAGTCCAACGTCGCCATCCGCATCACCGAGACAGGCGGCAAGGACGCCTTCGAGGTCGCCGGCCGCGGCGAACTGCAACTGGGCGTCCTGATCGAGAACATGCGCCGCGAAGGCTTCGAACTGTCGATCAGCCGCCCCCGCGTGGTCTATCAGACCGGCGAGAACGGCGAGAAAATGGAGCCGATCGAGGACGTCATGATCGACGTCGACGACGAATACTCCGGCGTGGTCATCGAGAAGCTGTCGGCCCGCAAGGCCGAGCTGAAGGACATGGGCCCGTCGGGCGCCGGCAAGACCCGCATCCAGCTGTCCTGCCCGTCGCGTTCGCTGATCGGCTATCAGGGCGAGTTCCTGACCGACACGCGCGGCTCCGGCGTGCTGAACCGCGTGTTCAGCCACTATGAAGCGCACAAGGGCCGCATCGAGGGCCGCCTGAAGGGCGTGCTGGTCTCGAACGGCGACGGCGAGACCGCCGCCTTCGCCCTGTGGAACCTTGAAGACCGCGGCGTCATGTTCGTCGGCGGCGGCGAGAAAACCTACCAGGGCATGATCATCGGCGAGAACAGCCGCTGGGACGACCTGGACGTCAACCCGATGAAGGCCAAGCAGCTGAACAACATCCGCGCCGCCGGCAAGGATGAAGCCGTTCGCCTGACCCCGCCGCGCCGTCCCTCGCTGGAACAGGCCATCGCCTACATCGAGGAAGATGAACTGGTCGAGGTCACGCCCAAGTCGATCCGCCTGCGCAAGGCGGTGCTGAACCCCTCGTTCCGCAAGAAGCGCGTCCGCGAGGACTGACGTTTATAAGAAGCAAGATTGATAAGGCGGCGCGACGCAGGTTGCGCCGCCTTTTTCATGCCCGCTTCAACCCAAGCAGCCCGCGCCAGCCGCCGCTGGTCAGCAGCGCCACGTCCAGCAGAGCCAACGCCAGCGGGGTCGAGGCCGGTGCGGCGATGAAGCGCGGTTCCCACACTGGATCGAACTTGGCCTTGTAGGCCCGAAGGCCCTGAAAGCCGTACAACGCTCCGCCTTCCTCGAAGACCAGCGCCCCCACGCGCACAAACACAGGCGACAGGCGGCGATCCTCCAGCCCGGCCAGCGGCGCCATACCCAGGTCGAAGACGGCGTAACCCTCGCCTCGCGCCCACTGGATGGCCGAGACGAACAGATAGTCCATCACGCCCGCAGGCGCGTCCGGCGCATGGCGCATCATGTCGACCGCGACCGCCGCCCGTCCGCCGCGTCCCGGCAGAAGATTGGCGAAGGCGACGACGCGGCCCTCACGCCGCACCACCGCCAGCGGGGTCAGGTCCAGATAGCCGAGGTCGAAACGGCCAAGAGAAAAGGCCTTCTCCTCCCCTTGATGCTCGGCCAGCCAGGCGTCTGACACCGCCCTCAGCTGATCGGCCAGAGGCGCGGCGGAACCCGGCGGCAGAACTTCGAACACCGCGCCTTCGCGCTCGGCCCGGTTCACCGCCGTTCGCAGGTTCTGGCGGCTCTTGCCGGTCAGGGTGAAGCCGGCGATGTCGACGGCGGCGGTCTCGCCCACCTTGCGCACCGCCAGTCCCAGCGTCGCCAGATCGCCCAGCAGACCCTCGCCCACAGAATAGAAGACGGCGGCGCCGCCATAGGAATCCGCCAGCGCCGCAAAGCGCCAGAGCAGGGTCTGGCGTTCGTCGGGGCGCCCAGCCGGCTCGCCCATGACGATCCAGCGCCGCCCGATGACACGATAAGCCAGGACGCTGTCGCCGCTGTCGCTGAAGAACAGGGCCTTGTCGGCCAGAGCCGCCAGCCAGGCTTCGGGCGCGGCCTTGTCGGCGCGATGCAGCAGGGCGACGGCGCGCGCCGTCTCTTCACTGGAGGCCGGACCGTGGCTGTGGGCCCCGGGTGCGCTGATCAGCGAGCGGGCCACCACCAGCACTGTCAGCAGAGCCACCACCGCCCCGCCGCGCAGGAAACCCGAGGCCTGGCGGTCTGTGAGGAAGGTCCACCACAACTCGTCGGAATAGCTGACGTCGCGATAGACGAAGAAGCCCAGCCACAGGGTCGCCGCCACCGCCGCCACCAGCATGAACAGCCAGAAGGGGGTCAAAGGCTCGACCAGGCGCGACCGTCGGTCGAAGGCCTTCATACAGGGCGCCAGAAGCGCGGCGAGAAGGCCCAGTTCGATCGCCTCCTCCCACTCCAGCCCCTTGAGAAGGGACAGGATCACGCCGATGACAAGCACCGCCAGCGCCGCCCAATAGGCGCCGCGCCGCCTGCGCCACAGCCCTGCAGACAGGGCGATCAACATGAAACCGGCCACGCTGGCGGCGAAATGCGACAGATCGATCAGCGTCGGCGGCATAAGGCGGCGCAGGACGATCAGCCGGTCGACAAAGGCCGGCGTCACCGCCGAAACCAGCATGACCGCGCCCGCCACCAGGCTGAGAACGGCGAAGACATGGGGCGAGACCTCGAAGACGAGGCCTCCGAAGCGCCGCATCAATCGCCCACGCTGTCCACGCCCAGAGCGCCCATGTACCTCAGCCATGGTTCATAGAGGGGGAATCGGCCAAGTCGGGCAAGTCCAAGGTCATTTCGTGGCGCCTGAAACAATCCGTAGCAGGGCGTGTTTATACGGGGTGGCGAGCCTCCCTGCTCGCGTAACCAAGGTAGATATCATGCGAAAGACCGCGCTCCTGCTCAGCGGCGCCGCTGGCCTGTTCCTCATGACCGCTCCTGCGTTCGCCCAGGACAGCACGGCTCCGCAAACGCCGCCGGCCCCGGCTGAAGCCGCTCCGGCCCAACCCCAGACTCTGTCGCTGAATCCCGGCGCCACCGTCAAGGGCACGGACGGCGCTGAACTGGGCACGCTTGAAGGCGCCCGTTCGACCCCCGCTGGTCAGGAACTGACCGTGCGCGGCGCCGACGGCCAGCTGCGCGGCGTGGCTGTCGCCCGCGGCGTGGAACAGGACGGCGCTGGCGTGATCGTCGGCCTGACCGCTTCCGACTTCGCCGCCGCCCCGGCCATTGAAGGCGCCGCCCCGGCCCCTTCGGCTGAACCGATGGCGCCGCCCGCCGCCTCGGAACCAACCCTGCCGACCGAGCCGACCACGGCGCCGGCCGAGCCTGAAGACGAAGCTGCGCCGCCCCCGGCCCAGCCGGACTAATCCTCCATACGGCGAACTAAAAAGGGCGGCTCCCTGCGGAGCCGCCCTTTCTTTTTGAACACATGTGAACCGGCTCAGGCCTTTTTCTTGATCAGCCCCAGCAGGAACAGAAGGATGACCGCGCCGGCGGTGGCGATGACGATGCCCCAGATCCAACTCGTCCCTGCGTTGAAGTCAAAGAAGGTCGACGAGAGGAAGCCGCCGATCAGGGCGCCGACGATGCCGACGATCAGATTGGTGATCAGACCATGGTTACGCCCCATGATCTTCTCCGCCAGGAAGCCGGCGACGATGCCGACGACGATCCAGCCAATGAAACCAAATTCCATTCCGCATTCTCCCAAATGACAGAGCCAAGCTCTGCGGCTGTAATGCATCACACTTATTCCGGTTGCCATATAGCCGCCACATAGATTGACGGCGGTTTCGCCTGAGACACGAACGCGGCACGCCCCTTGCCGCTTCCAGAGCGAACCGTCCCGCATCGGGACAGAACCCTTGGGGATTGATCTCATGGCCACCGACATCGACCTGCACCTCGGCCGCCGCCTGCGCCGCCGCCGCCGCCTTCTGGGCCTGACCCAGCAACAGCTGGCCGATCAGGTCGGCATCCGCTTCCAGCAGATCCAGAAATACGAATGCGGCGCCAACCGCATCTCGGCGGCCCGCCTGTGGCAGCTGGCCGAGGCGCTGGAATCGCCGGTCAGCTATTTCTACGACGGCCTGGACGACGTGGTGGAGAATGGCGGCTCTTCGGGCCGGGGCGGCGAGATGTACTCACGCAAGGAAACGCTGGATCTGATCCAAGCCTACTACCAGCTGGACGAACGCCCCCGCCGCCGCCTTCTGGACCTGGCCAAGTCGTTGCACGATGCAGGCCCGGCATGAACCGGTGAGGTGACACCGCCCTCGCGCTTGGCTATCCCCGCCCCATGACCGAGTTTGAAAACTTCGCCGTGGAGCTGGCGCACGAAGCCGCGCGCGTTTCCCTGCCCTATTTCCGGGGCGAGTATGAGCAGGACGACAAGGGCGGGCCCGGCGCCTTCGACCCTGTCACCCAGGCCGACCGGGAGGCCGAGGCCGCCATCCGCCGCCTGATCGCCGCCCGCTATCCCGAACACGGCGTGATCGGCGAGGAGTATGGCGAGGACCGGCCCGAGGCCGAGCATGTCTGGGTTCTGGACCCTATCGACGGCACACGCGCCTTCATCGCCGGTCTGCCGCTATGGACCAATCTGATCGCGCTCAGGACCGAGGGCTGTCCGGCCGTCGGTGTGATCGGCCAGCCGTATCTGGACGAAATCTTCCTGGGCGGTCCGTCAGGGGCGCGCCTGATCAAGAACGGGGCCGAAACGTCTCTGGCCGTCCGCGCCTGTCCGCGCCTGACCGAGGCCGTCATCGCCACCACCGATCCCGACATCTTCACCGGCGCGGAGCTTGGCGCCTGGACCCAGGTCAGGGCCGCAGCGCGTCTGGCCCGCCTGGGCTGCGACGCCTACGCCTACGCCATGGTGGCGGCTGGCCGGATCGATCTGGTCGCCGAAAGCGGCCTGAAAGTCTGGGACTGGTCCGCCCTGGTCCCGGTGATCGAAGCCGCAGGCGGCGCCGTCACCAACTGGCGTGGCGAGACGCCGGACGGCCTGGGCCAGATCCTGGCAGTCGGCGATGTCTCGATCCGCGAACAGGCCCTGCTGACCTTGAGGCGGGCAGCGGTCTGAGCCGTCAGGCCTCGGTCAACTCCGGCGCCGGCGCATCCACGGCGTCGGCGACATAGGCGGCCATGGCGTCGAACTCCTCCAGGAAGACAGCGCGAAGCGGGTCCGTCTCCATGATGACTTCGTGCTGTGAGCCGGCCACCTCGACATAGCGGCCGCGGAACAGGCGTTTGGCGGCCCAGGCGTTGGTCTGTTTCCAGACCCGCTCATCCTCGCCCGGCTGAACCACCACGACGGGAATGCGCACAGCCTTCAACGCCCGAGGCTTCAGCAACCGCTCGCCCAGATCCAGAGCGAAGGCCAGCCAGCCCCAGGTCGGGCCGCCGATGGCCAGGTGCGGACAGGCGTAAAGCTGTTGCCGCCACTGGTCGTAGCGCGCCTCGTCCGAGGTCAGGGCGTCCTTTTCAAAGGTGTGGTCGAACGGATCGTCCGCATCGTCCAGCACATAGTCGCCCGCCTTGCCGTGACGCAGATTCCAGCGCACCGCCAGCTTGACCGACCACATGGCGCGTTTGCCGGTCTTGATGCGCAACATGGGCGCGCTCAGCACGGCCCCGTCGAAGCGGTCCTCGCCGTTCTCCAGCGACATCAGGTTCAGGGCGCCGCCCATGGAGTGGCCGACCATGATCCAGGGCCTGGGCGCCCGCTTCTCATAGACGTCCAGCAGGCGGGCGTAGTCGTCGAGAAACTCCTCGACCGCGCGCGCGTGCCCCTTCAGGCGATCAGGAAGCAGCCGTGCAGACAGACCCTGACCCCGCCAGTCATGGGCCAGAACGCACCAGCCGCGCGCCAGGAAGTTGCCGATGACTTCGTAATATTTCTCGATCGGCTCGGTGCGTCCCGGGCTGAGCACGACGGTGCCGCGCGGCTTGGCGGCGACCATGGTTGAGGGCGTCCAGAAGGCGGCGCGCAGACGCAAGCCCCCGGCGCCGCGGAACCATTCCCCCTCCCCGCCCGGCGGCGGCGCGGCGCCGGGAACGCCCATCAGAGGGGCCTGGGCGGCGTAAGCGGCGGCTCGGTTCACTCTGGCTTCCTGAACTTCAAGGTCATGCGGTCGCTTTCACCGATGGCGTCATATTCGGAACGATCGAACTCGGGGTCTTCCGGTTCTCCCGCCGGGGCTGTCGCCCGACGCGGCGACAGGGTCTCCACGCCGAAGGGATGATCGGTGTCGTCTTTGGGGTTGGCGTTGACCTCTGAGGCCTCGACGAAGACGAAGCCCGCCTCGGCCGCCAGTTGTCTGACGAAGGCTTCCTGGACATAGCCGCTGGATGCGGCGGGATCCTGATTCTTGTCCGGAGCCAGACGATGCTGCTCCACGCCGAGGACGCCGCCGGGCCGCAGGGCGGCGAAGGCGTCGGCGAAGGCCTTTTCAGCAATGCCCGCCCCCATCCAGGCGTGGATGTAGCGCATGAACAGCACCATGTCCGCCGTGCCCGCATCGGTCACGGGACCCGAGGTGGCGCCAAAGGCCGAGATGACGATCTCGCCATACAACTTCTTGTCGGAGGTGAAGCGCCGCTCGAACGCGGCCATCAGATTGACTTGGGCGGGGTCGGACCCGACGCCAGTCTCAAAGCCCGCGGCGACATATTTCCCGCCGCCCTCGGCCAGATAAGGAGCCAGAATCTCGGTGTACCAGCCGCCGCCCGGCCAGAAGTCGACCACCTTCATCTTCGGTTGCAGTCCGAAGAACCGCAGCGTCTCCATCGGGTGGCGATAGACGTCGCGCGCCCGGTCCTGGATCGAGCGCCAGGGACCGGCGACGGCCCATTCCAGCGAGCCCTTGGGCGGCCCCTGCGGCGTTTCAGCGGGGGCGTTCGTCTCGTCCTTGCGGCCGCAACCGGCGACCATCGCCGTCAGACCCAGCGCCGCGGCGCCCGTCAGAAGGGCGCGTCGAGATGCGGAAAATCGCCCGTCGGTCATGCCTGCTTCCCCCCTCGCCCAGACGCGCAGCCTTGCGGGCCTTGCGTCGACCGGGTCGGATTAAACAGGTTCACCGTGAGGGTCAAAAGCCTTCCTCAGTCCGGTTTGCGGAAACGCAGGGTCATGCGGTCGCTCTCGCCGACGGCGTCGAAGGCGGCGCGTTCCTCAGCCGTCAGGGTGCGTTCGCCGCGGGTCGAGGTTCGGGTCGGCGGCAAGGTCCAGACCCCGAACGGATGGTCGCGATCATCGGCGGAATTGGCGTTCAACTCGCTGCGCGCCTCCATCACGAAGCCGGCGCGCTGGGCCGCATGGATGACCCAGCTTTCGGGCATGTATCCGGTCGGGGCCGTCGCGTCGGCGTTGAGGCCGTCGACGCTGCGATGCTGTTCGACCGCCAGCACCCCGCCCGGCTTCAGCGCCGCGAAGAAGGCGGCCAGATAGGCGTCGGTCTTTCCGGCCCGATGCCAGTTGTGAAAGGCGCGCGCGACCAGGATCATGTCGGCCTGGCCCGGCTCCACACCCATAGATTCCGTCGGCGCATTGACCGCGACATAGCGCCCCCCGGTGGCCTCGGCGTAGGGCTGGAGGATGTGGCTCCACCAGCTGGCGCGACCCGGCTCGATCTCGACCACGGTCAGGCCTGGACGCAGGCCCCAGAAGGTCAGGCTTTCGAACGGGTGTCGGAAGGGGTCGCGCGCCACGTCTGCGGGCGGGCGGGCCGGCGACGCCACAGCAGCCTGAAGGGCGGCGTCTTCCTGATATTCCGGCGGGGCCATGGCGGCGCGTCGAGCGCTGCGTTCGCCCGGCGTCTCGTCAAGCCCGGGCAGGGGCGGGAAGGTCTGGGCGGCGGCCAGTGATGGCAGGGCGAGGGCGGCGACCGTTACGGCCAGAAACGACAGGCGCATGAAAGGTCCTCCGATCAAACAGGGTCAGGTTCCGACCCTGACGATACGACGCCCATGGGGCAACCCCGAGGCTGCAATCATTTCACAACGGCGCTGCGTCTCATCGCCGCCAGCTCCATTGATCAGACGGACAGGGACGGCCTTGACGCCGCGATTTCATTTCCCACATCGCAATCGTGGGCGCCGATATCGGGCCTTCCAGACCGGACGAGGCCGCATGACGGGTCGTCGGGACTGAACCCCAACCGCTGTCCCGGGCATTAAAAACGCGGGGATGGCTCTACCTTGCTGATCCTCAGGAGGATGACATGCGTACTGTCGATTTCACCCCGCTCTACCGTTCCGCCGTCGGTTTCGACCGTCTGGCCGGCTTGCTGGAAAGCGCCGCGCGCTCCAGCCAGGAAAACGGCTGGCCGCCCTACAACATCGAGACTACGGGCGAGAACGCCTACCGGATCGAAGTTGCGGTGGCCGGCTTCAAGCCCGACGAGCTGAACCTCGAGGTCAAGGAGAACCTGCTGACCGTCACCGGTCGCAAGACCGCCAATGACGACGCAGGCGCCGAGCGCACCTATCTGCATCGCGGCCTGGCCGAGCGCGACTTCGAGCGCCGGTTCCAGCTGGCCGACTATGTGGTGGTCAAGGGCGCCGACCTGGTCAACGGTCTGCTGACCATCGATCTGGCCCGCGAACTGCCCGAAGCCCTCAAGCCCCGCCGCATCGAGATCGGCGTCGCCAAGCCCGTGATAGAAGGCAAGAAGGCCAAGGCGGCTTAAGCCGCACAGTCGAAATGACCCGGGAAGGGCGGTGCGCAAGCGCCGCCCTTTTTCGTTGTCCGCCCATGCATCTCCCGTTGGGAGCTGAGCGGGATCAGCCCGGGACGACCAGCCCCCTGGCGCTGTCGGTGCGGGCGTCGGTCAGGTCGGTCTGGTTCAGGATCGCGCCGTGCATCAGGGCGCGGCTGAGGTCGGCGCGGACCATCACAGCCCGATTCAGATCGGCCCCGGTCAGATCGGCGCCTCGCAAACTGGCTTCGGTCAGGTCGGCGGGCATCAATCGCTGGGCCGTGATCAACAGCGGCCCCAACTGGGCCCCGCGCAGATCGGCGCCGCTGAGACGCGCCCGCGCCAGACGCGCCCCGCGCAGATCGGCGCCCTTCAGATTGACCGAGCGCAGATCGGCGTCTTCCAGATGGGCGCCCTGAAGCTGCACGCCCTCCATGTTGAGGCCGTAGAAGACGGCGCCCTTGGCTGACAGCGCGGTCAGATTATAGCCCGTGATCGAGCCGAGCGCGCGCAGGTCGACACCGTCGAACACCGAAGGCTGGCCCGATGCGCCGCCGCTTTCGCACCACTGGGCGTGTTCGGCCAGCATGCTGGCGGCGGGCATCCGCGACACAGGCTCACCCGCCGAGCGGTTGTCGGTCAGGGCTCCGGCCATGTCCGCGCCGTCGGTGCGCCACATGGCCGATTTCACCCCCACCAGCACAGCGTCGCGCAGGTCCGCGCCGGTCAGATCGGCCCCCGACAGGTCGGCCCCGGCCAGGTCGGCGCCATGGAAACAGGCCTGCTTCAGATTGGCCCGGACCAGTTTGCAGTCCTTCATGATGGCGTCGGTGAAGTCAGCGGCCACGGCCACTACGCCCGTAAGTTTGGAGCGTTCCAGATTAGCTCCGGCCAGGCAGGCCCCTTGGGCTTGGGTGTCCTTGCGGCTCTGGGCCTCGATGACACGGAAGCCCAGTTTGGAGTCCGAGGCGGCGATGGTGCCTTCGCGCAGGTCCGCCTCGAACAGATCGGCCCCGGTCAGGTCGCTGCCGCGCAGGCAGGCCCCGCGCAAATCCGCGCGGCGCAGGCTGGCGTCGCTGAGGTTGGCGTCCTGCAGGTCGGCCCCGAAGAAGGTGGCGTTGTCCAGCCGCGCCCCGGTCAGATCGGCCCCGATCAGGCAGGCGGCGGAGAAATCGGCGTCAGACAGATGACGGCCGGCCAGCTTCAGCCCCGACAGATCCATCCAGGCGAAGACGGCGCGCGCCCCGCCGGGCTTGGCCTGCCACAGGCGGTCATGCCGGGCGCAGATGGCGTCCAGTTCAGCTTGGTCAATGCGCCTTCTGGCGACCGTTCCGGCGGCGTCCGTCATAGTCCCAACATGGCACAGCCCCGCTTAAGGAAGGATGACGTTCGACCGGTCTAAAGCGTCAGCAGGCCTTGCTCGGCCAGGGCGTCGGCCAAGTCGCCGGGACCGACCCAGACACGGGTGTAGCCGGCCTCGCCAAGACGCTTCAGCTCCGTGGTCAGATCGGCCTTGGCCGAGGCGGCGAACCGGGCGTCGAAGCCTTCGCCGTCCTCGCTGATGCGGACCATGGGGCGGCCGGTTTCGACCCGATGCAGATAGCCTTCATAGAGAACCGCCGCCTGATCGGACAAAAGACCGGTCTCGACCTCCAGCCCGGCCTTCTTCAACCGCTCCACACCCCGTCCCGAGGCGAAGGGCGAGGGGTCCACGGCGGCGATGACGACCCGGGCCACGCCAGCGTCGATCAGGAAATGCGAACAGGAGGTGCGTCCCGACGAGCGGGCGCCGCACGGCTCCATGGTTACATAGGCGGTGGCGCCGCGCGCCTTTTCGCCCGCTGCGGGCACGGCCTGTTCCTCGGCGTGAGGCCGTCCGCCCTGGGCGGTGGCGGCCTCTGAGACCACTTCGCCGTCCTTGACCACGACGCATCCGACCGACGGATTGGGCCAGGTCAGACCCATGTTGGCGCGGGCCAGGGCGATGGCGCGGCCCATGAAGCGGATGTCGTCCGAAGCCTGCTGGGCGGAGGTCATGACGCAGCGCCCGCAAGCGGCGGCAGTTCGGTGGCGCGCGAGGCGTCCAGATAGCGCGCCTCGGTCGGCTTGAGCGCCGCGTCCAGATCGATCTCCAGCGGATTGCCGGTCGGGATTTCGACGCCGACGATCTGGTCGTCCGGCACGTCGAACAGATGTTTGACGATGGCCCGCAGCGAATTGCCGTGCGCCGCAATCAGCACGTCTTCGCCCGCCGCAAGACGCGGGGCGATGGCTTCGTCCCAATAGGGCAGGACGCGGTCCAGCGTGGTCTTCAGGCTTTCCGTGTCGGGAATGGCCTTGCCGGCGTAGCGATCGTCATGAGCGAAGTCCCATTCACCACCGGCCGCCAGCGGCGGCGGCGGGATGTCGTAGGAGCGGCGCCAGATCTTCACCTGGTCCTCGCCGTGCTTCGCCGCCGTCTCGGCCTTGTCCAGACCGGTCAGGCCGCCGTAGTGGCGCTCGTTCAGACGCCAGTCCTCGACCACGGGCACATCCTTCAGGCTCGCCGCATCAAGCGCCAGCGCGCCGGTGCGTTTGGCGCGCTTGAGCACGGAGGTGAACATGACGGCGGGATGGAAGCCGGCTTCGGCGATCAGTTCGCCGCCCCGGCGCGCCTGCGCCTCGCCTTCGGCGGTCAGGTCGACATCGACCCAGCCGGTGAAGCGGTTTTCCAGGTTCCACTGGCTCTGGCCGTGACGCAGCAGGATCAGGCGGGGCATCAAATTCTCCGAAAGACGGTCCGGTTTGGGTAGGGCGGGCCGGGGAACCGGTCAAGGTTTGCGCAACCGCAAGGCGCGATTGCACGTCGCCGCGTTGTGAGCCCTTCCTCCGCCGGTCTATACGGAGAACCAAGACCATCAGGACCGAACCATGATCAAGCCTCGCCAGGACCTTCTGCCCAATACGGCCGCCTATGAGACCACGCCCCTGGTCAAGCCGACGGGGTTCCGCGAATACGACGCCCGCTGGATTCTGGAAAAAGAGATCAACCTGCTGGGTATTCAGGCCCTGGGCCTGGGTCTGGCCACCTATGTGCACGAAGTCGGCCAGACCCCGCGCATCGTCGTCGGCCACGACTTCCGCTCCTATTCCCTGTCGGTGAAACAGGCGCTGATCCTCGGTTTGCTGGAAGGCGGGATGGAGGTGCTGGACATCGGCCTGGCCCTGTCGCCTACGGCCTATTACGCCCAGTTCGCGCTGGACTGCCCCTGCGTGGCCATGGTCACCGCCAGCCATAATGAGAACGGCTGGACCGGGGTGAAGATGGGGGCCAATCCGCCGCTGACCTTCGGCCCTGACGAGATCGGCCGCCTGAAGGACATCGTCCTGAACGGCGAGGGCGTCAGCCGCGCGGGCGGGACGCTGGTCCGGGTCGAGGACTTCCGCGAACGCTACATCGCCGAGGTCGCCTCCCATGTGAACCTGACCCGCCCGCTGAAGGTCGTGGCCGCCTGCGGCAACGGCACCGCCGGCGCCTTCGCGCCCGAGATCCTGCGCCGCATGGGCGCCGAGGTGATCGAGATGGACTGCGAGCTCGACTATACCTTCCCCAAATACAACCCCAACCCCGAAGACCACGCCATGCTGGTCCAGATGGCGGCCAAGGTGCGCGAGACCGGTGCCGACCTCGCCCTCGGCTTCGACGGCGACGGCGACCGCTGCGGCGTGGTGGACGACACGGGCGAGGAGATTTTCGCCGACAAGATCGGTCTGATGCTGGGCCGCGACCTGTCGGCGCTTCACCCCAACGCCACCTTCGTCGTCGATGTGAAATCAACCGGCCTCTACAAGACCGATGAGGTGCTGAAGGCCAATGGCGCGACCACCGTCTACTGGAAGACCGGCCACTCCTACATCAAGCGCAAGACCGCCGAACTGGGCGCCCTGGCCGGGTTCGAGAAGTCGGGCCACTTCTTCTTCAACGCCCCCCTGGGCCACGGCTATGACGACGGCTCGGTGGCGGCGGGCGCGGTCCTGGCCATGCTGGACCGCAATCCGGGCAAGAAACTGAGCGAATTGAAGGCGGCCCTGCCGGATGCGTGGACGTCGCTGACCATGTCGCCGCACTGCGACGACGAACTGAAATACGAAGTGCTGGAGCGGATCGTCGCCGAATATCAGGCCCTGGCCGATGCGGGGGGCTCCATCCTGGGCCGCAAGATCGTCGAGGCCATCACCGTCAACGGCGTGCGGGTGCACCTCGAGGACGGCTCCTGGGTGCTGGTCCGCGCCTCGTCCAACAAGCCCGAATTGGTGGTTGTGGTCGAAAGCATGCGCTCCGAAGACGACATGCGCGCCCTGTTCCGCGAAGAGGTGAAGCCGCGCCTGGCCAAATACGCCGAGATCGGCGCCTACAATCAGGAAATCTGAGGCCGATGAGCGCCGACAGCGACAGCATCAGACATGTCGCCATCGTCGGCGGCGGCTTCTCCGGCGCCATGCTGGCCGCGCGTCTGGCCGAGGCGGGCGTCGCCTCGACCCTGATCGACCGCACCGGGAATTTCGGCATGGGCGTGGCCTATTCGACGGGGTTCGACGGCCATCTGCTGAACGTGCGCGCCAACCGGATGAGCGCGGTCGAGGGGCGCCCCGACGACTTCGTGCGCTGGCTGGAGGCGCATCATCCCGGCCACGCCGATCCCGAAGGCTTCGCGCCCCGGCGCCTGTACGGCCTCTATGTCCGTGACCGGCTGGCGACGGTCGAGGCGGCCCATCCCGGCCTGATCGCCCACGTCACGGGTGAGGCCGTGGCCATAGACGGCGGCACAGTACGCCTGTCCGACGGTCGTGCGATCAGCGCCGACGCCCTCATTCTGGCCACCGGCAATCCCGCACCGCGCACCACGGCGACGGATCAGGCGAACAGCCGCATCCTGCCCGATCCCATTCTGCCGGACCCTTGGGCCAAGGGCGCGCTGGAGCGGATCGGCCAGGACGATGACGTCATCATCATCGGCACAGGCCTGACCATGGCGGACGTGATCCTGTCGCTGACGGGTCGAGGCTGGCGCGGCAAGGCGACGGCGCTGTCGCGGCGCGGTCTGTCGCCCCGTGCCCACCCGGCCCACCACGACGCGCCCGAGCCGCCCAACAGCATGCTGAAGCTGGGCCCGTTGTCGCGTCGTCTGGCCGAGGCGCGCCGCCTGTCCGCGAGCGCAGGCTGGCGCTCCGTCATGGAGGGTCTGCGCCCGGTCACCGCCGAACTGTGGGCCGCCGCCGACGCCCCGATGCGCGCCCGCTTCCTGCGCCACCTGCGACCCTGGTGGGACGTTCACCGCCACCGCATCGCCGGGCCGGTCGCCGAACAGCTGGAGATGCTGACACGCGAGGGACGGCTGCGGCTCATCGCCGGGCGTGTGCTGGCCGCGCAGGCGGATGGGCCAGGGGTGAGGCTGGACTGGCGGCCGCGCGGCGCGACGCAGGAGGCGTCAATGCAGGCCGACTGGCTGATCGACTGCACCGGTCCGGGCCACGACCCGACGCACGACCCTGTGACGGCGTCCCTGATCACCGAGGGCCGCGCCCGCATCGATGCGACGGGCCTGGGTCTGGACGTGGATGGGTCGGGCCGGGTTCTGGCGGCGAACGGCGAGGCGAACGATCGGCTTCTGGTCCTTGGTCCTCCGGCACGGTCGGCCCTGTGGGAGACCACCGCCGTGCCCGACATCCGCAAACAGATCGAGACCATGGTGCGGACTCTGGCGCAGCCTGTGAACGAAGAAGCATGAGGATGCGGCGAATGAAACAGGGCTTTCTGGCGGGACTGATCGGCGTCGGCGCCCTGGCGTTGCTGACCGGGTGCGACACGAAGTTCGAGGTGGCCATTCATGACCCCGAACAAGCCCCGGCGATCGAAACTCTCGCCTCCTGCGTCCTGCCCGACCGCCTGCCTGCGCCGCGCATGGAGCGGGTTCGGGCAGACGAGGTGGTGGCCGACCGGACCATCCTGTTCCACATGCTGGCCGTGACCTGGATGCCCCAGACCTGCAAGACCGGCGGCGACGGAAAGGGCGACCTGGCCTGCGGCGGCGAGAACCGCTTCGGCTGGACCCTGCACGGCCTCTGGCCCAACGCTGACGGCAAGCCCTATCCGCGCTATTGCCGCCCCGCCGAACAGGTCGACGCCGCCACCATCCGCGCCAACCTGTGCCGCACCCCCTCGGTCGATCTGATCCAGCACGAATGGACCGCCCACGGCGTCTGCGGCTGGGACGACCCGCAGACCTATTTCGCCGACGCCGCGCGCCTGTATGACGGCCTGAACAAGCCCGATCCAACCACCCTGTCCACCGGCGACAGAGGCCCCACGGCGGGCCGCCTGCGCGACGCCTTCGTCGCCGCCAACCCCGGCTTGCCGCGCGACGCGGTCTATATCGCCGTCGCCTCAGGCAACCAGCTGCGCGAAGTCCGCATCTGCCACGACCTGTCGTTCAAGGCCGCCCCCTGCCCCGTCGGCGGTCTGGGCACGCCGGACCGGGTGGTGCTGACGGTGGAGCCGGTGGCGGGACGGTAGGAGCGCTGGCGCACCCGTTCAGACAGCGTTAGCTTAATGGGTCAACGGGGGACAACGACACCATGGCCAATCCGATCATCCGCGGTTTCCGCAGCCTGACCGTCTTCTCGGGCCGGGATCGGCGCGGACAGTTCTGGCCTTATGCGGGCGTTGTTGTGGTTCTGACCTATCTATTGGCGGGTGTCGGCGGCGCCTTGATCATGAACAGCATCATGGCTGAGCTGCCCCTCGCCATGGCTGACGGAGGCACCGGCCAGACCTTCATGCCGGACTTCACGGCCTTCTTTCTTGTCATGGCCGCAACATTCGCCTTGGCCATTATCCTTCTGGCCGCCGCTGTCAGCAGACGCCTTCACGACACCGGCAAGTCCGCTCTATTCGGCCTGATGCCCATTCCCTTCATTGTGATCAGTTGCACTTTTTTCCCCATCATGATGCGGACAGTGACGGAGGCCGCCGAGCCTAATCTGGCCCTGTTCTTCCTGACCTTCATCAGCAACATCCTGTACATGGTGGCGCTGATCACCCTGATCGTCCTGCTTTGCTTCAAGGGAGCGAACGGCCCGAACCGTTTCGGAAACGAGCCGGTCTGAAACCCTACCCCGCCGCCCTGACCGCCGCAGCCACGTCGGCGACCACCGACTGGACCAGGGCTTCGTCGTCGCCCTCGGCCATGACGCGGATCAGCTTCTCGGTGCCTGACGGGCGGACCAGCAAACGGCCCTGGCCGTTCAGACGGCCTTCGGCGTCGGCGATGGCGGCCTTGACCGCCGCATGCTCCAGCGGCTTGCCGGCGGTGAAGCGGACATTCTCCAGAAGTTGAGGCACGGGGGCGAACTGGTCGGCCAGCTCGCTCATCGGCTTTTGCGATTCCACCAGAACGGCCAGCACCTGAAGCGCGCTCATCAGGCCGTCGCCGGTGGTGGCGTGGTCGCGCAGGATGATGTGGCCCGACTGTTCGCCGCCCAGGTTGAAGCCGCCCTCGCGCATCCGCTCCATGACATAACGGTCGCCGACCTTGGTGCGCTCCAGCTTGAGCCCTTCGGCCTGCAGGCGGCGCTCCAGTCCCAGGTTGGACATGACGGTGGCGACCAGACCCTGCCCCTTCAGCTTGCCGCGTTTGGCCCAATTCAGGGCGATCAGGGCCATGATCTGGTCGCCGTCGACGACCCGGCCGTTCTCGTCGCAGATGATCAGCCGGTCGGCGTCCCCGTCCAGGGCGATGCCGATGTCGGCCCGGTGGCGCTTGACGGCTTCGGACAGGGTCTGGGGGTGGGTCGAGCCGCAGTCGGCGTTGATGTTCAGCCCGTTCGGCTCCACGCCCACGGCGAAGACCTCGGCCCCCAGTTCATAGAGGGCGGTCGGCGCGACCTTGTAGCCGGCGCCGTTGGCGCAATCGACGGCGATGCGCAGGCCTTGCAGGCTCAGCCCCTTGGGAAAGCTGGCCTTGGCGATCTCGACATAGCGGGCCTGGGCGTCGTCAATGCGTTTGACCCGGCCGATCTTGTCGGCGGGAGCAAGGTTGGCGCCCAGATCCTCATCCATGAAGGATTCGATCTTCACCTCGACCTCATCCGACAGCTTGTAGCCGTCCGGCCCGAACAGCTTGATGCCGTTGTCGAGGAAGGCGTTGTGCGAAGCCGAGATCATCACCCCGATGTCGGCGCGCATGGAGCGGGTGATCATGGCCACGCCGGGCGTCGGCAGGGGACCGAAGGTGCGCACATCCATGCCAGCAGCCGAGAAGCCGGCGACCAGGGCCGGTTCGATCATATAGCCTGACAGACGCGTGTCCTTGCCGATCACCACCAGATGACGGCGCGCGTCCGACGACATGAACATCCGCCCGGCGGCCAGGCCGACACGCAGCGCCACCTCCGGCGTCATCGGGTGGGTGTTGGCGCGACCGCGAATGCCGTCGGTGCCGAAATAGCGTCTCTCGCCCAAGGGCAATATCCTCGTCTGGCGCGGCGTCGAAACCTTGCGAAACCGCTTTTTAGATGCGAACCCCGCCCCTCTCCCCTAGAGGGAAGATGACAGTTCAGGGTTGGATTAGACCCTCACGCTCCGACACGCAAAGCGCGAGCGCCCCCACTTAATCTTTCAAGGACGGTTTCCATGTGCGGCATCATCGGCGTGACCGGAACAGGCCCGGCGGTTGGACGGCTGATCGACAGCCTCAAGCGGCTGGAATACCGGGGCTATGATTCCGCCGGCATCGCCGTGCTGGCCGACGGCCGCATCGAGCGTCGCCGTGCCAAGGGCAAGATCCGCGAACTGGAGGCCGTTCTGGCCGCAGAACCCCTGGAATCAACCATCGGCATCGGCCACACGCGCTGGGCCACCCACGGCGCCCCGACCACCGAAAACGCCCACCCGCACAAGGCGGGCCGCGTGGTCCTGGTCCACAACGGCATCATCGAGAATTTCGCCGCATTGAAGGCCGATCTGGCCGCCGAGGGCCATGTCTTCGAAAGCCAGACCGACACCGAGGTGGTGGCCCATCTGCTGGACCGCGAACTGGGCAAGGGCGTCGAGCCCCTGTCCGCTTTCAAGTCGGTTCTGGACCGTCTGACCGGCGCCTATGCGCTGGCGGTGCTGATCGAGGGTGAGAACGGCCTGATCCTGGGCGCACGGCGCGGCAGCCCCCTGGTCGTCGGCTGGGGCCAGGGCGAGATGTATCTAGGCTCCGACGCCCTGGCGGTCGGCCCCTTCACGCAGAAGATCTCCTACCTGGAAGAAGGCGACTTCGTCGCCGTCAACCGCGACGGCGCGCGCATGTTCGACGCCGACGGCCATGAGGTCGCCCGCCCCGTCGTCACCGTCTCGGCCTCTTCGGCCCTGGTCGAAAAAGGCGAATACCGTCACTTCATGGAGAAGGAGATCCATGAACAGCCCGACAGCGTCCAGCACACCCTGAGCCACTACCTCGACTTCGTGAATGCGAAGGCCAACACCGGCGACACCGACTTCGCCGCCGTGGACCGCATCCAGATCGTCGCCTGCGGCACCGCCTTCTACGCCGGCCAGATCGGCCGCTATGCCTTCGAGAAGCTGGCCGGCCTGCCCTGCGACGTCGAGGTGGCCTCGGAGTTCCGCTACCGCAGCCCCGCCGTGACGCCGGGCACGCTGGCCGTCGCCGTCAGCCAGTCGGGCGAGACCGCCGACACCCTCGCCAGCCTGAGCTGGTGCAAGGCCAAGGGCTTGAAGACCGCAGCCCTGGTCAACGTCCACTCCTCCTCGATGGCGCGTGAGGCTGATGTCCTGTGGCCGACCCATGCGGGGCCGGAGATCGGGGTCGCCTCGACCAAGGCCTTCACCGCCCAGGTCGCCGCCCTGCTGGCCCTGGCCGTGGCGGCGGGCGTCCAGCGCGGGACCATCGACGCCGCGCGCGAGGCCGAACTGGTCAAGGCCCTGTTCGAGGCGCCGCGCCTGATCTCCGAGGCCGTGGCCATGCAGGACGACCTGAAGGCCGTGGCTCTGGACCTGGCCAAAGCCACCGACGTTCTGTTCCTGGGTCGGGGCGCCATGTTCCCCCTGGCCATGGAGGGGGCGTTGAAGCTGAAGGAGATCAGCTACATCCACGCCGAGGGCTACGCCGCCGGCGAGCTGAAGCACGGCCCCATCGCCCTGGTCGACGAACTGACGCCCATCGTCGCCCTGGCCCCGCTGGACGAGGTGTTCGAAAAGACCGCCTCCAACCTGCAGGAGGTCGCGGCGCGCGGCGGGCCCGTCATCATGATCACGCCGAAATCCGCGCCCGACCTGCAGGGCGAAGGCATACGCCGGGTCGATGCGCCTGACTGCCATTCCCTGATCGCGCCGCTGGTCTACGCCATCCCGGTGCAGCTCCTCGCCTATCACACCGCCGTCCAGAAGGGCACGGACGTGGACCAGCCCCGCAACCTGGCCAAGTCAGTCACTGTCGAATGACGGATATGCGCTAGACTCGACGGAATCGCTTTTCAGGAATCTCCATGACCGCTCACTCCCGCCGTCTTCGCAAGGCCGTCCTGCCCGTGGCGGGGCTGGGCACGCGCGTCCTGCCCGGCACCAAGACCACGCCCAAGGAACTGCTGAACGTCGTCGACCGACCGATCCTGAGCTACATCGTCGAGGAAGCGCGCGAAGCCGGTATCGAGCACATCGTCTTCGTCACGGGCCGCTCCAAGGGCGCCATCGAGGACTATTTCGACCACCAGATCGAGCTGGAGGCCCAGCTTCTGGCCAAGGGCAAGACCGAGCTGCTGGCGGCCATGATCGCCGAACTGGCCACCGCCGGGGAAATGAGCTTCACCCGCCAGATGCAGCCTCTGGGTCTGGGCCACGCGGTCTGGTGCGCCCGCGACATCATCGGCGACGAGCCCTTCGCCGTCCTGCTGCCCGACGTCATTGTGGATTCACAGCCGGGCGCGCTGAAACAGCTGGCCCAAGTCTACGCCGAGACCGGCGGCAACGTCATCGGCGTCGAGGCCGTGCCGCTGAGCGAGACCCACAAATACGGCATCGTCGACCCTCTGACGGACGGCGCGAGAGACGGCAACCGCATCGCCATGAAAGGGATGGTCGAAAAGCCGCCGCGCGGCGAGGCGCCGTCAAACCTGTCGATCTCGGGCCGCTACATCCTGCAGCCGGAAATCTTCGCCATCCTCGAGAACCAGCCGCGCGGCGCGGGCGGCGAGATTCAGCTGACCGACGGCATGGCCCGACTGATGCAGGACCAGAGCTTCACAGCCGTCGAATATGAAGGCGTCACCCACGACTGCGGCGACAAGATCGGCCTGCTGCGCGCCAACGTCGCCCTGGCCCTGAAACGTCCCGACCTGGGCGAAGCCGCGCGCGCCGCGATCACCGCGCTGCTTTAATCAGGAACCGCGCCTGGCGGATCAGCCGCCCGGCGTCAGCCTGGAGGGTCCGCCCGTGATGCGGCAGACATTGTCCGTCTGGGGACGACCCGTCTGCTGGCCAGTCGGCGACAGAATGCCGCCCCGCGCCGTGCAGTCGTCGGTCAGTTGACGCAGTTCGTTGCTGTAGGTGTCGTGGGCGGTGGATGTGGCGCAGCCCGACAGTCCGGCGGCGAAGGCGAGAGCGACGGCTGTCGTGGCCAAAGTCATACGCATGGCGGTCTCCTTAGCTTCAACAGCCCGCACTAGACACCCGTCACCTCAGCCGCGCAACCGCATCGACCAGCCGCGCCAGATCGGCCTCGGACGACAGCCGGTGGTCGCCGTTCTCGATCAGGTCCAACCGCACGTCGCCGCCAGTCAGCCGCTCGACCAGTTCGACCTGATGGCGCCAGGGCACCACATCGTCAGCCCGGCCTTGCAGGACATGGACAGGCGCGGCGATGTCGATCACGCCTTCCAGCAGCAGCCAGTCTCTCGCCTCCTCGAACATGTGTCGGGTCAGGACGTAAGACCCCAGCCCCTCCTCGGTGATCAGGGTCTCGCCTTCGCGCAGGATGGCCTGACGCTCATGATCGGCCAGCCCCGGCCACATCAACCGCTCGGTGAAGTCCTGCGCCGGATTGACCAGCACGAGCCCCTTGACCCGCTCGGGCCGCGCCAGTGTCGCCAGCAGGGCGACCCAGCCCCCCATGGATGAGCCGACCGGGATCACCGGCCCTTCCAGACTGTCGATCAGGGCGACGGCGTCCTCGCGCCAGCGGCCGATGGTCGCCTGTTTCCAGTCGCCCGAGGACTGGCCGTGGGCGAAGTGGTCGTAGCGGATGAAGTTCCAGCCCTGCTCGCGCGCAGCCGCGTCCAGCGCCAGCGCCTTGGTCCCCTCCATGTCCGAGCGGAAGCCGCCGATCCAGATCACGGTCGGGCCGTCGCCCTTGACCACCTTGAAGGCCAGGGTCTCGCCGTCGGGGCGGTTCAGCGTTTCGAAGTCGGACATGCAAGGCTCCTCGGACTGTCATTCGGCGCGGAATGGCTTTAGCAGAGACGGCGATTGTTCACAGGCCGCGAGGGCCCCGCTTGTCCGCACCCAAAGCCCTTTTCGTCAGCTCCAACCGCATCGGCGACTGCGTCATCTCCTCGGGCGTGATCCGCGAGATCGCGCGCCAGCTGCCGGGGGTGCAGATCACCGTGGCCTGCGGCCGTCCGCCGGCCCCCTTCTTCCGCTCGGCCCCGAACGTCGAGCGGGTCATCGTCCTCGACAAGAAGAAGGCCGCCGGACACTGGGTCGATCTGTGGAAACAGGTGCGCGGCACGCAGTGGGATCTGGTCGTCGACATTCGCGGCTCGGCCCTGGCCTGGCTGATCCCGGCCAAGCGCCGCATCGTCTATAACCGCCGCTGGGAAACTGGCCTGCGCAAGGTCGAAATGGTGTCGCGCCTGATGGGCTCGGCGACGCCGCTGCACCCGGAAATCTGGCTGGACGATCAGGCCCGCGCTGAAGCCGCCGCCGTGATCGATCCGCAACTGGCCGTTGGGCCGGGCGCCGGGCCGATCATCGCCCTGGCGCCCATCGCTCATCAGCCGGGCAAGAGCTGGCCCGCCGAACGCTGGGGCCAGCTGGTCGAGAAGCTGAAGGCCGAGCCGCGTTTCGACGGCTGGCGCTTCATGCCCGTCGGCGGTCCCGGCGACCGCCCGCCCGCGACCCCGGCGCTGGAGGCTGCCGGCGAGCGCGCCATCGACTGCGTGGGCAAGGGGGACATCCTGTGCTCCGCCGCCGTCATCGACCGCGCCGCCCTGTTCGTCGGCAATGACTCGGGGCTGATGCATGTCTCGGCGGCGCTGGGTCGGCCCACGTTGGGCCTGTTCGGTCCAACCGAGTGGTGGCTCTACGGCCCCTGGGGACCAAAGACGCACACCGCCGCATCCAATGAAACGCGGGGCCAGTTCGCCCCCATCGAAAACCTGACCGTCGATCATGTTTTCGCCGCTGTTCTGGACCTGCACGACCGCTATCACGCAACGCCGCCGCATTAGCGCATTCGCGGGAAAACCTTGTGAAATGCGGCGTTCGGGGTCATATAGGGCCGCACTTGGCGAACCCCGCGATCCGTCGCGCGCATCGTCTCGTCCAGAAACTATCTTCTTCAACGCAAGGAAACGACGCCCATTCGCCGTCCGATGAACCAGCCGCCCGTCAAGGACGGCCCCCCCATGAACCAGGATATCCGCGCGCCGCGCGTTCTGCTGATCGATCAGAACGGCGAAAAACAAGGCGTCATGCCGACCTCCGCCGCGCTGGAAGCCGCCGAAGAGGCGGGCATGGATCTGGTTCAGATCGTCTCCACCTCCGAACCCCCGGTGGCGAAGATCCTCGACTACGGCAAATTCCGTTTCCAGGAACAGAAGAAGAAGGCCGAGGCCCGCAAACGCCAGAAGGTCGTCGAGCTGAAAGAGATCAAGCTCCGTCCGAACATCGACACCCACGACTATGAGGTGAAGACCAAGGCCATGCACCGCTTCTTCGACGAGGGCGACAAGGTCAAGGTGACCCTGCGTTTCCGTGGACGTGAAATGGCTCACCCGGAACTGGGCATGAAACTGCTCAACAAGGTCCAGGCCGACTTCGATGAAGTGGCCAAGGTCGAGTACGCGCCACGCATGGAAGGCCGCCAGATGATCATGATCCTGGCGCCGCGCTGAACGCCAGGCGATCAGGTCGATCGACGACTGACGACTTCCCCCTCCCCTGCATGGGGCCGTGTGACCCTTCATCGGATTTGAGCCCATGTTGATCGCCCTGAGCCTGGCTCTGCACCTGATCGGGGCGCCGCAGGATGCGCCGACCACCGTGCTGCCCGACGTGCAGGCCAGCCGCTACCGCTCTCCTGTCGGCGAGACCTTTCTGGTCGAGCGGGCTGAGCTGTCGCCGGATGGAACGCGGGTCGCCTATGTCGCCGCCCTGGCCAACAACCGCCACCTGCGTGTCCAGAGCCTGGATGGCGGCTTCGAGCGGACGGCTGACCTGCGCGGCCTGGACGTCCGCGATGTGATCTGGGCCGGCGACGACCACATCCTGATGACCGTCCTCGACCAGCCCTCGGATCAGGTCCATGAGGACAACGGCGTCTTCCTGGTGTTGTCGTACGATGTGCGCTCCGACAGCTGGGAGACGCTGCTGCGCGACCTGGGCGACCAGTCCAACATCGGGGGCCTGAGAGCCAGCCGCCTGCCCGGCCAGCCGCCCGTGCTGCCGATCACCTTCGAACGGCCCGCCGTGCGCCAGATCAACGGCCAGACCCGGGTCTTGCTGGACACCATCACCTTCGACGGTTCTTGTCGCTACGACCTCTACAGCGTTGACCCTTCGACCGGCGCCGCCCGGCTGGAGGACCGGATGACCCAGCGCGTCCAGGCTCTGGTCGTCTCCGCCGACGGCAAGACCCAGGCTGTCGTCAAGGGCGGACGCCTGCGGCTGGGTCAGGGCGCCGCCTTGATCACCGCCCGCGCACCCGAACTGTCACGCGGCGTCGAGCTTCTGGGCGCAGCACGCTCTCCCGACGCCGTACTGGTGCGGGTCGGCCCGCCGGGGGCCGGACAACTGCTCGAAGTGTCGGGCCCGCGCGGCGAAACCGCCACGCCTCTACCGACCGGAGATCTGGCCGAAGCTCTTCCGCTGTATGATGACCAGTCCGGCCGCCTCCTCGGCGTCGAGGGGGTCAACGCCGACGGTCTGACGACCTATCACTTCTTCGACGAGACGCTGGCCGGAGCCTGGCCCACCATCGCCAGATCCTTCCCCGGCTCCACTGTCTCCCTGGCCTCCTGGTCGGGGGACATGAAACATCTGCTGGTTTACGCCGAACGCGACGACGGTTCGGACTATCATCTGGTGGATGTCGATACGATGAGCGAACGCTATCTGGGTCCCAGTTGGCCTGAACCAGCCCGCGCAGGTCTGGATCGGACCGGTTCCCGAGCCGAATTCGACATTCGACGCGCCGCCGCCGCCCGCATCCAGGACGCCCGGCTGCTGTGCCGCGATCTGCGCGGAACCGAAGCCTTGAAGCCGCGCGGGGCTCGTTCGCGCGGTCGCGCCGAATAGACCGGCAACCGACGATATTCAGACGGTTGCCGACACGACGTTTCCTCCCTTAGGCTGCCCAGCGAGCGGGTCTCACGGGGGAAGAGAATGATGTCGGGACGAATTCTTGCAGCAACACTGGCGGCAGCCCTCGCGGCCAGTGGATTGGCGACGGGCGACGCCAGAGCCCAGAACGCCGCTCAGGACGCTGCGGCTCCCGCTACGACCCCCGCTCCGCTTGCAGCGTATGGGGCCATGCCCGCCTATGACTTTGTCGACATCTCGCCCAGCGGCGACCGGCTGGCCTACGTCACCGTGGCGGGCGAGGACCGCGCCCTGCTGATCCACGACCTGTCGAACATGGAGGTCATCGGCGGGGTGCGCGCGGGCGACGTCAAGGTGCGCGGCCTGGGCTGGATCGGTGAAGACCACGTCTATGTCTACAGCAGCGCCACCCAGGTCGGCGCCTCGGCCGGCATCAGACGCTCCGAACTGGCCGACGCCCAGATCTACTCCATTCCTCAAAGGCGCGTGGCCCTGGCCATGGCCAGCACGCGCGGCGCCCTGGCCAAGGTGTTCAGCGCGCCGATGGTGCGCACGATCAATGGACGGCCTTCGCTGATCGTCGGCGGCGCCGGTCAGCAGGGCATGGGCCTCTACACCATCAACCTGGACACCGGCGTCGGTCAGGAACTGGAGGCGCAGGCTCGCGCAGGATCCTATCTCCTGGACCAGAACGGGCGGCCGCAGGCGCGGGTGAAATACGACGGCGACGAATGGGAGCTGCAGACGCCGCGCGGCGGCTTCTGGAGGACCATCTGGCGGACAGACGCCAGGATCGACACCCCCAGCCTGGGCGGCTTCGGCGTCACCGCCGGCAGCGTTGTGCTTCATGGCGCCATCGACGGTCGCGCTGAAGGCTACTACGCCATCGATCTGGCGACAGGCGTCATCTCCGACCTGCCCTTTGAACGCCAAGCCACCTCCCTGGTCCACCATCCCGTCACCGGCCTGTTGATCGGCAGCCGCAGGGTCGGGTCGGACGACGTCACCCACTGGGACTTCCTCGATCCGGTCGCCGCCCAGGTCTGGAACACCGTGGAGCACGCCTTCCCGGGCAAGGACGTCAGCCTGCGCGGCTGGTCCGACGACATGCGCCAGATCGTCGCCTACACCACCGGCCCTGGCGACGCGGGAAGCTATCACCTGGTCGATCTTGACCGACGGTCCGCCGAAGTGATCGGCGAAGCCTACCCCGCCATCATCGGCGATCAGGTCGGGATCGTGCGGCCGGTGAGCTACAACGCCGCCGACGGCATGGAAATTCCCGGCTACCTGACCCTGCCGCCCGGCGTCACAGACCCTCGCAACCTGCCCCTCGTCGTCCTGCCTCACGGTGGTCCGGCCGCACGCGACTATCTGGGCTTCGACTGGTGGGCCCAGGGACTGGCGTCGCGCGGCTATGCCGTGCTGCAGCCGAATTTCCGCGGTTCTGACGGCCTGGGCAAGGCGCACCTGGAAGCCGGGTATGGAGAATGGGGCCGCAAGATGCAGACGGACCTGTCCGACGGC
>Ga0233377_1000239_pt1 | contig 28998 bp, 22 predicted proteins | sample ElkDunMinimDraft_6_FD_191540 | JGI IMG/M metagenome (GOLD analysis project Ga0233377, IMG submission 191540) | Fecal eukaryotic communites from dung pellets of Tule Elk in California, USA - Elk Dung E36 | ecosystem: Host-associated > Mammals > Digestive system > Large intestine > Fecal | place...
TATCCAAAAGTTCCATCTTCATTAAGAATGATTGAACGAAAGGGTTGATAGTAATAGGCATCTGCTCGCACGTCTATGTTTTTATAAATTGAAAAAATCGCGTTTAAACCAACTCCTATATATTGTGGACTTCTAAATTCGGGCATAAAATACGTTTGCATATCCGGCAATGGTGTGTATGCAGTCATTGCTAAAACAGAAGAAGTGTAATTTGAAAACAATGATTGTGTGTTAAAAACAGCATTCCCATGGATACCCAAGTGGAATACTTTCATGTCAATTGGAAAGGTTTGAAATTCTCCTGTTAAATTAAGCCAACTATGGTATTTCTGTTCATCAAAAGGTATAATTGCCGTTGAACCTGAAACAGAATGTTCTTTTCCATAAACGTATCTAATTTTAAATGATGCGTTGTGACCAGATGAGGCAAATTGTTTTCTGTTCAATGTATTTTGGCTAAATGCCCAACTAAATGTGACACCTTGAAAAACAGTTTTATCAGTTGTGTCAGCATTGTTAAAATTTTTAGATTGATAATAACGATCTTCCAATAAAAAGTAACGAGAATCAAATGTGCTTTTGGTTGTGTTACCTATTGGATGTTTAAATTCTAAACCGGTATAAATTTCATTTTGCACTAAGAAGGATGGTCTCTCAGCTGCAAAAAATGTTGCAAAATTTCTAAAGTAATCAAAGCGATTTAATACAAAATGTCCACTAACATTAACAGGGAAGATGGATGGAATGTCTAATCCTAGTTCTGCTTTTCCAGATGTATAGAATCTGCCAAAATAACTATTAATGTGTGCGTGAGAAGCTACTCTTCCTAGATGGTGATAGGAAATTCCAAAAAAACCAGTGTTCACAGCGCGAGTTGAAAAATGTCCTCCAACTTCAAAATTTATATCTTTCGCTTTGTTGATCTGAAGATTCATCTGATAAGTACTATCCTCCAATAAATCTAAGGTTGGAAAGACATAACCAATTGCCGGTGATGCTATTAATCTAAAATACCTTCTTTCTAATTTCTTTTCACTAATAACCTCGTTATTTCTAGATTTCAGTAAAGAAGATTCTGCAAAGCTTAAGTTTTTATTTTTTCTTGAAAACGCGTGTACTTTACTAATTCTTAATTCATTTAATTGTGCTCGATATGCTTTTCTTCTTGCACTAATTTCCTCTTTTGAAACGTTTCGAGTAACTGTAATTCGAATAGAATCAATATAAGTTAGCGTTTGCTTGTAACCTTCCTCTATAATTTGTGACGCATTTTTAAATTCGAAAGTTGTAGCATTAATTTTAGGTTCAATCAATATACCTTCTTCACATGGAATACTAAAATTAGAATAGGACACCAACATGTTTGTCAGCTGGCTTATTAAATTGTTCTTTTTTGGCGGTGTAGCATTATAAGAAACATTACTACCAATGATATAATCGGGGTGAAATTCTTGGTACAATACATCTGCAGGAAAGTTGTTATACAAACCACCATCAAAAAGCAAAGTATTGTCGATTTCTATTGCTTCAAAGTAAAATGGGTAAGTCATTGAAGCCCGTACAGCCTGATTGAGCTTTCCATTTGAAAAAATTACTGATTCCTTATTGGCGATATTTGAGGCTAAACATCTAAATGGAATAAATAAATTGTCGAAGTTATTTTTTGCGTGTTCAGATGGAATAGCTAATAATTCCATTAAAACGTAATCGATGTATGCCGATGAGCGGTAATGGGTTGGAATCGAATTTAAAATGGAACTATCAATTGAAATTCCAAATTTAAACATAGATGCATTGTCAGTACTTTCACGGTAAACAAAACGTTGAGATGGTTCTAATTGGCCAGTAACCATTTTTTGAAATGCAGCAGATTCTGCAATTCCTTTCATCTCATCCGGACTATAGCCAGCAGCATACAACGCTCCCACGAATGCTCCAGCTGATGTTCCGGTAATGTAATCTATAGCTATTCCTTTTTCTTCTAGGGCTTTAAGGACTCCGATGTGTGCTAATCCAGTAGCGCCTCCACCACTAAGAACAAGGCCAATTCGATCCTGTCCAAAAGATTTTAAGGACAGAATAAATAGAACTATTGTTAAAACATACCGGAATATTGCTTTCAATTTGTTTCTTTTGTACAAAATTAGCATAATTATTAATTGTAGACCAAGTGGATAAATACCGTCAATCATCAAAAATCAAAACAACGGATGTTTCAGATACATTCAAAATAACCTTAAAAACGCTCTTTGGATTAGAAAATGTTTTAAAAGAGGAGTTAGAAGAATTGGGTTATTCTAATGTAGATGTTCTTAACCGTGCCGTGCAAATTGTTGGTACATGGAAAGATGTTTACTACCTCAATCTGCATTCGCGATGCGCTATTTCTATTCTTGTAGAAATCGCTAATTTTAGAATTAAGCACGAAGACGATCTATATACGCAAGCAAAAAAAATCGATTGGCCAGCATATTTTTCAGTTGATAAAACGTTTGCTGTAAAAGGGGCGGTTGTTTCAAATATGTTCAATCATACGCAATTTCCATTTTTGTTGGTTAAAGATGCAATTGTTGATCTTTTCAGAGAAAAAATTGGAAAACGTCCCGATGTAAATATCAAAACGCCACAAGTTTTATTTGACTTGTATATCAATAACGATTTTGTAACTATTTCATTAAATACAAGTGGACTTCCATTGTACCAACGTGGATACCGTGAAGAGGTAGGTGAAGCGCCATTAAATGAGGTTTTAGCCGCAGGTATGATTCGTTTGTCGAAATGGGATAGAAAATCGCCTCTAATTGATCCTTTCTGTGGATCTGGAACTATTTTGATTGAAGCAGCCTTGTTGGCAGCTGGTATTCCGTCAACAATCGAACGTCAACATTACGCATTTAAGAATTTCTATAACTACGATAAAAAATTGTGGGAAGAAATTTATGGTGAAGCTGAGGCCAAAATGAAAGCAGTTCGATCGTTGCCTACCACAATAATTGGTGGGGATTTAAGTTCTGATATGATGCTTAAGGCAAAACGAAATTTACGTCGTTTTAATATTGGTCGATTTGTAGAAGTAAAAACTGCTTCCTTCGAAGAGCTAAAAGATTTTGATTTCGAAAAAGGAACGATGATTACCAATCCGCCATATGGTGAGCGTATCGAAGCTAAGACAACTGAATTGTATAGTCAAATTGGGGATTGGATGAAAAATGATCTAAAGGGATTTGATTGTTGGATTATCACTTCAAGTGAAGATGGACTTAAATCTATCGGGTTAAAGCCAGATGCTAAAATTAAGTTGTTTAACGGAAGCTTAGAGTGTAGCTTTAGAAAGTTCAGTATTTACGCTGGATCGAAAAGAGAAAAATTTCAAAATAGAGAAAATCAAGATTTAGAAGATTAATCAAATGAAATTGTTGATCGTGAATACCTCAACAGGTTGGGGTGGTTTAGAAATGAATGTCGTAAAATTGGCAGGTGAACTTCAGCTAAAAGGTGTCGAAGTTCATTTTGTTTGTCAAGCAGGTACAACATTCGATCAGCAAATTTCTGGTGAATTTTCAACTATACTTCGTGTTGGTAAAGTCAAAAAATACTTTGATTTTACCAATGCTAAATTGCTTGCTCAGTACATGCAAAAGAAAGAAATTTCGATTGTATTTACCGCATTTCGTCCAGATTTAGATTTGCTACTATGGACAAAAAGAAGGTTGAAACATACTAAGATTGTGCACCAACAGCAAATGCAGATTGGACCGCCCAAAAAAGGGATTTTTCAAACCTTGCGTTTCAAATCCGTTGATTTATGGTTAACACCATTGCATTGGTTGAAAGAAGAAGTGCTTGAGAAAACACTCATCAAAAAAGATATTATTCGAATTGTTCCGCTTGGAGTGCGACATCAACCTTTGGTAGATAATTCAATTTCTAAATTGGATGCTCAGCAACATTTTAATATCAGTACAGATTCTTTTGTTTTAGGTGTAATTGGTCGAATTGACGAAAAGAAGGGTCAGTTGTTGTTGACAAAAGCCGTTAAGCAATTGTTAGATGCTGGTGAAGATGTTAAGTTGTTAATCGTTGGTGCTCCAACAGTTGACAATCCAAAGAGCGTTGTTTATCACAAAGCAATTATTTCATTTATTGAAGAACATAAGTTGCAATCCAAAATTCATTTTGCGCCTTTTACAAAGGAGATTCATAAGTTTTATCGTGCAATTGATACATTCGTTATGTCGAGCGAGGGAGAAACATTTGGAATGGTAACTGTTGAAGCTATGATGTCTAAAATACCTGTTATTGGTACCAATTCTAGCGGTACACCAGAGGTTTTAGGTCACGGAAAACGAGGCGAATTGTATGCGTTTAACAACCAGCAATCGTTTGTTGAAGCCTATTATCGTTTGAGAGCGAAATTGGCGAATGGAAGTTTAGATTTGAATGCTGTTCAGAAAGAAGCCATCGAATTGTATTCCTTGGAAAAGGAAGTTGCTGGCGTTTTAAGTGCTTTTGAAGAGTTAAAGAAATAATTTATTGGACATAAAAAAATCCGCTTTCATTTCTGAGAGCGGATTTTTTATTAAGCTATTTGTAATGATTAGTACAATTCTTCTTTCAAAGCAGTACGGAAATCTTTAATTTCTTCACGGTTGATTTTGTGCTCAGCGTTTTTCAAAAGATTCAATAAATACAATAAGTTGTCATCACTTTCAACCTCCATTGGATATTCATTTCCATCTTCATCTTCGTCAAACTGCGCTTCTACTTCAAAAGAATTATTTGCAGTAAGATATTCGTAAGTTAAACGCAATACTTTTGTAACCAAAGGATCTTGTTCCTTTAAAGCAAGCTCTCTCAATTCTCTTAAATCTTCTACTAAGTTAGGAGCCGAAATACCTTTACTTTCAACCTTCTCTATGATTGCATCCAACTTTTGATTTGCTTCCGCAGTTCTCATGTTCTTTCTTTTATAAGCTTTTTTACACAAAATTATATACGCCTAAACCCAAAAATTTAAGCGTATTACTCTGCAAAGGTAATCAACTTAAATCATAAAACTATAGTTCGTTGAAATTTATATCTAAAATTATTTGTTATGATTTCTTTTCCGAGACTTTCAGTAAATCGGTTTACTAGAATTCATCCTGTATCCAAAAAATTATACACGAATTATGTTTTATAACTATCAACTGCCTCCTCAACTGCGAAAGAAGATTTTTAATTACTTTCAGCCCAATATGGAAAAGGTTCAATTTATAATTCAACTTAGTGCACTAGGTAAAAAGTCGGTAGAAAATACCATTAATTTATTGGAATCAGGAGCTACGGTTCCCTTTATCGCTCGTTATAGAAAAGAGCAAACAGGAAATTTAGACGAAGTTCAAATTACTTTAATTAGAGACGAAGCAAAACGTTTTGACGAGTTAATTGCACGTCAGCAAACTATCCTTAAGTCAATTGATGAACAAGGAAAGTTAACGCCAGAATTTAAAGATAGAATTCTTTCAACCTTCGATTCAACGGAATTGGAAGACTTGTACTTGCCCTATAAGCAACGTCGCGAAACTAGAGGCGATAAGGCGAAAAAAGCAGGATTAGAACCATTAGCCAAAATGATTATGTCACAACGAGGCGGTGATGTTGAAGCAATGGCAAGCCGTTTCGTAAAAGGTGATGTCGATTCTGAGTCAGATGCCATTCAAGGTGCGAAAGATATTATAGCTGAGTGGATCAATGAATCTGTTTCAGCGCGTGCTAAATTGAGAAATCTGTTTACACGTAAGGGAAAATTAAGTTCCAAATTGGTGAAAGGAAAGGAGCAAGAAGCTGAGAAATACAAAGATTATTTCGATTTTTCGGAACCTTTGTTTAAAACTGCTTCCCATCGATTTTTGGCATTGTACCGTGCCGATCGTGAAGGTTTGTTGAAATTAAATGTTGCACCTGAAAAAGATGAAGCACTCGAAGTTTTATACCGTCAATTTGTGAAAGGAAATGACGAATGTGCGAAAGTGGTAGAAGAAGCGTGTGATGAATCCTATAAACGTTTATTATCTCCTTCCTTGCAAAACGAAACGATTCAAGCTGCCAAAGAGAAGGCTGATTTAGAAGCGATCAAAGTTTTTAGCACAAACTTGCGACAGTTATTACTTGCAGCGCCACTTGGTGAAAAACGTGTTTTGGCAATCGATCCAGGTTTTAGAACGGGATGTAAGGTTGTTTGTGTGGATGAAGCGGGTGATTTATTAACGAACACGACTATTTATCCGCATCCTCCTCAAAAAGAAATGGCGTCAGCGAAAGCGAAAATTGCACAATTGGTCGAAGCATATAAAATTGATGCAATTGCAATTGGTGATGGAACTGCGGGAAGAGAAACTGAAGCGTTTATCAAACACATTCATTTTAGTCGCGATGTACAAGTGTTTTCTGTTCGTGAAGATGGTGCATCAATTTATTCTGCCGGTCCAATTGCAAGAAAAGAATTTCCAGATTATGATGTAACAGTTCGTGGTGCAGTTTCAATCGGTCGAAGATTAAAAGATCCATTATCTGAATTGGTGAAAATTGATCCAAAATCAGTTGGAGTTGGACAATACCAACATGAAGTCAACCAAACGCATTTGAAAGATGCATTGGATGATGTTGTAATTTCTGCTGTGAATACCGTTGGGGTTGATTTAAACACGGCTTCACCTTATTTGTTGAGTTACGTTTCTGGACTTGGAATGTCGCTCGCTGAAAATATTGTTGAATATAGATCAGAAATTGGAAAATTCACTTCAAGAGCCGAATTGAAAAAAGTAAAGCGTTTGGGCGATAAAGCATTTGAACAAGCAGCCGGATTTTTACGTATTCGAGATGGTGTAAATCCTTTGGATAATTCTGCAGTTCACCCTGAAAGTTACAAGCACATCGAGAAGGTGGCTAAGAAATTGGGTTTAAAAACGCAAGATTTAATTGGAAATTCCGAAAAATTGGTTGAATTAAAGCATGCTGATTTTCCGGAAATCGATGCATACACATTTCAAGATATTGTTTCGGAGCTAAAAAAACCGGGACGAGATCCACGTCAACAAGCAAAAGTTTTAGAATTCGATTCAACCATTAAAACGATTGAGGATTTAAAAATTGGAATGGAATTAAATGGATTGGTGACCAATGTTACCGCATTTGGAGCTTTTGTAAATATTGGAATCAAAGAAAACGGTTTGATTCATAAATCGCAGTTGGCGGATGTTTATGTGGAAGATCCTTCCAAGTTTATTGCCTTGCATGAACACGTAAAAGTTCAAGTAACTGAAATCGATGTGCCGAGAAAGCGCGTTGGCTTAAAACGTTTAAAATAAAAAATTAGAAAAAGGTGATCTTCGTAGATTGCCTTTTTTAACGCACATAATCTTGTTTTACGACCAACATGTATTGATCATTTTCCAATTTGATATAGCCTTGTTCGTAACAGAAATAGTATGTTCCACCTTTTTTTGTTTCATACATATTCGTGAAATAATGAAAGTTAAATCCCTCTTCGGCAAGTCGAATTCCGTCAACAGTAACTTTTCCAGTTGGATTTAGTTGCTCTAGAATTCTTCGGTTTTTTCGTAAAATATTGTTGACGCGTCGAACATACTTGTTGGCGTCTTCGTGTAAACGGTTATTAAATGTATTTCTACATTGGTCTGAGCAGAATTTTTGATCTTTTCGACCCCTTAATGTTGAACCGCATTCTTGACATTCTCGCTTCTCCATTTGTAACTGTTATTAATTCACAATGTTAACAATAATTAACAGCAAAATCAAGTGTCTTAGCCGTCTATATTTACAACTTTGTATGTTACATTTTTTTCAACTTGTATGATAGAAAATTCGAATCAATCTTTAAGTCCAGCGGAGGCTTTGCGCCAATTGAGCGATAAAATTGCAGTGGAAATTGCAGGAATTAATTTATTGCGTCAGCAGGTATCCAATGTGATTGTAGGACAAAAATATATGGTCGACCGATTATTGGTTGCTTTGTTAGCCGATGGTCACGTGATTTTGGAGGGTGTACCAGGTTTGGCAAAAACCTTGGTGATCAAAACGCTTTCTGATGCCATCGATGTGGATTTTAGTCGTATTCAATTTACGCCTGATTTACTTCCTGCCGATGTTACTGGAACAATGATTTACAATCAGAAGAGCGAGCAATTCACCATTAAAAAAGGGCCGATTTTTGCCAATTTTATTTTGGCAGATGAGATCAACCGTGCGCCTGCAAAAGTGCAATCTGCTTTGTTAGAAGCCATGCAAGAACGTCAGGTTACGATTGGAGATGAAACATTTCCGTTGCCTGTTCCTTTTTTAGTTTTAGCTACGCAGAATCCGATTGAACAAGAAGGAACTTATCCATTACCAGAGGCACAAATCGACCGTTTTATGTTGAAAGTTTATTTGGATTATCCTTCTGTTGAAGAAGAAAGAATGATTGTTCGTTCAGTTGTTAGTGCAGCAGGTTTGCCAAAGGTTCAAAAGGTAATTTCCTCGGCAGATATTCTTCGTGCACGTGCATTAGTGAAGGAAGTTTACATGGATGAAAAGATTGAGAAATACATTGTTGATTTAGTGTATGCAACGCGTAAACCACATCATTATGGTTTGGATTATTTGAGTCCGATGATTACTTACGGATGTTCTCCAAGAGCGTCAATCAATTTGGCATTGGCAGCGAAAGCATTTGCTTTTATCAACGGTAGGGCTTTCGTTATTCCAGAAGATGTTAGAGCGATTGCGCCAGATGTTATGCGTCACAGAATAGGATTAAGTTACGAGGCGGAAGCAGAGAATTTAAATTCATCAGATATCATCACAAAAATTATCAATAAGGTAGAAGTACCATAAGAAAAACACACCATTTCGAGTCAATTATAATGGAAACCAAAGAATTATTGCAAAAGGTTCACCGTTTGGAAATTAAGGCGAAAGGCTTAACCAAACACATCTTTTCTGGTGAGTACCATTCGGTGTTCAAAGGAAGAGGTATGGCTTTTTCTGAGGTTAGAAATTATCATTTTGGTGATGAGGTTCGCACAATTGATTGGAATGTAACCGCTCGATTTAATGATCCTTTTGTCAAGGTGTTTGAAGAGGAACGCGAATTAACGGTGATGCTAATTATCGACGTTTCTGGTTCGGAAAACTTTGGTTCAACAGAAAAATCTAAACGTGATTTACTTTTAGAAACGGTCGCAATTTTAGCATTTTCTGCTTTGTCGAATAATGATAAAGTAGGTGTGTTGCTAGTTAGTGATCAAATTGAAAAGTACATTGCACCACAAAAAGGACGTAAACACATTTTATACATATTGAGAGAATTAATTCAACTCAAACCAAAAAGTAAAGGTACTAATCTTGAAAATGGTTTGAAATTCTTTCAACGCACACAAAAAAAACGTACAATCTGCTTTGTAATCAGTGATTTCATTGATGAAAGTAATTTCATGGAGGGATTGAAGATTACGCGTAAAAAACACGATGTTGTTGCGCTTAAATTAGAAGATCCAGCTGAATACAAAATGCCAAAAATGGGCTATGTTCAGTTCTACAATGCTGAAAATGGTGAAACTTCTTGGGTCAATACAAACGATGATAAAATTCGTTCGGAGTTTGAAACAAGTTACATGGAAGGCAAGGAAAAGTTGAGTAAAGATCTCATGAAGATGGGAATCGATTTGGCTGTGCTCAATACAGCAGAAGATCACATTGGTCAATTAGTGCATTTATTTAAGAACAGGTAGTGAAAGTAATAACATTGACATATCGCTATTTGAGTTTGGTTTGCATGATTGCCATCACTTCTTTGACGTATGGGCAAGAATTGAATGCTTATTTTAATCACCAAAGAGTGCAGTTGGGTGAAGAGATTGTGTTGAATTTATCGGTGACGCTTTCAAAAGGTGGAAAACTGAATTACAAACCCTACGAAAGCATCTTGCCTGCAAACACAAAAAAGGAAGGTTCGCAAATTGTAGATGAAAAGATTGCGTTGGAAATTGTCGGTGAGTTTACAGATACTTTCATACAAAAAGGGCAATCAACTGTGTGGATCGGAAAATATTCATTGAACGCATGGGATACCGGTAAGATCATCATTCCGCAGCACACGATTTCAATCAATGATTCTAGTTATTCATTTAATGAAACTTCTTTCACAGTTATTAGTCAAACGATTGGTGTACAAGATGAATTATTCGACATTGAAGAAGGATTTTTGGAACTGGAGACAGATCCCACTTTGTTGGAGTTATTTAAGAAATACTGGTACATAATTTCAGCGATTCTAATTGCGTTAGTGCTTGGTGTTTTACTTTATATTCGTAAAAAGAAGTTGAAAAATGCGAATAAGGTTGTGGTAATGTCTTTGAAAGATCGTACGTTACTAGCTATCGAATCATTGGATAAAAGGCAATTGTATAAGCACAATCAATTGAAGTTACATTATACTGAATTGTCTCATATCATGCGTTCTTACTTGTCGAGTAGATACGATTTGAATTTATTAGAAAGTACCACTTTTGAAGCGAAGTTTTTACTGTCGAAAAAGGAAATTCCAGCAGATACAGTGGAGACTTTTATGACGATTTTGAGACAAGCCGACATGGTCAAGTTTGCTAATTCAAGTACAGATGAAATTACCGTAATGAAAGTTTCATTGATGGCCAAGCAAATTGTTGCAGAAACAAGTCCAATTGAAATAAACATAGGAGAATAGGTGAACCAAGGAATTTTAAATATGCGAATTGGGGATTTTGAATTCTTTGAACCACATTGGTTGTGGCTATTGTTGTTGCTGCCTGTCATTCTGTGGTTAATGTGGAATGCGGAAGCGAATCGGCCTGGAGAATGGAAGTTTTCTGGTTTGGCCTCTCAACAAAAGAAAATGGGATCGCCATTTATTATAACGATTCGTCGGGTATTAATGGCTTGCATGGGAATTGTTTTGGCATTGCTGATTATTGCCTTAGCTAAACCAATCGATTGGGCTGATCATATCGATAATAACCATGATTACAAAGATGGAATTGATATTATTTTAACCATCGATATTTCTGGTTCAATGTTGGAACAAGATTTTCAACCGAATAGAATTGAAGTTGCAAAAAAGGTGGCGAAAGACTTTGTTGATGGTAGAAAAGGTGATCGAATAGGATTGGTGGCCTATGCTGGAGAGGCTTACACTGCTTGCCCAGCGACAACTGATTATACGGTCTTAAACAAGCAAATCGATGGACTTACCTGTTATGCTAATATTGAGGGTGGAACGGCTATTGGTGTGGGATTGGGAACTGCAGTTTCACGGTTAAGAAGTGATAGTATTCCTTCTAAAGTGATTATTTTATTGACAGATGGTAGCAACAACGCTGGTACAATTTCGCCAGAAGAAGCTACAGAATTAGCTAAATCAAAAAATGTACGTGTTTATACAATTGGGGTAAAGGGCGAGAGTGTTGCTGTGCAAACACCTTTTGGTGTAATTAACTCAATGGTTGATTCAGATTTGGATGAAAAGACCTTGATAAATATCGCTGATAAAACGGGTGGCAAATATTTTCGAGCAAAAGATGAGCAGAGCTTGCGTGCAATTTATACAGAGATTGAAAAGATGGAGAAGCGTAAAATCATTGATATGCTTTTTCAAGCCGAACCTCCTGCGCAACCGCAAAAGTATTTAAAGTGGGCGTTATTATTCGCATTAGCGTTTTGGATAACTCCAAGATTATTATTTAGACAAAATGATTAAGAATTCTACAAATCAAGTTAAGAAGTTGGTGTCACTTATTGTGATATCCGAGCTTGTATTTTGGGTACTTTTTATTTTGATTAATAAAGGAGGTCTAGTTGGTCAATCAAATGGCAATAGCTACCTCGGATTTCAGGAGCCTGAACAATTAAACTGGTTTTGGATACTTATACCATTGATCGGAGTGTATTTATACAATGCGTATAGAAATCAGCAAATTTACGACAAGGCCGGAAAAATTGTCCAAAAAACCATTTTTAAGCCAATTGCTTCTTCAAAAACATTTATCTCGTTTCTTTTGTTTCGGACAGCAATTGCATTTTTAATTATTGCACTAGCACAACCAGCATTTGGTAAGAAAAAAGTGAAAGGCACAACTAAAAGTATGGAATTGGTGGTTTGTTTGGACGTATCTAATTCTATGAATACCATGGATGTGAGTAACCAAATATCACGTTTAGGTATAGCTAAAAGAGCCGTCAATGAATTAATTAATCGGTTGGGTGGTGAGAAGATTGGTATTTCAGTATTCGCAAATGAAGCATTTACACAATTACCATTGACGCTAGATTATTACGCGGCAAAGATGTTTGTAAATGAAATTGAAACCGACATTCTAACCAATCAAGGAACAAATATCAAAGCTGCCTTGGAAAATGCTTATGCAGTTTTTTCGAAAGATGAGAAGATGAGTAAGGCAGTATTACTTATTACAGATGGAGAAAATCACGATGAGGATCCAAGCAAAATTTTGCAACAATACAAGGACGAGGATATTTTATTAGCTGTTATTGGTGTTGGCACACAGAAAGGTGGTTTGGTTCCAGCAAAGGCGGGAACAACCGAAATGGGGTACAAAAAGAATGCAGTTGGAATGCCTGTTCACTCTAAGTTGAATGTTTCTTTTTTAGAATCAATTGCAGAGCAAGGTGGAGGTGTAGTTTATATAAGTGAGAATGCATTTCCCGATCTTCGTGCGGTGACTCGAAAGGTTTCTAGCTTAAAACGTACAACTACTACAACAAATGATTTTGAAGTGTTAGAACAACGCTATCAAATTCCATTGATCATTTCCATACTTTGTTTTATAGCATACTTATTGTGGAGTAATTTATATTTTAATCGCATGATTTCTAAAAAATGAAAGTAATCGTTTACATAGCAATGTTGTTTGTATCGTTTCAAGTCTTTGGGCAAGATTGGAAAGATTCGCTGGCTGCTGCTCGTAAATTTTACGATCAAAAGGAGTATGGAAAAGCATTCGAATATTATAGATCAGCGCAAAAAAATGCTCCGGAAGGAGTTGATCTTTCCAAAGAAATGGGTCAATCGGCGTATAAAAATTTGCAATACAAAGATGCTGAAGATATTTATCGACAATATGCAAATGGAGAAAAGAACCCAAGTGAAAAAGCAAAAGCCTATCATAATTTGGGAAATTCATTGATGCAACAAAAAAAATACGGTGAAGCAATTGATGCCTTTAAGAACGCATTAAGACAAAATCCTGCAAATGATAAAACGCGCCATAATCTAACGGAAGCGATGCGTTTGAAAAAAGAAGAAGAGCAGAAGCAACAACAGAATAAAGATAATAAAGAGGATCAAAAGGATAATCAAGAAAATAAACAGAACCAGCAAAACCAACAAAATAAAAACCAGCAAGAACAGCAAAATAATAAACAGAGTGGACAGCAGTCTAATCAAAATAATGCTAGTTCAAACGGACCGTCAAAATTGCAAGATAAAGCAGTAGAAAAAAAATTAGATGATTTAATGAAACAAGAATCGGAGACAAAGCGTAGAATGACAGGAAGCAATACTTCTCGCGGAAACTCTAAAACTGGGAAAGATTGGTGATGAGAGCAATATTTTTACATATAATTTTTGTGCTGACTGCAATACAAACATGGAGTCAGAAAGCAAGTGTGCAATTAATTGTAGAAACGGATGAGGTTGTAGTGAATCAACCTTTCACTATTACCGTGAAATCAACGGTTGAGGGTGATATTGTTGAAAATTGGCCATCCAATTTCACAAATGGTGCCAGCGTACAAACAATGTCTAGATACGTACAAGATGTTAGCACAGGCAAATTGATGCAAGAACACATTGTGGTATTTACTGGAATTTTTACAAAAGCAGGAAAGTCAAAGCTTGGACCTATTTATGTAAAGGCAGGAAATAAAACGTATACGTCCAATACGATTAAAATGAACGTAATTGCCGCTCCAAAATCGAATGGTACGGACGATTTTTCCCGTCAACAATTACGTCAATTGGCATTCGGAACAGTAGAAGTTTCTTCCACTAAAATTTACGAAGGCGAACCTCTATTAATTTCAGGTCGTGTATTTGCTCGCGAACGAACCTACGGTCGACCAATTTTGCGTAGAACTTTTGCGGTTGAAGGTGTGAGCGATGTTTACCCTCTTCAGCAAAATGAAATGTGGGAAAACGTGGTTGTTAAAAAGAGAAATTACGAATCATTTAGTTTTGAAAAGAAAGTTATTTTCCCTGTAGGAAACGGAATTTTGAACATATCTCCCTTTGAAATTTATTTGCCGTTTGCATCGCAAGATTTCAATGTTATTTCATCTGTTCCAACAGTTGAGGTGATGCCACTTCCCGCAAATGCGCCTACTGAATTTATCGGTGCAGTAGGAGAGTTTGCCATCGAGCAATCTATAAAGGCAAATAAGCCAAAACAAGGCGACATCGTTCAAGTACAAGTTGTCATTTCTGGAGAAGGAAACCTACACGCAATTGATGCGCCTAAATTACCTTTACCAAAAGGTATGAGTATTTATGGCGACGCAGAAGTAAAAGAAGAAATTGTATTCAATGCAAAAGGCGCCACAGGAAAGGTCGTTTACACGTATTTTGTACAAGTTTCCAATGCAGGTTCACAAACAATTAAACCTGTAAAAATAGCTTACTTTAATCCAAAAAGTGAAGAATATGTTTCTGTTTCTGCAAAGCAAGCGCTTGTAATCGATGTCAAGGAAAATGCAAATTACGATGTTGATAATGCGATCGATTCAACTCAGTTGACCAATTTAAATGCGGATATTAAAAGTTTCCGATCAGCGAAAGGAGAATCAGGTATTTTTCAAGGATTCAACGTGCTTTGGTTGGGATTAGGCGGATTGCTATTTATAGTTACAGGTTTTCTGTTTTTCTTATTTAGAAAACGTAAATCGAAAGAGCAAAACGTTGAGAAAGTAGTTGTCAAGGACGAGGTGATTGTTACACATACTAAAATAGTAGCAAGCGACATCACTAGAGCTATAAACGAAGCAGAACAAACGATTCAATCAGGATGTAACGATACATTCTATAGAGCAGTTGATAAAGCTTTGGGGTTGATCTTACGACATAAATTGGATTATCCGGAAAACGCGACTGTAACAAGAATTGAATTGTTAGAACAATTGGAAGCGAAAAATGATCCAAGCATTGAAACGATTAAAAGTCACTATGCAATTTGTGATCAAGCACGTTATGGACTTGGGATTTCCGAAGCAGATCAATTGACATTGATTAACGAACTTCGTCAGGTGAAATTATAAAAGTTCCTTTCTTGCTTTAAATTCTGCTTGCAGCGCAATAATCATAGCACACATTCCCCAAATCGGAACTGCCGCTTTATCTGTATCCAGGTAGTTGTTTAGAAAAGCGTGTACAAAGTAGGTTGTCAAGGAAAGAATGATACTCATTATCAAAACTCGGTTTTTCTTGTCCTCTACTGGCCATTTGACATAGAGTGTGATACTTTGGTAGAAAATGGCTGCAACAACGGCTAAAAACGTTAATAAGCCAAAAATCCCCATTTCAGCTAGTGCTCCCAAATATTCACTGTGTGCATTTCCTTGGTCACCAAAATTGGTAGAAATAATCGTTAAATTTTCAGGTCGTTGAAATCTGGCATATTCAAATGCATACGTTCCAGGACCAAAACCCGTTAATGGTTTTTCATTGAACATGTCAATCGCACATTGCCAACGATTTAAGCGTTCCAAGTTGGATGCATCAGTAGAGACATTAGTCGCAGATTGTAATTTTTCACCAAAATTTTCTGTTGTGTGTTCTTCTTTATTGCGCTCCAAAAGTTGGGTTATTTGTGTCCAACTGGCCAATAATATTCCACCCGCAACAACTACGGTCGTTAAAATCCATTGAAATTTTATCTTAAAATGAATTAAGAAAAATACGCCAATTGCAGCAACAATACTTAACCACGCAGCTCGTGTGTAGGAAAAGTACAATCCAACGAGTGTGATGAAAATCATTCCAAGTAAAATAGCTTGGGTTAAAGGAGGATGCTTTTTGTAGAAGTAAAGTCCAATAACAAGTGGAGTTGCTAGCGCTACGGCTGCACCGTAAATAGTGTGATCTTTAAAAAATGGCCACATAACCCAGTGACCTTCTTTTTCACCAAAACGGTATGATGCGTGAACGATCAAAGTGTATGTCATAGCGATACACATTCCAATGCAGAACAGCCAAATAAAAAGTCTTCTGTTCTTTTCAACTTTAAAAAAGATTGGTCCAAAGAAAAGTAATGGTACAATTAGCCAAATGCGTGCAAGTAAATACTTGAGTGATGTTACTGGCATTGTACTCAAAATGGAACTATTTAATATCCAAAATAAATATATGCATACAGCCCAAACGATTGGAGATTTCCACACTTCCTTCGGTATTGTATTTTTGTACAAGTGCTGATACATGAATAGTATGAGCAAACCAAATAGAAGTGGTTCAGTTGGAATAAAAAGTCCAAAACTATCCGTATACTTCTCAATATTGACAGATAATGGTGTAAGAAAAGCAATACTTAAAAATGCAATGTTGGAATAAAATAGCGCTACGAAAATAGCAATGAGGGCAATGGGGAATAAGGTTAGGTATTCCTGTTTATTCCACATTAAAAAGGAAGCGATTACAAGGTAACACGCACTCCAAAATAAAATCCAACTATTTTTCTTGAAAAATTGCATTAAGCGATGCGCTTTAACTCTTTAATTTTTTCGCGAATAAGTAATGCAAAAACGATGAAAATGAATGTTCCCATTGCACCAAGTAAGGTAACAATCATACGTTTTGGTTTGTCTTTTTTATCGGCAACAACTGCACGTTCAACAATAAATTTATGGTTCAATCGTGCATTTGCATCTGATTCTGCTTGCTCATAAATTGCCATAAACTCTTCGAAAGTGGTGATTTTTTCACGACGAATGTGCTCTAATTCATCATACAAAGGACCATCCTTCTCGTTGATCGCTAATTTTTCTTTAATTTCCTGCTTCTCATTTTGATTGGAGGCGTCAACCAACGCTTGGTAAAGTCCAGCTCTTGCGTCGATGTTCATAACTCCCATACGAGCTAAACTATCAATTTGTGAACTAGTTTTTGTTAATTCTTGCTGTAAAATTTCACGTTTTCTCTGTGCAACTTTAAATGCTTCAGACGTACGTTGTGAAATCATTTCATTTTTAATCGTATCAATTAAATCAACAATTCGATTTGCCATGTCAGATGCTTTCTTTGGATCTTTATCCATTACATCAATCTGAATAGACCCATAGCGTGTGCGCGCAAATTTGAAGTTTCCAGAAAATTCTTTCATCAACTTAAATCGCTTGTTTGCGTCATCCGCAGCAATTTCATAGTGATTGTATAGGTCAAATTCCTCCACAATGTGGTCTCTAACTGAAGCTGAAGATAAAATTTGAACCAATTGCTCCGCTTGCTCTTCTTCACCGAAGTCCATCGAAGAAGCTTTTGCATTTCGTTGTTCAGAAAACGAAACGGTACTTGTAGCTGTAGGAAACACGATTGCTGTGGATTTGAATATAGGCGTCATCATTAATGAGACTACCAATGAAAGGATGAATCCAATTGCTGTAACTCCGATGATGATTTTTCTATTTCTCCAAATGAAAATGATTAGATTCTGACGATCTTGTTCAAAATTTTCAATGTTGTCGCTCATTGTATGCTAATTAGTATTAAGAGTTGCGAATTTAGTTTTAAAAATTCATTTTAAGGAATAGAAACTCTTTTAAAATCGATTTATTGCATGTACACGGAAATATCGCTGTATGAACTTTAATTTTTATTTGGAGATGACTTAGCTAGAAATTGTTTTAATTTCGTGTTATGGCAAAATTGAAATCAGCTTATTTCTGTCAAAATTGTGGACATGAAGCTGCGAAATGGTTGGGTAAATGTCCCTCTTGTGGCGAATGGAACACGTTTGTAGAAGAAATGGTGGAGAAAAATCTACCGGGAAATATCGTCGCATTTTCAAAATCTGGAAAAACGTCAAAACCAACTGCAATTGGTGAAATTCAAGGTGTAGAGCAAGAACGTTATTTCTTAGCTGATCAAGAATTGAATCGTGTACTTGGTGGTGGATTGGTGCTTGGATCCTTAGTGCTTTTTGGTGGTGAACCTGGAATTGGTAAATCAACGCTGATGTTGCAATTGGCAATTGGTAAAAATGATTTGCAAGTGCTGTATGTTTCTGGTGAGGAAAGCGAACAACAAATTAAAATGCGTGCTGAACGTATTGGTGTTGAAAATCAAAAATGCTTTATTTTATCTGAAACAAACATTCAAAATATCTTCAAACAAGCGGAAGAAATTCAACCAAAATTGATGGTAATCGACTCCATTCAAACTTTGTATAGTTCAGATATTGAAAGTTCACCGGGTTCTATTTCGCAAGTGCGAGAATGTACTGCGCAACTATTGCGTTATGCTAAAACAACGAATATTCCTGTTTTCTTAATCGGACATATTACTAAGGAAGGTTCGCTTGCTGGACCAAAAGTGTTGGAGCACATGGTTGATACTGTTTTACAGTTTGAAGGCGATCGCAATCACGTTTATCGATTGTTGCGTTCAGTGAAAAATCGTTTTGGTTCAACAAATGAGTTGGGAATTTACGAAATGGTTGGATCTGGCTTACGTCAAGTGGATAATCCGTCCGAAATTTTAATTACAAATACAGATAGTTCACTCAGTGGAATTTCAATCGGTGCTACGATGGAAGGGATGCGACCAATGTTGATTGAGGTGCAAGCGTTGGTAAGCACTGCAGCATATGGAACGCCTCAACGCTCTTCTACTGGTTTTGATGGTAAGCGTTTGAATATGTTGTTGGCTGTGATGGAAAAACGCTGTGGATTTAAGCTAGGAGCAAAAGATGTGTTTTTAAACATAGCTGGCGGAATGAAAGTTGATGATCCGGCGCTCGATTTGGCAGTTGTGGCATCTGTACTTTCTTCCAATGCAGATATTGCAATTACACCCAATATTTGTTTATCGGCAGAGGTTGGACTTTCAGGTGAAGTTCGTCCAGTTAACCGTATCGATCAGCGCATTTACGAAGCTGAAAAATTAGGTTTTGATAAAATCATTATTTCTAAATTCAACAAAGGAATTGACCAAAAGAATTTTAAAATTGAATTGGTGCAATGCGGAAAATTAGATGAAGTTGTTAGAGCTTTGTTTGCTTAGAGTCAGCTTGCAGATTTAAAATTTTCTTTGTATATTGTTAGGAGTTTATAGAAAAACTGTGATTTTAATTTGCCAGGTCATGGTTTGTAAATAATGATGGCAAACTTTTTTATATGAATCAATTCAATACACCACAAGTAGGAGGAAAAGCAATTGCCATTTTATTGGGAATTATCGGGTTTTTGGTCATTGCTGTGATGGCTGGAATGCCGCGTTACCGTGTTTGGTCACAGGAAATGGAAGGAAAGGCAGAATTTGCTAAAGCAGAGCAAAACCGTCGTATTAAAATCGAGGAAGCAAAAGCTAATTTAGAAGCCGAAAAATTAAATGCGCAAGCAGAAGTTGAACGTGCAAAAGGTGCAGCAGAGGCGATCAAAATTGAAAATGGATCCATTTCTGATAAATACATCCAATATTTGTGGGTGCGTCAACAAAATGATTTGAATAACAAAACTGTTGTGTACATTCCAACTGAAGGGAATTTACCAATTTTGGAAACTAGTAGATTGGCACCGCAACCATAAGGTCTAAATAAATTAAAATGAAAGAAGCATCAATCTAAGGGATGGTGCTTTTTAGTTTTCTAAACAATTCTTCAAATACTCCTCAATTTTCTTTGCTGCATGGTGGTAATTGGCTTTTAAGCCGCCTTCGGAGATTCCTGTCAAATTAGAAATCTCAGAGAATTTCAAATCTTGAAAGAATTTCAATTCGAAAACTTCAGCTTGTTTTTGCGGTAGTTGTTCAATTGCGGCCATTAAATGCTGTTCAATAAGTTCCGTCGAAACGTGATTGAAACCAAAATCTTGTGCGATGTATTCAATGCTTGTTTCACCTAAATCGGCTGTCCAGCGAATTTTCTCTTTCTGGATGTAATTGAGCGCTTCATTGTTAGCAATACGGTACAACCAAGAGTAAATACTAGATTCTCCTTTAAAGTCTTTTAAATGCTGAAATACTTTGATGAAAACGTTTTGTAGACAATCTTCCGTCCACTGACGATTTTTTGTGATGCGGTTAATCTGTGGAAATAGGCGAGGGCCAAATTGCTTCACGATGAGTGTGAAGGCTTCGTTGTAAGAAGAAGCACTCTGCCTTGCCAATGTTAATATGTCTATGTCAGAGTGCTTCAATATTTATTTGTTTTTAACTTTTTCGTTTCACTACTTTCAATGCCGCTGCAACAACATCTGGTGTGTCGATGTGGTATTTTGCCATCAACTCATCTGGAGTTCCTGATTCACCAAAAGTGTCATTTACTGCAACAAACTCTTGTGGAGTTGGATTAGTTCTAGCCAATAACTGTGCCACAGAATCACCTAAGCCACCATTGTACATGTGCTCTTCAGCTGTAACAACACATTTTGTCTTTGCAACTGAATCTAAGATAGCTTTCTCGTCCAAAGGTTTAATCGTGTGCATATTTATTACTTCAGCGGAAATTCCTTGCGCCTCTAATTCTTTAGCTGCTTCAATTGATTTCCAAACCATATGTCCGCACGCAATGATTGTTACGTCCGTTCCTTCAATGATTGTATCCGCTTTTCCGATCTCAAATTTTGCATCCTCTCGAACAAAAATTGGAACAGATGGTCTACCAAAACGCAGGTAAACTGGACCTTCAAAATTTGCTGAAGCAATTGTTGCTTGTTTTGTTTGATTGAAATCTGCTGGAACAATAACAGTCATGTTTGGTAACATTTTCATCATTCCTATATCTTCCAAAATTTGGTGTGTTGCACCATCTTCACCCAAAGTTAAACCAGCATGAGATGCAGCAATTTTCACGTTTTTGTTTGAGTAAGCAATCGATTGACGAATTTGGTCGTAAACACGTCCTGTTGAGAAGTTCGCGAAAGTACCTGTAAATGGAATTTTCCCTCCAATCGTCATACCTGCAGCGATGCTAATCATGTTTGCCTCTGCGATTCCAACTTGGAAAAAACGATCTGGATTTTCTGCTTTGAAAGCATCCATTTTCAATGAACCAATCAAATCGGCACAAAGCGCAACAACATTCGGATTTGTTTTACCTAATTCTGCTAATCCTTCTCCGAAACCAGAGCGTGTATCTTTTTTTCCAAAAACTTCGATATCAATCATCTTTTAAAAGTTTAATGAGGTTATTTTATTTGAATAAATTTTAAATTCTTTTTCCGTTGTATAGATAGTGCTTTTAATGTCACGAATGCGGTATACAACTTTGTAGTTTCCTGGTTGCAATTGCCAATTCCCACTAGATGGTTGATCGTCTAAATTACAAATCCAGTTAAATGTTCCATCTCCATTTACGGAGAAGATTTGACCTGTTATCGGCTTTGAAGCTTTGTAAACAAAATTTCCTGGCGCAACAATGTCAATTTTTATCGTACTACTTTGCGTAATATCTACCGTCTGATAGATGCGTGGCAACGTCAAAATCTCGATGTCGTATTTTCCAACGATATATTTATCTGTTGAGCTAGCTTGCTGCACATTTAGAGTCGATGAATTTCCTGACTCCATGATACGCGTTGGAATAATGTAATTTTTTGTCGCATTAATAACACGTGTATTCAAATAGCCTTGTGGAACGTCAATCGAAATCACATTGTGAGTATTGCGCTGTAATTTGATGCCTTTCAATTCTCTTCGAGGAAGTGTGTTGACAACCATATCATATTCGATCGCAGGATCCATCACAACAGTATCAGGCAATCCATTTGCGTTTAAAGTATGCGTAAAGGTGTATTTCAATTCTTTTGTTCCAGCTTTGTAAAGGAAAAGAGCAACATTCGTTTCCTTTGGATCTTTTGCTGTATTATTTAAATTGATTTGAACCGTTGTATTCACCAATGCTTTATTCACCACATTTTTCAATACGATTTCAAAACTTTCTGGTGATTCAGCATCCGCATATTCTCCAATACATCTGAACTTATCCAAGTAGGATAAATCCATTCCAATTCCAATTACAAAAGGTTTCACATTGACACCTTTGTCTTTCAATTTTTTCGCTATAACACATGGATCATTATCACACGCTTCCAAACCATCGGTAATCAAAATGATGACGTTTCTAGATTTGTTGTCTGGAAAATCTCCTGCAGCAGCTTCAAGTGATCGTGCAATTGGTGTTGTACCTTTTGCTTGAATTGCTCGAATTCTGTTTTTTATTTGACCGTGATTATTTGCTCCAAAAGGAACTTCCAACTTCGTATCATTACAATCTTGATAAGTTGCTGTAATTTCAGTTTGGTGACCGTAAACGCGTAATCCAACTTCTAAATTCGGAACGCCTTCGAGCTCCGTAACAGATTTGGCTAATAATTCCTTCGCCGCAGCAATACGTGTTTTTGAGCCCCACGTACCATTCATACTATTGGACGCATCCAAAATGAACAAAATACGTGTAAGTTGCTGTTGACCAAATAAACTTGGAATAGCAAACAAGAATGCTATGATTAAGAATTTTTTCACCGTTTAGTAATCTCCTAAAGTCTCCTCCAATTGATTCAATGCACTTGCTAGTTGCTCAGCATTTGGAGCGCTACCATGCCATTTATGAGTTCCCATCATGTAGTCAACTCCTTGACCCATTTCTGTTTTCATCAAAATAACGATTGGTTTACCGTTTCCTGTTTTTGCTTTCGCTTCTGCTAAAACTTTACGCATATCTTCAAAATCGTGACCGTCCATTTCCAAAACGTCCCAACCAAAAGCTTGCCATTTTCCTTTCAAATCACCCAAGCTGATTACATCATCAACATCACCATCAATTTGGCGACCGTTGTAATCGATTGTAGCAATTAAGTTATCTACTTTGTGAGCTGGCGCATACATCGCTGCTTCCCAAATTTGTCCTTCTTGTAATTCACCGTCTCCGTGTAATACGTAAACCAATGAATTATCTCCGTTTAATTTCTTTGCTTGCGCTGCACCAATCGCGTTTGACAATCCTTGACCTAAAGATCCAGATGCCATACGGATTCCTTCCAAACCTTTAGCTGGAGATGGGTGACCTTGCAAACGAGATGAAATTTTACGGAAAGTGTTCAATTCAGCTACTGGAAAATAACCGCTTCTTGATAAAACACTGTACCACACTGGACTGATATGTCCATTTGATAAGAAAAATAAATCCTCATCTTTTCCATTCATTTCGAATGCTTTCGGGTTGTGTTTCAATACTTCAAAATACAGCATTGTAAAAAAGTCGGCACATCCTAAAGATCCTCCTGGGTGACCAGAACTAACAGCTGCGACCATTCTCACGATGTCTCTGCGTACTTGCGAAGCAATTTGCTTCAATTCATTATTCTCCATATATCTGACTAAATCGATTTTGTTGTGATGTTTCAAGTCACAAAAGTAAGTTTATTAATTCATTTCTTAAAATCAAATTCAGTGTTATTTGTTAGTAGGGAATAAGAATTTTGCATATTAAATGTAAATTCTAATATTTGAAATTAGTTTATTTTCATTTCTTGTATTTTACTGATATTCTGTTGTTTTTTATGTATTTTGTTTGTATGTTTACTCACCAACTACTAATTAAAATACGATGAGATTATTCTTTTTAACTCTTTTTACTATTATTTGTAATACATCATTTACTCAATGTGAGTGGGAGAATATGGGACTCACAGAGGTTATTGCTGGGGATTCAAGAGTTACAACAGCTATGGCAATGTCTAGTAATGGCACTCCACATGTTGCTTATGGAGATAATACACAATCAGGAAATATTGTTGTAAAAAGATTTGTAGGCAATGCTTGGGAACAAATCGGAGGGGTGGTTTCCCTAACAAGTCATGGGAATGGTAATGAATCTTTTTCGATTGCACTAGATAGTAGCGATGTGCCTCATGTAGTTTTTTGTAATACTACTGGAAGTATTAATATTAGAAAATTTAATGGCACTAGTTGGGTAGGAGTAGGATCAAGCTTCAGTTCTGATAATTCTTATCATTGCGATATTGTGATAGATAGCAATAACGAAATGTATATATCATATCGTGATGGACAAAATAATAATCAACTTACAGTAAGAAAATATAATGAAACAGCTAACACATGGAGCAATTTAGTGAGTACAGCTGTTTCAGGAACAATTTTTAATTCTAATATATGTGTTGATTCTAATAATACCGTATATGTTGCATATCGAGATATAACTGCTGGTGGTAAGGTAAGTGTTAAAAAGTTTGTTAATAATACATGGTCAACTGTAGGGCCTAGTTATTCGGTTGGAAGTGAAAACGTAGCATTTCTTAGAATGGTAATCTCTCCAAATGGCAATCCATATATCGTTTATCAAGATTTAACGTTAGGAAAAAAGGCATCAGTTAAGAAATTTAATGGCAATACTTGGGAAGTAGTAGGGCAGCCTGGATTTACAGATAATGAAGCTTATAATACTGATATTGCTATCGATGCAGTTGGCACACCTTATGTTTCTTTTGCTGATGCTGAAAATGGAAATAAATTATCTGTAATGAAATTTGATGGTGAAAGTTGGATTTCTGTAGGTACGGAAGGTTTTTCGTCTGGGGCAGTAGTTGATTTAGGAAGGCCTTCTACATCAATTGTAACTGATTTTTATGGAGCAGTATATGTTGCCTATTGTAATGAGGGTTTTGTTGCTGCAAAAAAAATTAGAACATCAAATTTAACTCAACATCAGAATGTCTGCGCAGTTGATTTACCGTATGTTTGGAATGGAAATAGCTATAGTACTTCTGGAATCTATCAATACTCAACAACAAATGCTTTTGGCTGTGACTCAATAGTTAACTTGTATCTAGAAGTGAATCAAATCACTGCTGGTTTAGATGTCCAGATTTCTTGTGGGGAATTCCTTTGGATTGATGGAAATATTTATACTGAAAGTAATTACAGTGCAACGCATACATTAACTGGATTAAATGGCTGTGATAGTATTATTACCTTAAACCTAACTGTCAATCAACCTACAACAGGAATAGATATTCAGACTGCTTGTGGTAGTTATATGTGGATAGATGGTATTACCTACATAGAAAATAACAATACAGCTACGTATGTATTAGCAAATAGCTATGGTTGTGATAGTATCGTTACGTTAAACCTAACAATTAATCAGCCAATAACTGGTACAGATGTAATAACTGCTTGTGGAAGCCATACTTGGATTGATGGGGTCACTTATACATCTAATAACAACACAGCAACTCATACCTTAATGGGTTCAAATGGTTGTGATAGTGTAGTTATCTTGAACTTAATAGTTCAATCATTAAGCATGTATACTGATACACAGCAATCTTGCGATGTTTTTAGTTGGATTGATGGGAATTCTTATACTTCTAGTAATAATACTGCTACTCACACGATTCAAGGGGGGGCATTAAATGGTTGTGATAGTATAGTTACACTTAATCTAACAATTGTTGATATCAATACTGATGTAACAAATTATGGACTTTCCTTACAAGCGAACCATTCAGATGCAGATTTATATGAGTGGATAGATTGTGCTACAGAAGATATTGTCTTTGTTGGAAGACATTTTTTTCCTTCATTTAATGGTTCTTATAAAGTAAGAATAACGTTTCAAGGCTGTCAAAAGATTTCAAGTTGTTATAATGTAGAGGAATTAAATATAGAAGCTGTAAGTATTGATAATTTGATTATTTATCCAAATCCTACCAAGGAATTTTTGTTTATAAATAATGAAAATGTAGAATTGGTTAGGATTATTTCTATAAGCGGACAGGAAATGTTAAAAGTATCAAAATCAAATACTATTAATGTTTCAAATTTAGATGTGGGGTGTTATTTTATTGAAGTTAATGGTCGAAAATTTAAAATGTTTATTAAAGAATAACATCTTTAGCTTTTCATCTTTACTAATTACTTCTTCATAAAGTGTTTTAATTTAAAATACCACTATCTTTAAACCCTTAGAAACTAAAAATTACTTTCAATGCAACGCTACAAAAGTTATGCGCTCGGTCAATGGATCGATGGCGAAGGAGTGGAAACAAGTATGTTTAATGCCATTACGGGTGAACATATCGGAGATCTTTCAAGTAAAGGATTTGATTATTCAGATATTTTAAATTACGGTCGAACGGAAGGAGCGAAAATTTTGAAAAAAATGACCTTCCAAGAAAGAGGTCGTATGTTGAAGGCGCTTGCGTTGTACTTGATGGATCGCAAAGAGAAATATTATAAAGTTAGTGCATGGAGTGGTGCTACTCGCGTTGATTCATGGGTTGATATCGAAGGTGGAATTGGTAACTTGTTTGCCAATGCTTCATTGAGAAGAGAATTTCCAGATTTACCATATTATGTTGATGGTAATGCGATTAATTTATCTAAAAATGGCACTTTTATCGGTCACCACATCATGGTTCCAAAACCAGGAGTTGCCATTCATATCAATGCTTTTAACTTTCCTGTTTGGGGAATGTTGGAGAAAATCGCGGTGAATTTAATGGCGGGAGTTCCTGCTATTGTGAAGCCATCAAGTGTTACAGCTTTCTTAACGCAAGTGGTTGTTGAAGATGTCATTGCTTCTAAAATTTTACCAGAAGGTTCGTTGCAATTAATTATGGGTTCTGCTCGCGAATTGATTGACCATGTACAAGCTTCTGATGTTGTAACGTTTACAGGTTCTGCTGATACAGGACTTAAATTGAAATCAAATCCAGTGATTGCACGTGAAAATGTTCCTTTTAATTTGGAGGCAGATTCATTGAACGCAATTATTTTGGGAAAACAGGCAACGCCAAATACTGTTGAATTTGATTTGTTTGTAAAAGAGGCGGTTCGCGAAATCACAACAAAGGCGGGACAAAAATGTACGGCTGTTCGTCGTATTTTCGTTCCAGAAGAATTTGTTGAAGATGCCCAAAAGGCAATTGCAGCACGTTTATCAACCGTTGTAATTGGTGATCCTTCTGCTGAAGGAGTTCGCATGGGAGCATTGGCTTCGAAAGGTCAAGTTGCAGCAGTACGTGAGAGCGTTGAGAATTTAGCAAAAACACAAAACATCGTTTTCGGAGATTTAGATAATTTCAACATCGTGGGTGCAGACAAAGAAAAAGGTTCTTTCTTCTCGCCAATCTTGTTTAGAAACGATGATCCTTATAAAAATACAGACGTTCACAACATTGAAGCATTCGGTCCAGTTTCTACAATCATGCCTTACAAAGAAATGGAAGATGCGATTGAATTGGCAAAAATGGGACGTGGATCGTTGGTTTCATCTATTGTAACTCCATGCGACAAAGAAGCGCGTGATTACGTTGTTGGTGCAGCTTGTATGCACGGTCGTATCTTGGTGTTGAATGAGCGTTGCGCCAAAGAAAGTACAGGTCACGGTTCTCCAATGCCAAATTTGGTTCACGGTGGACCTGGTCGTGCCGGTGGTGGTGAAGAAATGGGTGGAAAACGTGGTGTTATGCATTATTTGCAACGCACAGCAATTCAAGGTCACCCGTCGACAATTACAGAAATCACGCAAGTATACCAACAAGGAGCGGCAGGAAAACAAATTCCTGTTCACCCGTTTAAAAAATATTACGAAGAATTAGAAGTAGGAGATCAATTGATTACTGAAAGTCGATTGATTACTGCTGAAGATATTGATGCCTTTGCTGAATTAAGTGGTGATAACTTCTATGCACACAAACGCGATACAAATTTTGCTGGAACAATGTTCGACGAGCAAGTTGCTCATGGTTATTTAATCATGTCTATTTCTGCTGGATTATTTGTTGATAGTATCAATATCAATCCGGTATTATTGAACTACGGAATCGATGAATTGCGTTTTACAAAGCCAGTTTATGCAGGTGCAAATATTCATATTCGCTTTACGTGTAAAGAAAAAGTGGATAATGATGTTACGCCAAATGAAGAAGATCCAAAATCATTGATTCAACGTGGAGTTGTAAAATGGTTGGTAGAGATGTTAGATGATACAGATGAACCATTGGTTGGAATTGCTACGATCTTGACGATGGTGAAGAAGAAAGATCAGACGCTATCATAATTTTGAAAAATTAAAAAGGGAAGCTAAAGCTTCCCTTTTGTGTTATTGAACTACAATTTTTGTTGATTTTACCAATCCATCTGATGTGCTGAATTGTAAAAGATACAATCCAGATGTCCAACCTTCTGTTGAGATTGATTGTGAGTTTGTTTGCTGATTTGCATACATTTTTTTCGATACTGATTTTCCATTCAAATCCATGATTTGAATGTTGATGTCATGTGCTTTTTCAAGATTGTAATCAATCGCAATCGTCTTCTTCGTAGCATTGGTGGAAATTTTAATTCCAGACATAAAATCTATTTCCTCTACACCAACTTCGTTTCCAACCGTCAAAGTGATGTCGTCAATTAAAACATTTACTGTTTCAGTTGTTAATCCTTTTTCAAATGATAGCTTAAGGATATGCGGGCCACTCGTTAATGTTGGAATGTTTATTGTTTCAAGAACGTATTCTGTTAGTTCGGCATTTACGAATCTTGAATGTATTTCTACATTGTCCAATGTAACAATCAACTTTTCTGAATCCACGCCCGGATTCGGTACTTTGTAATGAAATTTTAACTGTGCTGTTCCTGCAGTAGTTACGTTAAAACTTTGTGTCAACGTACTCAATTCTGCATCATTTGTACCGCCAAACCATGCATAGAATAAACCTGTTAAGGGAACA
>Ga0233377_1000240_pt1 | contig 28997 bp, 26 predicted proteins | sample ElkDunMinimDraft_6_FD_191540 | JGI IMG/M metagenome (GOLD analysis project Ga0233377, IMG submission 191540) | Fecal eukaryotic communites from dung pellets of Tule Elk in California, USA - Elk Dung E36 | ecosystem: Host-associated > Mammals > Digestive system > Large intestine > Fecal | place...
CAGCCAATTGGATTGTTTAATGGATTGTCAGGAAATGTTGATTATGGTGGAACATGGTACAATGCAGCAGGAGTTGCTTTAACCGGTTCAACATTTACAACTGGAACATTACAAGGACAACAAGTGTACACTTATGTAGTTTCAAATGGAATTTGTGATGCGGATACAGCACAGGTAATTGTTAACATCGGTTCTTGTAACTTCGTAGGTGTTGAGGATTTAGATTTGTTTGATAATATAACAATTTCTCCAAACCCATCTACAGGTATCTTCAATATTGAAGGAGTGAAATCTCCAGAATTCACATACGAAGTGGTAGATTTGAATGGTAGAACAATTATAAGTGAAACAAAAATCACATCTTCTGTCACTTCAGTTAATCTTTCTGAAGTTGAAACAGGAATTTATATGATTCGCTTAAAAGGAGAGGGGTCTGAAAAAATGATTCGCTTAATTAAGCAATAAACAAATCTAATTTTTAGGATGGGGATAGCTTTAAAGTTATCCCCATTTTTTATGAAATAAAGTAATGATTAAAAGTATTCAAGGTTGTTGATTAATACTTATCCTCTTGATAAAACAGGTAAGTTTGTGTTAGAATTTTAACATTTTCAACGGTAGTTGATTTTTATTTAAAAGTCGCGTTTATTTGGATATAATTAGTATATTTAGCTCCATACTAAATTAAAAATATTCTTATGAAAAAGCGCTCTTTATGGAGTGGAAAGTTCTATGCTATAGGCTTATCCTTACTTCTTAGTTGTATGTGGAATACTTTATATTCCCAAACAACCTACACTATTGGAACAGGTTCAAGTACAACCACTTCAACTCCAATAAATTCTTTATTTGTTTACTCCTATTCTCAATCAATCTACCCTGCGTCTGCTCTTACAGCACAAGGGATGTCTGCTGGTATGGAGATTACAACTCTAAGATATTACGTGGATGGTTCCAGTTATGGTACTGTTAATACGAACAATCAATGGGATGTCTATATGGGGAATACTACATCAACTACATTTGGTACAACATCAGCATGGCTTCCTGTTGCCTCTATGTCTCAGGTATATAGTGGCACAGTAACATGGACTAATGGTGGCTGGATGACAATAACATTGGCAAATCCATTTATCTGGAATGGTCAAAATTTAGTTATTGCTGTTGACGAGAATTCATCTGGTTACTCATATCCTGTATATTTTAGATATACATCAGGAGCAACTAACAGCACTATTTATCATAGTAGTGATGGCACAAACACAAGTCCAACTTCACCTAATGTAGCAAACTCACGAAATTCAAATTTACCAAACATACAATTGGTAGCTTCATTGCCACCACCTGCACCGATTCAAGACCCAATAACTCCAAGTTGTATGACTGGATCAGCATTATCTATGGTAGGTACGCCAGCTGCAGGAGATACATGGTACTGGCAAACGACAGCTACTGGAACAAGCACGGCAAATAATGCAGTAAATCCTTGGACTGTCTATGCAAATGGAACGTACTATGTGAGAACATATACCGCAGCAACAAACTCTTGGTCAGTTGCAAATTCAATTGCAGTATCAAACTTTCAAACTGCACCAACGCCACCAGCACCTTTTGCTGGAGCCAACCCAGCATGTAATTCGACACAATTAGCAACAACAGCTCCACCAGCAGGTACAATATATTATTGGCAAACAATTCCAAATGGTTCCAATTCAGCTAATAATGCGTCCATTCCCTTAGATATAACAACTTCAGGCACGTATTACTTGGCAGCATTTGAGGAAGTTACGGGGTGTTGGTCCTCAACTTCTTCACAATCAGTTGTAATCGAAACTGCTTTGCCCGCAAATCCAATTAGTACATTTCCAGTTGTAAACGCATGTTCAGGTTCTAGTTCTATTCAAATTTCTGGTCAAGCACAAGGACTTCCTGTAACTTATAAGATTAGAAAAATGGATTCATGGGGTGATGGTTGGAATGGCGCATATATCAACGTTTTGGTAGATGGTGTCGTTGTTTTAAATAACATTACATTAAGTGGGGGGTCAAGTGAGGATCAATCATTTTCTGTAACAGAAGGTTCTGTTATTACAACAGTTTTAATTAATGGAGGAAGTTTTGCGTCAGAGATATCGTACCAACTTGTAAATCAAAACAATGTTTTAGTTGGTTCAGTTGGTAATCAGAACAATCAAATCAACTATACGGTTCCTATGGGTACATATCCACTTACTTGGTACGATGCACCAACTGGAGGTAACATTGTTGGAACGGGAAGTCCTATTGAGACAGTTGGTTCAACATTAATTACAGATCCTGCAACAAGTGGGACATACGCATTTTATTTAGCTGCTTCTTTGGGAGCGTGTGAAAGTGCAGAAAGATTTCTTGTAAATGTAAACGTAACAACAGTAAATGTTCTTCTCGAGACTACAGATGCAAGTTGTAATAATGGGAATGATGGTTCCTTCTCTTTAGGAACAATTTCTTGTGGTACTGCACCTTTTACATATGATATCGATAATAGTGGAACATTCTCTACTGCTACTGGAGGATTATCTGCCGGTACTCATACTGTTGTTGTTCGTGATGTTAACGGCGAATTAAGTGCACCATACACTATTGAAATAGGAAGTGCATCTGGACCTAGTGATGTGATAGTTGCATCATATACGGATGAATCTGCTACGGTTTCTTGGACAGCTACTGGTTCTGAAACAGAGTGGAACATTGAATGGGGGCTTCCAGGGTTTACACCGGGCACAGGAACTTCGGTAGGATCTAGCTCGTCGACTTCAACATCTTTTATGATACCTGGTTTAAGTTCATCTACAGAGTACGATATTTACGTATCAGCTAATTGTGGTTCAGCTACTACAGCTGGAGATTGGGCTGGAAATTCTGTTACTACAGAATGTGGATCAGTGACGGTTCCATGGTGTGAAGATTTTGAACCTACTACTGGAAGTTTTGATTGTTGGACACAACTTGATTTAAATAATGACGGTGTCATTGCTGGTACAGGAAACTGGACATACGCAGATTGGGCTATATGGGATAACGAGGATATTGATGAGGAATTAGCTACTTCAGGCGTGTCATTTGCAACGAACTTTAATCAAGGGCAAGTATCTGCTGATGATTGGCTAATTACACCAAGAATTACATTAACAGGAAATGAAGTTTTGAAGTTCAATTATGTGACTTTTAATTATCCTACAGGATTCCGCGTGTTATTATCAACAACAGGTAAAGAGCCGGCTGATTTTACTGAAACATTAATGGCTCAGGCGACCTATTCCAATATTACTTTTATGGATACAACCGTAAATTTAAGTGACTATAATACTAATGTGTATATTGCATTCGTTCGTTCTGGTACAACCCCAACATATAGTGGTGTAGCTATCGACGATGTGTGTGTGTTAACATGTGTTCCAATTGCTGGAACTGATGGTGCTACATCTGTTTGCCGTGATCAAGGTACTTTAGATTTATCAAGTGTTATTACAAGTTTATATGATTTTGGACAATGGTCAAATAGTGATTTACAAAGTTTCATTAATGGTACTAATTTAAATTTTTCTAATTTGATTGATGGATCATATAATTTCGATTATGTTGTAGAAGGAGCATGTTCTACTGATACTACTGTCGCTACGATTACAATAGTAAGTCCTTTATCTGCAGGAACTGATGGAACGCTTAACGTTTGTAAAAATCAACCAATAGGATTGTTTAATGGATTAACAGGAAATGTTGATTATGGTGGAACTTGGTATAATGCAGCAGGAGTTGCTTTAACCGGTTCAACATTTACAACTGGAACATTACAAGGTCAACAAGTGTACACTTATGTTGTTTCAAATGGAATTTGTGATGCGGACACTGCACAGGTGATTGTTAACATCGGTTCTTGTAACTTCGTAGGTGTTGAAGATGTAGATATGTTAGACAACGTAACAGTTTCCCCGAATCCATCTACAGGTGTCTTCCATATTGAAGGAGTGAAATCTCCAGAATTCACATACGAAGTGGTAGATGTGAATGGAAGAGTTATTAAAGGTGAAACAAAAATCACATCTTCTGTCACATCAGTTAATCTTTCAGAAGTTGAAACAGGAATTTATATGATTCGCCTGAAAGGTGAAGGATCTGAGAAGTTGATTCGTTTAATTAAACAATAATCTTCAGTTTCTAGACTGAATTTAATTACTAGAGGAGCCTTGAAAAGGGCTCCTTTTTTTATGCTATTACACAGCCTTTAAAGTGAATGATGTTGATGGGGTTTTGAGAGTAGTTGTTGGATATCGACATATTTAGATATTTCGATTTGCACAAGTTGTTAGTACACTTACAGATGATCAGAGTAGACCTTGTTTTAACATCTTACCTTGATTGTAGAAGGTATTTAGTAGGGGAGGTTGATTACTTCAATTAGATATTGAAATATTTCGATATCGAGAATTAAGTGCTCCATTTTAACGATTACTTCACACTCCATTTTATCATATAAAATTTGGTATAAAAAAAGGAGAACCGAAGTCCTCCTTTACATACTAGAATTTACAAAGATTAATTTGCAGGCTCTTGTAATTGATCAGCTACAGTTTGAGCAATTGCTGATTTTTCAAAACGAATTTTTGTTCCTTCGCTGCTAATTAAAACAGTCGTATCAGTAATTTCCAAGATTTTTCCGTGGATACCACCAATCGTTACAATTTTATCTCCTTGAGCTAGATTCTCTCTAAACTTCTTTAATTCCTTTTGTTTTTTCATTTGTGGACGGATCATGAAGAAGTAAAATACTCCAACCATCAACAAGATCATTATTAATTGTGAACCCATGTTTGTTTTTATTAGTTAATTATTTATTTGCTGCTTATTTTATTACTTCCCCTTGAATAGAAACTACCAAAGTTGAAGGATTTGTATTTGCAATGATTCGAATGTCGCGGCTAAACTTTCCAATGTTTAACTTGTCAGAATCAACTGAAGCTTCAATCGTACCAGTAGCACCTGGTTTAATAGGCTCTTCAGGTTTACTTGCAAGCGTACAACTGCAAGATACCTCCACATCACCAACAACCAATGGATAATCACCAGTGTTCTTGATTTTGATTTTAGCTTTGATCAATTCTCCTTTCGCTACAACTCCAGCATCGTATGTTGATTCATATTCAACTGTTGTTTTATTACCGATTTCTACATCATTGCTTCCACAAGCTGCAAGGAAAAATAGCGAACCTACTATAAAAAGTGCTTTCATATTATTTCTGTTAGTTTAATAATCCTCTACCAATTTTAACTATCTTATCTTCTGATTGAAGTTTAATAATTGCCTTGTCCAACACACCGTTAATAAAACCATTACTTTTTGGTGTCGAATAGAACTTAGAAATTTCAATGTATTCATTCAACGTTACTTTTGTTGGAATAGTCTTAAAAATTTGAAACTCTGTAATTGCCATTTTCATCAGAATTACATCCATTTTAGCAATACGATCTAATTCCCAGTTTTTTGTCAATTCGTCAATTAAAGCTTCATTTTCTTTATCCATGGAAATTGTTTTACGAAGTAATTCACGTGTAAATTCCGTTTCATCGTCCTCGTCTTTGTAAAGGTCCATTATGTTGATATCTTGTTCGCTATCATCTAGTGTCTTAAGCGATTTTAATACCATTGTACAGGCTAAATCAATATCGTCCAACCAATGAATGCTTTCGTCTTCAAAATACGTGTATAATAAAGGGAAATTCGCGATTTCAATTTTGAATAAATCAATAAGGAATTGTTTATCGGCTTCAAAACCTTCTAAGCCATTGTTCATGTGTTCAAAGTAAGTTTCACTTTCGCGAACAGCTAAAAACATTTTACGGAACAACTCTTGTTTTTCGTCACCGATCCAATTGATTTTATTCTCTTCAGAAATTTGAATCAACTTTCTACTATTCTCAATTTTTGCAATAATAATGTTGTCAACAAATTTCGTGTTTGGATTTAAATCCTCCTCCGTTGGACGGATTTTCTTTTTATTTTCCTCAATTTTACGATCAGCAAAAGCTTTCACTTCCGGAATTGTAAGCATCAAGTAAATGTATAAATCATAGATACGGTCTATGGCACCAAATAACTCATTTTCTGTTCGACGGTAATTTTCCTCATTCGATTGAAAATAAGCATATAATGCTTGCAATACCTTTATTCTTAGATGTCTTCTATTTAACATTTTTTGTTTCCTTATCTTGGCAATTTAACTTTTCCTACTGACGTAATACGTTCTTCTGCCATTTGATTGGCAATTTTGTAAGTAGGTACATTTTGAGCTGTTGAGCGTTTTACGATTTCAGTAATTGTAGTATAAATATCATTTGCTTTATTCAAAGCCCAATCTGGGCTCAATCCTGCAAATTCAGAATAACAGTTGATTACTCCTCCAGCATTCAATGCGAAATCAGGAGTGTAAATAATACCCTTATCCATTACCATCTGACCGTGAATCGATTCATTTTGTAATTGATTGTTTGCAGCTCCAGCAATGATCGAACATTTCAAACGAGATAATGTAGCATCGTTTACAGTTGCTCCTAATGCACATGGCGCATAAATGTCCATGTCTACATCATAAATTTCATCCAATCCTACCACTTTTACACCGTACTCTTGAGCAACACGTTTCAATGTAGGTTCATAAATGTCTGTTACAATTACTTCAGCACCTTCTTTTACCAAAGATTTTACTAAGTATTCTCCAACGTGACCAACACCTTGTACAGCAACTTTCTTTCCAGCTAATGAATCGCTACCAAATTGTTCTTTGGCTGCTGCTTTCATTCCCATGTAAACTCCTTGTGCAGTAACTGGAGATGGATCTCCTGATTTACCAGGTAAACCAACAACGTGGTTTGTTTCGTAATTTACATAAACCATGTCTTGAGGGTTAATACCAACATCCTCAGCAGTAATGTAATTTCCACCTAAGCTGTTCACAAACTTTCCAAATCGACGCATCAATGCTTCCGATTTAATTACGCGAGAATCACCAATAATAACAGCTTTTCCTCCACCTAAGTTTAAACCAGCAAGTGAATTTTTATAAGTCATCCCACGTGACAAACGTAAAACATCGTTTAAAGCTTCCATCTCATTGTTATAAGCCCAAACTCTAGTTCCTCCTAATGCAGGTCCTAAAACAGTATTGTGAACTGCAATGATTGCTTTTAAACCAGTTTCGTTGTCATTACAAAATAATAATTCTTCATGATTGTATTGACTCATTTGAGCAATTACGGGATTCTCAGAAATGTCAACTTCAGAGATGTTTTTAACTTCAAACATACGTTATTTATTATATAAAACTAATCCAATTAAAGGCGAATCGCTATTTTTGTAGCTTACAACCTTCTTGAAGGTGCAAATTTATGAAATTTAAAGCATGAAATCACTTCAATACCTCAACAAATATTTTATAAAATACAAATGGCAATTATTGTTGGGAACTTTCTTCGTGATTGCTTCTAACTTTTTTTATATCAAAATGCCTGTTTTCCTGAAAGATGTAATCGATTCGATTATCGCAGGAGATGGTAATGTAGAGGTGATTGGAGTTAATGTTGAGATTGATCCAAATGATGTTTTAGGAATGGCGCTGTACATAGGATTAATCTATATGTCGCTGATTTTACTGAAAAGCATATTTCTATTTTTTATGCGTCAAACAATCATCAAAGTTTCGAGGTACATTGAGTTTGATTTGAAGAATGAAATTTATGCACAATATCAGAAATTAGGTTACAATTTTTACAAGCAAAACAGTACGGGCGATTTAATGAACCGCATTTCAGAAGACGTGTCGCATGTGCGTATGTATCTAGGTCCTGGTATAATGTATAATTTGAACTTGCTTGCTGCATTTACGATGATCGTTTATCAGATGGTAGCGATCAATGGCATACTTACAGTAATCGTTCTGATTCCATTGCCAATCATGTCATTTTTGATTTACAAAGTGTCCAACAGAATGAGTAAGTTGAGCTTGGAATCGCAAAAAGAACAATCAAATCTGTCGACGATTGTACAAGAAACGTTTGCTGGAATTAGAGTGGTAAAAGCATATGGTCGCGAACAAGAAGTGAACGAGCGATTTGAAAGTTCATCGATGAAATACAGAGGGAAATTGATGAAATTAGTACTTATCAACTCACTATTTCAACCAACAATCATGTGCTTGATTGGACTTTCAACTATTTTGTCAATTTATGTTGGTGGACTTTTAACCTATACCGGTGAAGTTTCTTTAGGTGGAATTACAGCATTCGTGTTTTTTGTCAACTCTTTGACTTGGCCTTTTGCAAGTTTAGGTTGGTTAACATCTGTCATTCAACGAGCGGGCGCTTCGCAAAGTCGAATAAATGAATTTTTAAAGCAAACGCCTGAAGTGGTAAATCCTACAAGTGAGCCTTTTTCTTACAGTGGAAAAATAGAATTTAGAAATGTTACTTATACGTATGAAGGTGCGGTGGTGCCAGCAATTAGTAATCTGTCATTTACAGTAGAGCCCAACGAAACAGTTGCGTTTTTCGGCAGAACGGCAAGTGGTAAAAGTACGGTTCTTAAATTGTTAATGCGACAGATTGAACCACAACAAGGTGAAATCTTAATCGATGGAAAACCTCTGAATTCGATCAATATTGATGAATTTAGAAATCAAGTTGGAATTGTTCCGCAAGAAGTGTTCTTATTTAGTGATACAATCAACAATAATATCCGATTTGGAACAAACGAACCTGTTAGCGATGAAGACGTTCGGTTGGCAACAGAATATGCACACGTTCGACATAATATCGAAAGTTTTGAATTTGGATTTGATACGGTTCTCGGTGAAAGAGGTGTAAATTTAAGTGGTGGACAAAAGCAACGAGTAAGTATTGCACGTGCATTGATTCGAAAACCAAAGCTTTTGCTGATGGATGATTGTCTTTCAGCAGTGGATACAGAAACGGAAGAAATTATTCTTTCACACCTAAAAAATGATGTTAGAGCAATAAATTCAATCATCGTTTCTCATAGAATTTCATCCATTCGAAATGCTCAAAAAATCATTGTACTCGATGCTGGCGTTAAAATAGAAGAGGGAAGTCACGAACAATTGATTGACCTACAAGGTGCTTACAACGAAATTTATACGCAACAACTTACTGAAGAGAATATTTAGTCAATTTCTTGCTAAATTGAAAAATAATTGTATAATTGTTGTACTAAATTACGCTAAAATTGTAAGAAACTATGGAAAACGAAAGTGCAGGGGAGGTGTTTTCAAAATCGGTTAGGGCTGGAAAACGAACTTATTTTTTTGATGTTAAATCAACCAAAGGAAATGATCTCTATTTGACTATTACCGAAAGTAAGAAAGTATTAATGAATGGAAGAGAAGTGTTTCAGAAACATAAGATTTTCCTTTATAAAGAAGATTTTGAAAAATTTAAGGATGGATTTCAAGAAGCTTTAGATAAAATTGATGAATTGAAAACCAACGAATCGTTCCAAAATTCAAGCTATTCCTCTGTAGAATTTGAAGATTTATAGTTAATTTTTAAATTGAAGATTAAGATGAATTTGTTGTCGAAGCTGGTTCTTTTGCTTGTCGTTATACTCAGTTTTCAGGTAGGCGCGCAATCTGCTTTAACGGAAATTAAAACGAAAACTGGTGTACTGATGGTGAATAAAGCAGACGATGCTTTAACTGTTTATGGTACTTTGAGACTTGACGCTTCAACAATAAATGAACTACGAAAACTCGGCCTGCTCGATCACAAAGGGAAAATCAAATTAATTCTCAATAAAAACTGTCAAGTGGATGATATCGTTCTACGCGAAAAATATCCGTTAGATCAGGTCAATGAACTGTTGCAACAATTTGTTACGGACCTGACATCGACTATTGGTTCAAAACAGTATGCAACTTTATTTCAGCTCAACAATGATTTGGGATTTGTTAATGAAGATAATTGCGTCGATAATATCAACGCGTCGATTGCTTTTGTTGCGAATTAATCTCCAATAGAGAAAATGCTTTGCTTTCTGTATTTGCGAAACATCCCTCTTTTAACTTCTCTAAATTTAAACCATTCGTAAGCTGGATTTTCCTCTTTTTTGGATAACATTATTGCGCCAATGATTTTAAATTTTTCTGTTGGATGAACCAATAATTTTCGATATCCTTTGATCGTGTCGGTTTCTGAAGTCGCGTAATAATAGATGAATTTTTCTCGTGGATTTACGTCCATCAATTGTATGGTATCTCCAGGTGCAATGTCGATCCAACCTTCGGTTACCCATCCACTATATTTATAACTCGAGTGAAAATATCCAATGGCAACTTTATAAGAAACATCCTTACCATTGTGCAAACTTAGTTGAGAAAACCCCAAAATTGACAAAAGAGAAAAGTGTAGGGTTAGCAGAATTGCTTTCATTGAAAATTGGTTTTTAAGTGTACTAAAGTAAACTTATTTCAATTACTTCAAGTTGCTTTTGTAATTTAATTTTAACTTGTTTCAATTTTAGCAACCTAAATGTGAGGCTTTAATTATATTTGTCAATAAGACTAAATGTCAAAACGAGTTAAATGCATTTTAAAGAAGTAAATACACAAGTGGAGTTGCCGGTAATGGAACATTTTTATACCATTCAAGGCGAAGGTTTTTATTCTGGTCGGGCAGCCTATTTTGTTCGCTTAGCTGGATGTGATGTTGGGTGTGTTTGGTGTGATGTAAAAGAAAGTTGGGATGTTGAAGGACATCCAGTTTTAAATCTCGATGCTTTAGTAGAGGCGGTTGCTGCTACGAATACTGATTTTTGCGTAATCACGGGTGGTGAACCTGCGCTTTATAATTTAGAAGGAATTGTTCAAAAATTAAAAGCAAAAGGTATCGAAACAGCCATTGAAACTTCAGGAAGTAGTAAGCTTGTTGGTACTATTGATTGGTATTGTTTTTCTCCAAAGAAATTCAAAGCTCCTGTTGAAGAAGCATACACGAAGGCAAATGAATTGAAAATTGTGATCAACCATCCGTCTGATTTTGCTTGGGCAGAAGAACATGCACTTAAAGTTAATGCAGGATGCAAGTTGTATTTGCAACCAGAATGGTCAAAACAGGAACGATTTTTGCCAGAAATCATTGAATATGTTAAAAAAAATCCGAAATGGCGCGTTTCATTGCAAACGCATAAATTCATGAATATTCCTTAATTATGAAGTATTTTTTCTCCTTAGTTGTAACGTTATTGATCACAAGCTGTAGCATTTCTCAAGGTTACTCTACAACTAACAAAAAAGCAATCAAATTATTTGAATCTGCTATTTCAGCGCCGAATCAAAGTATTGATCCAGTTAGAAGGATTCCTAATTTTCAAGCAGGAATTGACTTGGCACTGCAAGCGTTAAGTAAAGATCCAAATTTTGTGGAGGCACATTTGCTTTTAGGAGAATATTATGAAAATTATAAGGATTACGCAAAAGCTGTGAAACACTACGAGGCGGCTTTAAGAATTAATCCCAATCACTCTTCAACTGGTAGCACTTATTTCTATTTGGGAAACACACAATTCTTGATAGGTGATTACGCTGGTGCAATTCGTAATATGGAGATTTATAGCAAAAATCGAAATGCGAATCCACAAATGTTACGTGAAGCAAATAACATTTTAAATAAATCCGACTTCGCACTTCAAGCAATTAAAAATCCAGCAAAATTTAATCCTGTAAACATCGGACCTGGAATTAATACTGCAAATCCGGAGTATTTCCCAACGATAACAGTAGATGGTTTAACGGTTTTATTTACAAGAGAATTAAAAGATGCTGCTGTAGCCCACGGTCGACAAGAAGATTTTTTTGTGTCACGTTTTAAAGATGGTAAATGGACAGAAGCAATCCCAATGCCTTCCAATATCAATACAAGTAATAACGAAGGTGCTCCAACAATTGCAGCTGACGGACGTTCATTGATTTTCGTAGCTTGTTCCGATGAAAGTGGAACGAATTATGGTCCAGGTAGAAACGGAAGAGGAAGTTGTGATTTATTTTATACGAAGCGTTTAGGAACTAAATGGCTCGATCCAGTAAACCTACCTGGAAAGGTAAATTCAATGAATTGGGAGTCTCAACCTTCTTTATCAGCTGATGGTAAAACACTTTATTTTGTAAGACGAGTGAGTAAACCAGGCGATATGCCAAACAGTGATATATTCGTTAGTCAATTGCAAGAAGATGGAACTTGGGGAATGGCAAAAGCGCTTCCTTCTACGATAAATACGCCTTATTTGGAAGAATCGGTTCTAATCCATCCAGATGGAAAAACCTTGTATTTTGCTTCTCGTGGTCACGTAGGAATGGGAGGTTCTGATTTGTTTGTTTCTCGTATGGATAAAAATGGAAATTGGGGTCAAGCCGTAAATTTAGGTTACCCTATCAATACGCAATATGATGAAAATTCATTGATGGTTTCTCCAACGGGTGAAATTGCTTTTTTCGCTTCAGATAGAGAAGGTGGATACGGAGATTTAGATATTTACTACTTTGAGTTGCCAGAGTCGATGAGACCAACTAAAACAGTTTACTTTGATGGAATTGTTTACGATCAAACAACAAAATTCCCATTGAGTGGAAAGTTCGAATTGATCGATATCTCGACAGGAGAACAAGTTGTAATTTCAGAGGCAGATAAAATTACAGGTCAATTTATGGTGTCATTACCAGTAAATCGTGAATATGCGTTGAATGTAAGTTATCCCGGTTACTTATTCTTCTCTAAGAACTTCAACATGACTTTAGCAGAAAATCAAGATGCGCTTCACATGGATGTTCCAATGGTGCCAGTAGAATCTGATATTCCTGTTTCTTTAAACAATGTTTTCTTTGATTTGGCCAAGGCAACTTTGCGACCAGAATCGAGTGTTGAGTTAAATAAATTGGTTGATTTCTTGAAGAAAAACAATACGTTGAAAATTGAAATTGGTGGTCACACAGATACGCGTGGAGACAATAAGGAGAATTTGACCTTATCGCAAAATAGAGCAACTGCTGTTGTAGATTATTTAGTTGGTAAAGGAATTGATGCTACTCGTTTAAGTGCGAAAGGCTATGGTGAATCAGCTGTGAAAATCACAGATGCGGAAATAGCTAAATTAGCAACAGAGAAAGAAAAAGAAGCTGCACACCAAGAAAATAGAAGAACTGAATACAAAATTGTTAAATAATGATTCATTTCCTAAGACTTATTCGACCAATTAATTTATTCATCATTGCGATTACGATGGTGGGAGTGAGGTTGTATTTGAGTAATTTCTTAGATAATGTAGCATTAATAAATGTTCCCTTTGTTTTACTAGTTGTATCAACTTTGTTGATTGCTGCCGCGGGAAATGTAATCAATGATTATTTTGATTTACGTGCAGATCGCGTTAATCGTCCTGATAGCGTAATTATCGGTAGACACATCAAAAGGAGATGGGCAATTATTATCCATTGGATTTTCAATTTATTCGGATTTTGTGTTGGATTGTATTTGGGTTGGTTGTATGATTCGTTCTTTTTCGTGATTGTACACTTAGGCTCAATCACCTTTTTGTGGTGGTACAGTGTTTCATTAAAAAAGAAACCATTAATAGGAAATGTTGTTGTTTCCATTCTATCTGTTTTAGTTATTCTGTTGGTCTATAAAATGACAACATTGGAATACTTTCCGTTGAATTCAGACGCTCATTATTATGATCTGTTATTCATGATTCCAGTTCCTTTGGTACTAGCTATTTTTATGGTAATGGCATTTTCTCAAAACCTTGCTCGAGAAATCATCAAAGATGCTGAAGACGTAAATGGTGATTTGGTGATAGGAGCGAGGACAGTTCCAATGATTTTAGGTAAAAAAAGTGCGATTATACTTGTAGGTATTCTTTCAATTGTATTTCCGTTGATTTATTTCTACGTTGTTTTTTCTAGTCAACATGAAATGGATATTCTTAAAACACTACCAATAACATTAGCAGCCATTGTAAATGTGTTGATATTTCTAATTTCACTAGTTTCTCAACCATCGAAATCGATTGTTTTGATAAAGAACTTACTAAAAGTGTCAATGGTTTTAGGTGTTATCTATTTGTTTATTCCACAATGAAATTAATTTTAGGTTCAAAATCCCCTCGCAGACGCCAATTATTGGAAGAGATGGGGCTTAAGTTTGAGGTGCGTGTTAAGGAAACAGATGAGCGTTATCCATCGACTTATAAATTAGAAGAAGTTTCCGAGCATATTGCTAAAGTGAAAGCTGAAGTTCTTTTGGAAGATTTAAAGGAGGATGAATTAATTTTAACTGCTGACACCATCGTATGCGTTGACGACTTGATATTAGGAAAGCCGGTTGATGAGCACGATGCCCAAAGAATGTTTCAACTTTTATCTGGTAGATCTCATACCGTTATTACATCAGTTTGCTTGGCGAATGCTACATTTGTTCGAATAGAATCATGTAAAACGGAGGTTGTTGTGAAAGAACTTTCTATGGAAGAGATCAACTTTTATATCTCTAATTACAAGCCATTTGATAAGGCAGGTTCGTATGGTATTCAGGAATGGTTTGGAGCGATTGCTGTAGGTCAAATAACAGGATCGTACAACAATGTAGTAGGATTACCAACGCATTTAGTTTATAAAATGTTAACTGAAAACATCGATATGTTAAATCTTAAGCTTTAGATTAAAATCTATTTACTATTTTGTAATGCTTTTTAGGCAACTATTTAATATTTGAGCCGTTAATTTTTAAAAGAGCATTACTATTTATGAAGCTAACAATATCCTTGTGCGTTTTGTGCGCACTATTCGTTTTGAGCTATAATCCTTTGAATGGGCAATCTAATGTGAACACGTTAAATCATGATCCAATTGTAGTTAAACTTGTTGAAAAGACGAATGGATTATCCCATTTTTCTTTTTCTCCTGCCTCAGATTTTAAAGAGGATTTAACAATGCAACAGGTTAGAAGGTATGAAAATATCACTCAAAGTTCAATAATAGTTAAGTATAAAAGCCAGAAAGTTGTAGTTGGTTTCGATCAATCCAAATTTACAGAGGAACAATTAAAGAATTTCATCTCTGGATTGACAGTTACACATGGTCATTTGAATCATACCCTTATAAAGAAATAAATTCAGACTACTTATTAACTCGAATACTATGTCGCGTAAATTTTCAAAATTACTTCTACTAGGAATTACTTCAGTATTGACAGCATTTTCTGCGGTTTCGCAATGTAATGTTCAAGCTAGTGTTTGTGAAAGTAATTCCTTGTCTCAAAACTTTAACTTTACAAATGTTGGCTCTGCATATGCTGGAGGGGCTTTTGCTGATGCGGGATGTTCCACAGGTGCAGGAGGTAATCACTCCTATGGTTTTATCACGCTTTATATAACGCAAAGTGGACCTCTAAATTTATTAGTGAATGGAAATGCCAATGATGGTTTTATAGATGTAGCAATCTTCCAAGTTCCTCCTGGTATTGCTCCCTGTACAGCTATCCAAAATGGTGCAAATGCAATTGGATGTAATTTTGCTGATTATAGCTCTGGATGTGTTCAGTTTGGTTATGATTTTGGATGTAATTCAAGTGTGTCAGCACCGTATGTAAATGCTGGAGAAGAAATATTAATTGTAGTACAAAATTATACTGCAGGAACCAGCACTTCTTTTAATTTGCAACTTAGTGGAAATGGTGCTCAAACTGGGCAGCCAGATGCAACAATAAATCCTGCTAGCCTTGGACCTTTCTGTAGTACAGATGGGTTAATGCAAATTCAAGCTACCAACATGGGAGGTTTATGGACGGGTACAGGAATGCAAGCAAATGGAATGTTTAATCCCGCACTTGCTGGAAATGGAACGCATACAATTAATTATGAGATTGGAGTTGCACCATGTAATACGTCTAATTCAGCTCAAATAACTGTAGGGTCGGTAAATATTTCTGATCTGAATGTAGGTGTTTGCCAAAGTGGAGGAGTTTATTCAGTAAGTGGAATAGTCAATATCGTAAACCCTCCTTCATCTGGAAATCTTGTTGTAGAAGATTGTAATGGACAGCAAGTAGTTGTGCAAACTGCTCCTTTTACAATTGGTGCCTATCCATTTAATTTGTCAAATTTAACAGCAAGTGGAAGTAACTGTTCTTTACATGCATATTTTACAAATTCTAGTTGCTCACATATTTTGAACTACACACAACCGGTGTGTGATGATGCTTGTGTCATTGGGATTTCTAGTTTAACTCCAACAGGTTGTCAAGGAGCTAACACATATACTTTAAATGGATCATTAGAATTTGGAAATGCACCAATTAGTGGTCAATTAATTGTAGCTAGTTCAACAGGAGCTACACAAACGTTTAACGCGCCATTTACAAATCCTACAAATTTTTCGTTTACAGATCAAATGCCAAGTGGACAAGTGGTGACAGTAACAGCTCAATTTTCAGATGAAACTACTTGTACGGTTCAGTCAACTTATACTGCTCCAACTATTCCAAGTGTAGTCGCCAGTGCTGATGTTGCTATTTGTGAAGGAAACTCGACAGTAGTGTCCGTCTCAGGAAACGCAAGTTCGTATTCATGGTCGAATTCCTTTGTAGGTACAAGTAATGCTGTCACTCCAACTGCCACAACAACTTATACTGTAACCGGTACGTTAAATGGTTGTACGGCAACAGATCAAGTGACTGTTAATGTCAATGCTAATTTGGTTCCAACTATCACGCCTAATTCTACTGTTTGTATTGGTACTCCGGTTACGATCACTGTTTCTGATGGAGCTACTTATCAATGGAATAATGGATTAGGGAATTCAAATTCGCATACGGTAAATCCACTTTCTACGACAACTTATACAGTGACTGTTGCCGATGCTGCAGGGTGCTCTGGTTCTGCTTCCACAACAGTTACGGTAAATCCGTTACCTACAATTACTGGTACAGGCGCAACGATTTGTGCAGATGAAACAGCAACGATTACAGCTCAGGGAGCTGTGGATTATACTTGGTCACCAGCATTGGGCTTGAGCTCGACTACTGGACAAAGCGTTGTTTTTACCCCAGGTCAGTCGACAAATTATACAGTAGTTGGAACGGATGCTAATGGATGTGTGAGTCAAGCTACTATTCCAGTCATAGTTCATCCTTTGCCACAAATTGAAGCAGGTTCGGCGTTTGCAGGATGTGAAGGCGATCAATTTACATTAATAGGAAGTGGAGCTGGATCTCAAGGAACTTATGTTTGGGATAATGGAGTAGAGAATGGAGTGCCATTTAGCTCTTCCGTTGGAACAACAATTTTTACGGTAGTTGGTACAACAATGTATGGATGTAGTACTACTGATACAACATCAATTTACATCGACGCAACACCTGTGGTTCAATTTCTAGCAACTCAGGACCAACCGTGTAATCCTGTTATTGCAACTTTTGTAAATCAATCTTCGAATGGAGATACGTACGTTTGGCATTTTGATAATGGCGAAGTAATAAATGGGGAGGGGCCGGTCGTACAAACATTCTCTAATGCAGGTTCGTTCGGAGCTTCCTTAACTGTTACGTCACCATATGGATGTGTTGCAACAGAATATTCGCCAGGATTGATTACTGTAGAGGATAATCCAATCGCATCATTTGTGCCTAGTCCAGCTGTTTTTTCATTGTCAACACCGCTTGTTAATTTCAATAATCACTCAACAGGTGCTGTAACGTATGATTGGAACTTCGGAATTCCGGGAGCAAACTCAAGCGCGGAAAATCCAAAATTCACTTATCCGAACGAAGTAGAAACATATAACGTAGTGTTATTCGCCTATTCGCAAAGTGGATGTGTCGACTCTTTTGAACACATTGTTCAATCGCAAGAAGACTTAATTTTTTACGTCCCTAACACTTTTACACCTGATGGTGATGAGTTTAATCAAAGTTTTCAGCCCGTTTTTACTTCAGGATACGATCCGTACAGTTTCACGATGGTAATTTATAACAGATGGGGAGAGGCCGTTTTTGAAACGCACGACGTAAATGTTGGATGGAAAGGAAACTATGGGTTAGGAGAGGATATCTGCCAAAGCGGAATGTACTCATGGAAAATGGAATTTAGATTGAAATATACAGACGAACGTCAAGTGCATGTCGGGCATGTCAATTTATTGAAATAACTTTTCTTTTTAATACTAATTTAAGAAAGTTGATGGGAGTTTTCTCGTCAACTTTTTTTGTTGAATTTCACTGCAATTACCAGATATGCTTAACGAAATTAAGCGGTATTAACTAAACTTTAAATTATAAAATGGGCAACAACAAGAGAATATTCTTAATTTTAGACACTAGATTATATTAACAATCTTTAAAATCTTTTTCAATTAAATGAAAATTTCCGCATCAATTTATAGCGACAAAACACGTTCTTTAAAAGACGTAATTACTGATTTAGTGGAACATCAAGTGGATCTATTACATGTTGATTGTAATGACGACTTAAGTGTTTTCGAAGATATTAAAAGCATTCGCGAGTGGTGTGATTTACCAATTGACTTGCATATTATTACAGAGCAACCTTCAAAATATTACAAATTATTAGAAGAGAATCCTGTTGAATATGTAACATTCCAATACGAAAATTTAAAGGAAGAACTTAAAATTCCTACAAGTGTTAAAGGCAGAAAAGGATTGGCTGTTATCACTCCAACGCCAGTTGATGTGTTTGAAAAGCACTCAGAATTTGATTTCATTTTAATTATGGCAACAATTCCAGGTCAAAGTGGAGGTGTGTTTGATAAAGTGAATTTTGATAAAATCCGTAAGTTTCGCACACAATTTCCAGCCAAATCAATTCATGTGGATGGTGGTGTAAATGGAGAGGTGTCTTTTATCCTAAGAAATATGGGAGTTACATCTTCCGTTAGTGGATCTTACTTATTTAAAGGGCCAAGTGTTGGACATCAACTGATGAATTTAACAAAACGTAGCATCGAGTCGAACTACAAAGTAGAAGATTTTATGACTCCTTTGGATGAATGTCCAGTCGTTTATCTTGATCAACTAACTGTTGAATCCATATTGACAGCTATTGAAAACGGAAAGTTGGGATTTACGTTAGTAATGGATAAACAGAATAAATTTGAAGGAATTATCTCCAACGCTGATGTTCGTAAAGGTTTTTTACGCCATTTGGCAGATTTCAATCAAGTTTCACCTCAAGAATTAATCAATCAATCACCGATTACAGTTAAGGGAGAAGCAACGGTTGTTGAAATGCTGAAACTAGTAAAAGAAAGTCCATTTTCTGTTTCTTATTTACCGGTTCTTTCCAATGATAACAAGGCGCTAGGTGTTTTAAATTTTGCAAATTTAGTGAAAGCAGAACTTTAGATTCTTGCAAACAAATCAATCGTATTAAGTTTACTTGAAAACCTATTTCAACAATTGAAGTAGGTTTTTTTGTTTTTCGAAACGATTAAAGTTCTTTTTTGTAGCAATTTTATTTTGCTATTATTTATCTGCCAAACCAACTGGGAATTTAACACATCTAAAAGCTTGATGAAGTTGTAAAACTCAATGGATTTCGTAAATTTGTGAATCTTACTATATAACACGTATGATTATACATCTGAAAGAAAGCATTAATGCACAGCGAATAAATGAATTGACCCAAGAATTAAAGGCATTTCATATAAAATATTTAGGCAAAGACGTTCTGATCACTGGATCTAGTTTAAAATCTTTGCCCTCAACTATCGAGAACGACGTTGATCAATTTTGGGCGATGGATTCAGATATCCAATTGGCTTCAAAGACTTACCAAAGTGAGAAAAGAAGTGTTCAAATGGGAAATATCACCATTGGAGGTTCAACAAACAACACCGTTTTAATTGGTGGACCATGTTCTGTTGAATCTGAAGAGCAAATTCGTTCATCAGCAGAATTGATTCAATCATTAGGATTGTCAGTACTTAGAGGAGGATGTTATAAACCTCGTACTAGTCCGTATTCTTTTCAAGGAATGGGGTTAGAGGGGTTGAAATTGCTTGCTAAAATGCGTGAAGATTATGGTTTAGCCGTGATTACAGAAGCAAGAGATGCAACGCATATTGACGAAATCATTGAGCATACGGACATCATCCAAGTCGGAGCAAAGGCAATGTACGATCAAGGAATTTTACGTGCTTGTGCTAAAACTCAAAAGCCTGTTTTGATTAAACGTGGTTTTGGAACGACATTACAAGAGTTTGTTCAAGCTTCTGAATTTGTTTTGTCAGGTGGAAATCCAAATGTTGTTTTATGTGAACGTGGAATTCGTACATTCGAAACGAAAACACGATTTACATTGGATTTATGTGGAGTAGCTTGGTTGCAAGAATACACAAATTTACCAATCGTACTTGATCCATCTCACGCAATGGGGTATGCCTATGGTGTTGCACCACTAGCGAAAGCATGTACAGCAATGGGAATTGATGGTTTATTGATTGAAGCACATCCAAATCCTAAAGTTGCAAAATCTGATGCTTCGCAACAGTTGAATTATGAAGAATTTACAACCTTGAAGCGCGACTTACAAATCGTTGCAAATGCTGTAGGTTACAATATCGTTTAAATTTATGATGCTCGAAGAAAATATCAAAGGTCTGTGTTCTAAGAATGGAATTGACTTCGTAGAGTTTTTGTCAGACTTAGGTGTTGACAATGTGCAAGAATTGACCATGTTTGATTTACAGGCAATTTCTGAAGAATACGAAGTGGATCTTTATGCATTACTATTTAAACCATTGTTTCCAATTATCCATTTAAAGAATAAATTGAATAACATTCGATTATTGATTCTGGATGTAGATGGTGTGATGACGGACGGTGGAATGTATTTTACCGAAAACGGCGATCAAATAAAGAAATTCAATACCAAAGATGGAATGGCCATTATGGGATTGACAAAGAAAAACTTCCCTGTTGCAATCATTTCCAGCGGTTTTGTTGGAAATACCGTTCAGAAAAGAGCAGAAATGCTCGGAATTCAGCATTGTTTTGTGACGCGTGAAAGTAAAATTTCGGTGTTAAAAGATCTTCTGAAAGAACTTAATTTAGAAATGAATCAAGTTGCGATGATCGGTGATGATATCAATGATTTGGAAGTAATGCAACAGATTGCAATTGCAGCTTGCCCCAGAGATGCTGTACAAGAAATTAAAAGAAGCTCACACATTATATTGAATACCAATGGTGGACAAGGATGTGTGCGTGAATTTATCGATACCTATTTAACGAAATAAAAGCAGTTTGCTTTGAAACAAAAACATTAAAATGAAACAAATACTTGTAGGATTAATAAAGGAAGGAAAAGTACCAAGTGATCACCGAGTTCCTTTAACTCCAAAGCAATGTGTTACAGTTCAAGCGCAGTACCCCGAAGTTAAAATTGTTGTTCAACCAAGCGATATTCGTTGTTTTAGCGATGAAGAATATAGAGAAGCTGGAATTGAAGTAAACAATGATTTAACTGCTTGTGATGTAATAATGGGAGTGAAAGAGGTGAATATTCCTGATTTAATTCCAAATAAAAAATTCTTATTCTTTTCGCATACTTTTAAGAAACAGCCATACAATCGAAATCTTTTGCGAGCAATTCTTGAGAAGAAAATACAACTAATTGACTACGAAGTTTTAAAGGATAAGCACAATAAACGAATCATTGGTTTTGGCCGCTATGCTGGAATTGTTGGTGCTTATAATGGTTTTAGAGCATTGGGATTAAAATTGGGTACTTTCGAATTAAAAGCTGCTAATAAGTGCGCCGATCGCAAAGAAATGGAGGAAGAGTTGGTAAAAGTTATTTTGCCAGAAAATACTCGAATTCTTGTAACAGGTTGGGGAAGAGTAGGGAATGGTGCTCGAGAAATCTTGGATTTATTGCCAATCACAGAAGTGTCACCAGAAGAATACCTTACAAAGAAATTTGATGGGGCGATATTTACACATTTAGAAATAGATGAATATTATGCACCTAAAGATGGTAGTGAATTTGTAAAATCTGATTTCTATTCAAAGCCTGAAACTTACAAAGCAATTTTAGATCGCTACATTTTGCAGGATACAAATATGTACATTCCATGTCACTACTGGAGCGATAAATCACCTTTTTTGATTACGCGCGATGTACTTCAAAGCCCATCGTTGAAATTGAAAGTTGTAGCAGATGTATCTTGTGATATTGACGGGCCAATTGCAAGCACAATCAGACCGAGTGTAATTGCTGATCCAATTTATGGGTATGATCCAGCTACACATCAAGAGGTTGATTTCAAAATGGAAGGTTCAATAGCTGTGATGGCTGTGGACAATTTACCTTGCGAATTGCCAAAAGATGCTTCGGAAGATTTTGGAAATGAATTGATTAAAAATGTATTTCCGGCCTTGTTCAGAACAGATGTTGATCGCATCATTGAACGCGGGTCTCAAACGACATTGGAAGGTGAGCTAACACCTCATTTTTCTTACCTAAATGATTACGTTAACCAATTAGATAAAGCGTGAGTAGCACTAAAATAGTAAAAGGGGATAAGAAAACCATTAAAGGTTGGATTTTCTACGATTGGGCAAATTCTGTATATAATTTGGTAATTTCCTCTGCGATTTTTCCCATTTTCTATGATAATGTTACCACTAAGGCATTTTTAAAAAAGTATAACGAGACAAATGGATTGGCTTTAACTGAAGTTCCGGAAAACGTAAACGTAACAGTTGATATTTTCGGAACAACTTTGTCTTCATCTGTTTTGATGTCGTTCACTTTGTGTCTCTCTTTTATGGTTGTTTCCATCCTTTCGCCGATGCTGTCTGGTGTTGCCGATTTTGTTGGAAGTAAAAAGAAATTTCTTAAATTCTTTTGTTACTTAGGAGCACTTTCTTGTATTTCATTGTATTGGTTTGGTGATTTACCATTGGAGTTTGGAATGTTTTCGGTGTTTTTAGCAAGTATTGGTTTTTGGAACAGTTTGGTGTTTTACAATGCGTTTCTTCCAGAGATTGCAGAGCCAAAAGATCACGATCGAATCTCTGCCAATGGTTACACAATGGGATATGTTGGAAGTATGACGCTTCTTATTATCTGTTTGATAATGATTCAAGGAATTGATGTTAAATTGACACCAGTAAGCTTTATTTTAGTTGGTCTCTGGTGGATAGGTTTTAGCCAAGTAACGTATCGTGTGCTGCCAAATAATGTCTACGACAAACCCAAGTCTTCAAAAGTGTTATTAAATGGATTTAAGGAACTAAAATCGGTATTTAAGGAATTTAAAACGTATCCTAAATTAAAGCGCTACCTAACTGCTTTTTTCTTTTTTAATACAGGCGTTCAAACAGTAATGTTGATGGCTGTACTGTATGCTAAAAAGGAAATATTTGTTGGTGAATACGCTGAATCAGCAACTACTGGTTTAATCTTATCTATACTTTTGATTCAAATTCTAGGTGCTTTAGGTGCATTTATTATATCTAAATTGTCAAGTAAGATAGGGAATGTTAAAGCATTGATTTCCGTTGTTTTAATTTGGATTCCATTTATCGTTTGGGCATATTTTATTGACTCTGCAGTTGAGTTTTACTTCCTAGCTGCCGGAATCGGATTAGTGATGGGTGGAACACAAGCATTGTCTCGTTCAACGTACTCTAAATTTCTTCCTGAGACGCAAGATCATGCTTCTTATTTTTCGTTTTACGATGTTGCGGAGAAAGTTGGCATCGTCTTCGGAACTTTCTTTTTTGGTTTAATGGAGTACTTGACGGATGACATGCGCTCATCAATCATTTCAGTGGTATTCTTTTTCATAATTGGGTTTATCTGTTTGTTATTCGTTCCTAGAAATAAGATTGATGATGAGAAGGATTATGACGAGTATTTAACAACTGCAAATACAACTTTTAAAGATTTAAAAGCAAATTAATGGTGGAAGTATTGCAAGTTAAGAACATGGTTTGTCCTAGGTGTGTAATGGCTGTTGAGAACTTGCTTTCAGAATTGGCTGTTGACTACGATTCAGTTATCCTTGGTCAGGTTAGTTTAAAAGAAGAATTAGGTGATGATGTTCGTAGGTTATTGACTAGCAGGTTGGAACAGATTGGCTTTGAGGTAATTGTAGATAAACGAATTGCAATGGTAGAGCAGGTGAAAACTATCATTATTGATCTGATTTACAAGAATGAAAATCAATTAAAGGTCAATCTTTCAGATTATTTGCATGATCTGCTGGACTTAGATTATAATTATATCAGTAAGCAATTTTCTGAGGTTGAGCATCAAACGATAGAGCGATTTGTCTTAGCAACTAAAGCCGAAAGAGTTAAAGAGTTGTTGAGTTACAATGAATTGACATTGACCGAAATTGCAGATTTGCTACATTATTCTAGCGTGGCACATTTAAGTACTCAATTTAAGAGAGTTACAGGTTTAACTCCAACGCAATATAAAACAAATTCGGATCATCCTAGGAATTCTATTAGTTCGAATTAATCTACTTGTTTAGAGATTTCTAAATCCTTCTTTAATGCTGCTTTTCTTACCACTTTTTCAGCTGGTGTCTCACTCGAAGACCAGTTATTAGGGTATGATTTTACATAGTTGGATTTCTCCACATCAGCTGCAGTGATTTTCCCATCCATGTAATCGGCAAGTAAATAAAAGGAAGGATCTTTTTCCTGTTTAAGTACCAAAAGAGTTGAATTAAGAGCTGCTCTAACGGCAACTGGAATTCCACCACCTAATTCCGCCCAATGTCCGCTTAGAAACACATTTTTGACAGGAGTTTTGTAATGGGCAATTTTAGCTTGCATATTGTTCTTTCCAGGACGAGCGCCCATCATTGTACCGTTTCTATTTCCTGTGTATCGTTGATGTGTTACTGGTGTTGCAATATCAAAATAAACAATGTTTTTTCGAAGCTCTATTCCCAGCGTATTTTCTATTCGATCAATTACAATATTGGCAATCCGCGTTTTAGTTTCTTTGTATTCTTCTCCACGAATGAAATTTCCATTTTCATCCATTCTGGCACCCCAACTTTCATGTTGTTCTATAAATGATGGGATGAAGATGGTTAAAGTTCCCTTTCCTTCAGGAGCCAGCGATTTGTCTCTTACCGAGCCTGCAATTATATGTATGCCACTAGTGTGTGGATTTCCATCACCTAATTGACTTCTTTCTAAAAGTGGATCGGCCATGTAGAGCATCTCTTCGCCAAACCCTAGTGATTCACTAGGACAATCTAGTGCTAAAGAAATGGTTAAGGCAGAAGCGTATAACTCTGCGTTTTCCAGCTTCTTAAGGAATTCATGTTTTGAAAGTTCTTTCGGAAGATATTTCTCATACAAATTCTTCACATCGCATGCGGCGACAACATATTTTGCTTGTATTTGATGAATTTGTCCTCTTGATTCATATTCAACGCCAGTGGCAATTCCGCCATCAAGAAGAATTTTCGTCACCTTAGCTTTGAAACGAATTTCATTATTTAATTCTTTACTAGCATGAGCAAGCCATTCAGCAAAAACTTGGCTTCCACCTTTAGGAGGTGTTTGATAGTCTTGAATGTAGGACCAAGCAATTGGAATGAGGCAAGATAGAAGATCCGGTTCAGCGCTAAAAAGTTCAAATAAGTGCGGATTAGTAAAATAACGACTTAACCCCTTTTTCACGCCTTCATCTCCAGTGTATCGAACATGTTTGATAAATGGAATGACAAATTTGAGCATTTGAATACCGCGATCAGCTTTTTCAAATAGATTCATCGTCGACATGTTGCGATTGATGTATCTAAAGTTTTCGAAAGATTTACCTATCTTCTTAGCGTCCTTAAAAAACTGTTCAATTCCCTTTTTATCCTCAGGATAATCTTTTATCAGTTGATCTCTAAATAAGTCAACGTCTGTTGTTACTAAATAGCTTTTGTCATTTAGTTTATAGCGTCTAATGATGTGTTGTGTTGCTGCTTTTGGATAGTCAGTTCCAATGAAGGAAAACGCCTGTGTTACCAAACCATTTTTACCGCATTGATTTAACCAGTGAATTGCAGAGTCAAATCGATAACTCAAACGATTAAATCCAGCTATGTATCCACCTGGACGAGCGTCCATTTCTAATACACAAACCTTATAACCTAGTCGACCAAAAATTGCAGAAGAAGTTAGACCACTTACGCCACCTCCGATGACAATAATGTCGAATTCATTTTGATTATTTGAGTTTTGCTTCAATTTGCGGTAATTTAAGGTTTAAAAATACTCATAATTCTAATTACCACCTGTGAATGGGGTATAAAAAAACCTCGCTTCAGGTATCGAAGCGAGGTTACTTTACTTTTCTTCAAATTTTAAAGAAATCGAGTTGACGCAATACCTTAATCCCGTAGCTGTTGGACCATCATCAAATATATGTCCCAAATGTCCACCACAATTTTTACAAGTTATTTCTGTTCGAATCATACCATGTGTAAAATCAGGTGTTTGCTCAATTCGATCAGGTATTGAGTTGTCAAAACTTGGCCAGCCACAACTAGATTGAAATTTGTCACTATCTGTAAATAATTCAGTACCACAGCCAGCACATTTATATACACCTACTTCGAAGAAATCATTGTATTTACCTGAAAATGGTCGCTCTGTACCTTTTTCTCTTAAAATATAGTATTCTTCAGGTGTAAGTTGTTCTCTCCAATCGTCGTTTGTCATTTCTTTATTATTCCAATTATTTATTTTTTTCGATGGCTTTTTCAGTCTGATCAACTGCTTTGTTAATTCCTTCTTCTGTTTTATCCGCAGCTTTCTTCAATCCTTCTTCCGTCTTATCAGCCGCTTTTTTAAGTCCAGCCTCTGTTTTATCAGCAGCGTCCTTTACATCATCCTTAAATTCTTCATAACCACTTTTAGAATCATCTTTTAATTCTTCAGCTTTGTCTCTAGCTTCCTCAGCTGTATTTTCAATGTTTTCTTCTAATGTATCAGCATTGTTTGAAGAATTACAACTTGCCATTGCTAATGCAGCAACTGCAAATACGCTTAAAAATTTTAATTTCATGTTGTTAAATTTAGATTGTTATGACTTTAAATATATTAAAATATTGTAACAAGCTATCTATTAATTAGTTAAAAACTGTTATTAACTATGAACTTATAAATGTTGTTTGGCGTTATGCAGTAATGTAATTTGATGTCAAATTCGTTTACATCTTCAATAGCATTAATTGGCTCGAACAGAGATAAACCCACGAATTGACAATCCTTTCTACAATGCGCAAGAAATCGATCATAAAATCCTTTTCCATATCCCACTCTAAAGCCATTTAAATCGAAACAGGTGAGGGGGACAAAAACAATATCAATTTCCTCTGGTTTTATTTCAAGCCCTTGTGTCGGTTCAGGAATTCCATATTTAGATATTTCGATATGGTCATCTGATTCATATAGAAAATGCACCATGTTATTCGACTCGAAATCGGCAACTGGCAGAGCGATTTGGAGATTGAGGTCATCTTTTAAACGCAAGATAGGGTAGGTGTTCAGCTCCTTTTTTGCTAAAATGGGTAAAAACAGACTAATGGTTTTACCAGATAAATTGATTGTTTGCAGTACTTGTTGAATAACCTCATGCGATAAGCGCTCGTGATCATCCTCAGAAAGACCAAAACGTTTTTCTACAAAATACTTTCTACAATCAGCCTTTATCATAGTCCAGGGAACATGTTTTTAGCCGAATTCATTACTTCCTGCTCATTTATTGAATTGGCAGCTTCCAACGCTCTTTCAAATGCAACAGAAAAAAGATCTTCCAAATCTTCCTTTGACATTTGTGTATGATCAGTGTTGATTGAAATGCCCTTTAAATTTCTATTTCCAGTTAATTCTACTCGAATCAATCCTCCACCTGCTTCACCTTCAACAGTAATTTTATCAAGACGTTGCTTGCTTTCGTCAGCCATTCCTTTCATGGCATTTAATTTGTCTAACATTCCAGATCCAAACATACTTTCTATTTTTTATTTACACACAAAGAGCACCACATGAATGCAGTGCTCCTTTAGTTATTAATTTATACTTAACGAATGCTATAGTTCGGTGCTTCACGACTGATTGTCACATTATGTGGATGTGATTCACGCATTCCAGCACTAGTAATTCTTACAAATTTAGCACCTTTTAAATTTTGAATAGTTGGAGCTCCACAGTATCCCATTCCAGCTCTTAATCCACCAACAATTTGATGCATTACTTCAACTAAATTTCCTTTATAAGGCACACGACCAGAAATTCCTTCCGGCACTAATTTTTTAATATCATCTTCTGCATCTTGGAAGTAACGATCTTTTGAACCTTTTTGCATTGCTTCCAAAGAACCCATTCCACGGTATGATTTGAATTTTCTTCCTTCAAAAATAATCGTTTCACCTGGCGATTCTTCTACACCTGCCAACATTGATCCCACCATTACAGTATCTGCTCCAGCTGCGATAGCTTTCACGATGTCACCTGTATAACGGATTCCACCATCAGCTATTACAGGTACACCTGTTCCTTCCAATGCTTGTGCAACCTCATTAACTGCAGATAATTGAGGGAAACCAACTCCAGCAATAATACGTGTAGTACAAATTGAACCAGGTCCAATTCCCACTTTCACAGCATCCGCTCCTGCTTCTGCTAAGTACTTCGCAGCTTCTGGAGTAGCAATATTTCCAACGACAACATCCAATTTAGGATACAATGCTTTTACTTCTTTCAATTTATCAACCACACCTTTCGTATGACCATGTGCTGTATCAATTACGATTGCATCAACACCTGCGTCGTATAATGCTTTTACACGATCTACAGTGTCATGTGTAACACCAACGGCTGCAGCTACACGCAAGCGACCAAAAGAATCTTTA